>Ga0272440_1000584_pt1 | contig 30845 bp, 9 predicted proteins | sample SSMMMBAug17_FD_192440 | JGI IMG/M metagenome (GOLD analysis project Ga0272440, IMG submission 192440) | Marine sediment archaeal communities from Little Sippewissett salt marsh, Falmouth, MA, United States - SSM-MMB-Aug17 | ecosystem: Environmental > Aquatic > Marine > Wetlands > Sediment ... | reverse complement strand
CTGTGTCACTCTGATTCGGCTCTGAAGAAATAATTAATTGGGATGAGGTGTTTGTATATTTGTCGGGTTCATACCAGAAAAATTCTTTTGTTTGGACAGAATCCGGTGATATATGAATATCGTTAATCACAGCAGTCTTTCCGGATTCTGCAAAGATATACAGATCGTCCCCATCAATGTCCTTTACATTAAATCCAATAACTTCATTTTGAAAATGTTCTCCAATCGTGAAACTATGAATTGGCAAAATTTTCGGTTTATCATTGACCGGGCTGATATCAATATAAATACTTTTTAGTATCGATCTCTTTGTTTCATCAGTTACCGTGATATCAATACGGGTTTGTCCATAAACATTTTCCGGCAATGTGATGTTTAGTGGAAGTTCAGCAGTGCTATTTTCTGTGGCAATTTCCGATACAACTACTGTTGTTGAATACGTTTTTCCATCAAGATATATATTTGTTATTGGAATAACAGTGGCGGTAGAAGAAGTATATTGAACAGTCAATATTGCGCCATCGACATCTGAAACCGATAGATTTACCTGGGGAACATTTTCATCTTCCGTAAGATGCCAGGGATCAGATTGACTTGAAATTACAGAAAGATAATTGATTGTAGGAAAATCAGGCTGTCCATTAACTGTTAATGTGAAACTTATAGAAGTACTTAGTGAAGAATCAACAACTGTAATTGATATTTCTGCTTTTCCAAACATGTCTGGTGCAGGAGAAATTGATAATTCAATTGTTTTAGATCGATCAGTATCTAATGCCATATTGGAATATGGTTCGGACCATGACAAGTTACTGTTGGGTATTTTTATCTGATCAGAACATGTGGCAATAAGGGATAATGGATCACCATCAGCATCGCCAATTTGAACAGGAATGGTAATTGTATCGTCTTCTTTAACATTCTGATCTGATATATTAACAATAGTAGGCGCATCCGGTTGCGATGTAACAGTAATATCAAATGATTTCAATGCTGTTAGATTTGTAGAATCTGTAACGGTAACAACAATGGTGGATGAACCATAAGCATGAGCAGGTGGTGTATAACAAAAAGTAATATCTTTGGGCTGATTTGTGGGAGAGGAAAAAGAACAGGATTGTCCTATTGTTTGCAAATCCTCACAGAACGTTAACAGTTCAGGAGATACAAGGTCAAGATCAGGATTCAGTTCATTGACGTCATTGATTATTGTATAGCTCATGGTTAATAGACCCGGGTCAGCGTCGGTAATGGTGAAAGAGCAGGCACAACTTCTTGTATCTTCTTTGGTGATGAGCGGTGGTATCTGGCCGATATCTGGCCGATCGCTGAGATGAACAATAATGACATCCGTGTCTGAATATCCGCCTGCATCAGTAACTGTCATGGTCAAGTATATTGCAATGGATTGGTCTTTTGCCGTTGTTAATTCGATCCATCCTGATGTTTCTGTTCTTGATGCAAATATTGTATAGCTGGATTCGGAAGGACTGCTGATATCATTTCCTGAAAAACTGACAGATAACAACTTTGGCTCAGAGGAAGCATATGTGATGGTCAATGATTCGATATCAACATCAACAGCTGTAAATTTGACTGAACCGGATTTACCACTTTCAATAGCGATCGTATGATCAAAAATGGACAATATGGGCGCATCATTGACAGCGTTCACTGTCACTGTAAATGATTGTTCGGCAAAACTGACATCATCATCAGCTGCAATGGATAACTGTGCGACCCCCCATTCATTTAATGCTGGATGAAGCCGAATGGTAACTGTTTGCGCCGCTGCTGTTGCTTCGATGGTGTTAATTTGAGCATTTTGATGTTCAAAAGAAACATTTGTCAGGCTGTCTCCTGGAAATACAGTCAGGTTGGTTGATGTATAAGAAAGTGTCACCCTGTCATTATCCACATCCACAATTGTAAAATTGCACGTATAAGCGGTTGAATCTTCATCCATTTCTAAATTGATAACAGTCCCCAGGCCAGGAGGATCATTGACAGGTTCAACATTTAATGTAAACTCAGTTGGTTGTGATAAACCTGTTTGATCGGTAACCGTTATTGTAATGGTTGTACTGGCAGTTTCTTCAGGTGGTTGGTCTGCTATGGGCGTAAAAAAGGCTGTTATTTGATAAGGAATGCCAATCGCTTGCAAGGGAATATTTTGCACTTGTTGATTTTTGAATGTAATATCAGTTAACAAATCTGGATTTGAACTATGGACTGTGATTGTTACACTGCTTCCATCATTATCTGCGACTGTGAATGGGAGAGGGAAGTCAATGGTGTCTTCACTGATGGTTTGTGGGGGGATTTTTGAAATTGTGGGTGGATCTGGTTCGGCTAAAACTGTTAATTGAAATATCTCAGTTGTCGAAATGAGATTATCTTTAATTTTTAGCGTAATCATCGTATTATCGAATTCATTTTTAAACGGCATATTCGGAAGCGGAGAGAAATTTAATAATATATCTTTTGTTTGCAAACCATTCATTGGGATGATCCAGGGAGTTGAGCAATTGGCAGGTGGTTCACCGAGGCAAATTCCGGTTTCTGACAAAAGTAAAGGATTGGATGTCGTTGCTGTCAAGGTCAGAAAATTTTCTCCATCAACATCTGTAATTTTTAAAGAGATTGACAGACTTGTATCTTCAATAATTACCTGACGATCAATTTCTGTAGATACAGGGCTGTCATTGACAGGGGTAACGTTTATCCCGAATGTTTTTTCAACTTCAAGAGAAGAATCCTGAACAACGACTGTTACACTTAACTCGCCATTCATATCATGTTTGGGTCGAAAAGTTAGGGTTACATCTTCACTATACTCCTTTTCATTTTTCGTAACAACAGAAACAGAACAAAAGCCATTTGCAGTCATAACATGTGGACCAGTGCATTTCATCCCTGATGCATCCAATATTTCTGGATTTGATGATATCGTCGTAATAGTAAATGCGCCATAATTGGTTCCATTGCTAGATGATCCTTCCACATCAGTTATGTTAAAAGTCAGGGTAAGTTGTTGATCTTCATCAACAGATACATCTTTTAGGCCATAGATTTTAGGTGGATCATTACGTTCAGTGATGTATAAAGAGAATGAACGTGATGTTAAAGTATATCCATCATCAACATCTATGGTAATGCTTGTTTCTCCATAAGCGTCATCTATGAGAATAATAGATATATTCATATCGGCAGAAAGGGCTATACCAACTTCATCACTACACAGGAGAACACCATCTGATTCTGATGAATAAATAACATTGTCATGGTATGAAACCGGACTTTCCGTTTGAAAGACTATTTTAGAGATATAGTCAGGTTGAGCGACTTGAGCGGTAATTGTCAGTGCCTTATTATCAATATCTATCAGGCTGATAGTGTTTAATGTCAGGGATATATCTTCTTCTGTTGTCTGCCTTTCTATTTCAGGGGGATCGATTATTGGAGGGTCATTTACCGGCATGACATTCAACTCAAATGAGTGAGGCCCACTGATCAAATTATGCGTATCTATTGCTGAAATATTAATTTTTATTCTTCCAAATGCATTGGTTTCTGGTCGTACATATAACTGTAAAATTGAAGGGGCTTCAGGGGTAGTTATTACTTCGATATCCGACTGATTATCATAATCAGGAAAATAAAAATCTTCTATGATTAGCGATGGGATATCTCCAGATGGGCACTCAGAGAAATTTATATTTTCATAAATAAAAGTTAAGGGAGAATAACCCGCTGATATTGTCGATGTATCTGTATAGGGTTTTATATCACCATAAAAACTTTCTGTCTTCCTTTGGTCTGAATCAGTTAAATTAAAGGAGATGGATATGTCATCGCCTTCAAAAATTGTATAGTTTTCGAAATCTGAAAGTCTGGGTGGGTCAGGCACTTCCAGGACAGTTACTTGAAATTGATAGGAGTTAGTTTCTTCTTGTCCATCTTTAACCGTAATATTTACAAACGATGCCCCGGATATATCTGGCATCGCTTCTAATCGAAGGGTATGTGTTGCACAATCATTGGCTTCATTTTTTACAAAACGCAAGTTAATATCATTGTCAGGGAATATTGCTGCATTTGAGGCTGTAGCTGTATAATCAAGATCACATGAAGCTGTCTCTGCATCACAACCCATGATATTGATCATTAAAAATCCATCTTCATCTACAATTTGATCAGCAACGTTTAGGATAAAAGGGGCTTCATTCTTAAATGTAACTGAAATAGAATCTGACCACTCAGAACAAACGTCATAATCACATGCTTTGACTTTGTAAAAATATGTTTCAGAAGGTTCAAATTTATCAGTTTGAGAAGGTTTATATATTTCAATATCTTTATAATATGTTTGGTTCTGTACTGTAAAAATTTCTGGTTTCCCATTAAGCTGGCTTCTTTCTATCTTGAACGAAGCTTTATCTGAGGAGCTCCAACCCAAGATCAGTTCATCAAAAGATATCACTGTAATTGTTAAATCTGTTGGCACTGCTAGTGTTTTTATTAATATCGTATTCTCATTTTCTATATCTTCTTCTTTTGCTGAAAACGTTATTTTGTGTGATATTTCATCATTAATAGAATTGTTTATTTCATCAAAGTTATTTCGTTTCGTTATGAATATACTTTCATTGAACAAATCATTTTTAAATAGACTACCTTCTATCTCTGAAAATGACAAGTTATTATCTTCATTATATGCAACCTGAAAAGGATCGGTTTGAATCATATCAGAAAACAAATAATGGGAATTGAATAGAAAAGAAAAACAAATCATTGTACAACTAAAAATACATTTCATTAATAGCATCTCCATTTGAATTGGTCCCAGGGTAGCGATTTTACCCTGGGAATAAACATATTAAGGATTGGCTTTTACAGATATATTACAACTTTCTGTTATGTTTAGCCAAAATCCCTGTTTGGCAGGTATTTCAGCCTCCATTACGGGGACTGATTCTATCACTGGATGATATGCACCCTCTGTGTATTCCCAAATAGCACCAATACACTGCTTATCAGCCTTAATATGGACTGTTTCTGCATTCATACTACTCAAAATATACCATCCTGTATCAAAATCATATGAATAGCTGGATAATTGATTCTTAATATCTGTTAAATAAATTATTGTAAGATCCTGTGCATCAACAACGCTTTCTAAATAAGCTATTGTTAATGATTGTGCATCAACAAGGCCTTCTAAACGAGCTATTGTAAGATATTGTGTATCAACAACGCCTTCTAAATAAGCTATTGTAAGAGATTGTGCATAATTTACGCCTTTTAAATAAGCTATTGTAAGCGCCTGTTCTTTACAATTAGCTTCACATTCAGCCAATCTCTTTTCGCAATCAAAATCAGGCACGAGATCAACATAGACAGGTTCTTCGAGGGTCCCATTACCAGACAAACGATATAGTTCTTGTTCAACCTCAATGATTTTATCTTTTGAGTGGTCATAATATTTAATTAACATATCTTGATCAGACAAATTATTCGACCACGCTTTTAGAAAAAAACGAATACCATAAGGCGTTTTAACAGCATTCGCAACTCCTCTGCATTCATCGCCAAAGAATAACGCGATTTTATCACCATACTGACCAGTATTATTTCCTTCTAATCGTGGAGATAGAATAAACTTCTCTGCGTATTGATATTGTGTCGTTTCTAAATTCCATTTCTCAGGATACCCCTTGTAAACAATTTTTCTGATTAGATGGTTACCCGTATCAGCGATTGAGATGCTGCCATCTATTCCAACAGCAATACCTTTAGGATCTAGCAAGCTTGCGTGAATAGGATTATTTAATTCTCCTGAGAAACCTGCTTTACCATTACCGGCAACTGTCATAACAGCACGATTTTTCTCTACTACTTGTTGAACAACATGTTGGCCACTATTAACAATATATAAATTTGAAGCGCCATCAACATCAATGTATGTTGGAGAGTAGAGATTTGCCTCGCCAGAACTTTTATAATCCTTGTACACATATACTTTTGATCGATCGCTTCCACCAACATAGATATCATATTCATTTTTCAAATTCTGAGATATGAGAATAATTTGATGTTTTTTCGTATCTGAAACATAAACATTTCGTTGCGGATCCACAGCAACGTCACAAGGTGATCCAAGGCCACTCGCAATTGTTACAAGTGTTCCTTTTGTACCATCAATTTTGTGAACCATTTTATTGCCTGTATCTGCAACATATATGTTACCATAACTATCGACTGTGACACCTTGAGGATAATTAAGCGCAAAAAATTGAGCATAAATGGAATCATTTGGATTACCTTCAGAGCAAGAGTCGCCTATTGTCCCATCTATATTTCTGCATCCGGCAAAAGTTTCAATTATTGAGCTATTATGTCGGATTACTCGAATACGGTGGTTATTCGTATCTGCGATAAAAATGTCACCTTCAAGATTCACAGCTACTGAATGAGGATAATTGAGAGATGCCCGAGTGGCTTCTTGTCCATCACCACTGAAACCATTGTTTTCCGTTCCTGCTAATGTCGTAATCGTATGGTCAAATGCAGATATTTTTCTAATACGATGATTATTTTTATCTGCAATAAATATGTTTCCCCATATATCCGTTGCCAAACCATAAGGAGAATTTAATGATGCTGATATAGCAGCGCCTGCATCCCCAGAAAAACCGCTTAAATTGTTACCAGCTATTCGACTAAGAGATACAGTAGTTAAATCAAGAGATTTGATCGTGAAATCACACACTGATATAATTAAGTCACTATCATTTAGTAAAGCCACTGAACGAGGGGAAGCTAAATCACTAATAATTATCGACACTGTTTTGGACTGATTGTTTTGAACTTTACAAATCTGGTTATGCCCTGAATCAACAATATATACGTTGTTATTAGAGTCAACAGTAACATCTGTTGGAAATTTTAAGTTTACATTGGGTGCTGTTGTTGTTCCGGTATCGGGCGGATCAGGCACACCGCTTCCAGCAAAAGTATCAATATAACTGTTTATGTTTTTTACAATTCTTATTTTATGATTTCCTGAATCAACAATTAACAAATCATTATTCATAAATGAAATGGCTGTCGGTGTTAATAATTGAGCTTCTTTAGCGTGTGAGCCATCTCCCATATTACCAGGGCCATTATTACCCGCAACAATCAAAAAAGTTTTCTTTTCAATATCCAGACTGATAATTCTATGGTTATTAGAATCCGCTATGATTACATCACCATATTGATCAACATCAACGTCAGTTGGGGTATTTAAACATTTGTCAAATGCATCATTTAAAGAATTACCAAGAAAACCATTTCCCATAATCGTAGTAATAATGCCATTTTCATCAACCATTCTAATGGCATGGTTGCCCATATCTGCAATAAAAATAATACCCTCATAATATTTTATGCCTTTAGGTGATCTCAGTTGCGCATTGACAGCGTCTTTTCCATCACCAGAGTATCCAGCAGTGCCGTTTCCTGCTATCGCTTTAATATCACCACTAGGCGTTTTTTTAATTACGCGATGATTTTTGCTGTCTGAATAATAAATATTTCCATCAGGATCAACATCAACTCCGGAAGCTTCCCGAATGGATGTTTGCAGAGCGGATAAACCGTCAATTTTAAATAAACCGGCAATTGTCTTGATAACATTGGTTGGATCTTCACATACTGTATCAGAAATAATCCGGATTCGATTATTGAATGAATCCGCAATAAATATTTCACCAATAGCATTTGTTGTGATACCCAGGGGATGATTTAATTCTCCTTGAAGCGCTGGTCCGCCATCACCAGCTATTTCCACTGATGATCCAGGTGTACCTGAGATAATATATTTATTTGAATTGTATGGCAAAGATTGTTTATCGATACTATTCAAGTCTAAACAATAAATTAGATGTTTATTATAATCTGTTACAATTAAATATTCTTTACCAAAAAGGTCTTGAAAACCTGTAAGACCTTGTGGAGAATCTAAATCATCAAATATTGGATATAGTAAACCTTCTGAATCAATCATACAAACACGACCATTTCCGGAGTCTGCAATAAAAATTCGATTACTGCTGTCTAACCAGACATCAGCAGGAGTATTCAATTGCGCATTTTGTGCATTTGGATATTTTCCATCAGTGTTTACAGTTGTTTTACCTGGATCACCTGTACCAGCTATTGGAGTAATAATGGTAGGTTCATTATCTCCCGTATTGATTTTATAAATACAATGAAGTGAGCTGTCAGCAAAATATATGTTTCCATAGCTATCATGATGCAAGCCAGCCGGAGAATTTAAGCTCGTAGCCTCTGGCGGGACAGTTTCATCAGGAACACCTGCAAAACCATTTCCGGCAAAAATATTGATCTCATTTTTTGCAAAATCTATCCTTCTAATCCAATGATTGTTTGGTTCTGATATGAATAGATATTCAGCACCGTAATCAAAGGACATATGTAAAACGCTTTTGGGTTTTGATAATCGGGCAGTAGAAGGCTCTCTGCCATTGCCACAATCATCTCCATTTTCATATATACATTCTTCTCCATTTCCTGCAATACGTGTCGCTCTACCACTAGGCGTTACTTTCAAAACTGAATTATTTAAAGTATCAGCAATATAATAATTTCCTTCATCATCAAAAAAAACATCCCCCGGCTCATTTAGAGGGGTTAAATATTTTGGAGTCTCAACATTTTTTTTTACCCCTGCTACAGTATACATTTTATCATTAACTACTTTTCTGCACAAACCGCTATCTCTTTCAATTAAGTAAAGCTGATCTTGATACAAATCAATACCTATTGGATAGCTCAACTTTGTGTCTGTCCTGTGATGGCCATCATCAAAGAGTTCGCCTCCACCAACATATGTTGTTATTATGCCTGACTTATCAACTCTTCTAATATTACTGACCTCTCCATTTTCATCTGCATCTGATATAAAAAAAATACTATCATGCACAACTATCCTTTTAGGAGAGAAGAGATTCGCTTCTATTGCCTGTTTGCCATCGCCATAGCTTCCAGGTGTACCATTTCCTGCTACAGAGCAAATCTTATTCGAAAAAGAATCAACCTTTCTAACTCGATGATGACCTGAGTCACAAATCCATATATTATTATACGAATCAATAAAAACATCACAAGGCATTTTTAAGTTTGCATCTCTGGCCCTGATACCTTCGCCATTATATACATTACTATCATTACCAACTAAAGTGTGTATTCTTTTTGTTTCACTATAAACAACACGTATTCGATTATTATTAGTATCCGCAATATACAAATTATCGTCTGTATCAAAAGCAATACCTCGTGGTTGATTCAGTTCCGCATAAACAGCAAAATCACCATCACCACTGAAGCCATTATTACCTGTACCTGCATAGGTAGAGATGATACCACTTTGATTGATTTTTCGAATGAGATTGTTTCCACTATCGGAAATATAAATATTTCCTTGTGAATCTATTGCAATATCATTTGGATATTTCAGTTTTGCCGAAATTGCAGTTAATTCACTTTCTTCATAACCAGGTACGCCTGTTCCAGCAATGCTTGTTATCTGACCATTCTTAATTTTACGAACGCGATGGTGATGGGTATCAGCAATAAGAATTGAACCATCTGGTGCGATCGCAATTCCATATGGCTTGTTTAAAAAAGCTTCTATTGCTAATCCACCGTCTTCAATAAAGCCAACATCACTATCAATGCACAGGTTGTTCATATTCATGGCATTGGTGAACTGGAGCGGAGCCACCAATAAACAGATGCAGAGCAATGAATAGCATACAAGAATTTGTCGAAAACCATTTTTTCGGCTTTCATTAATTTTTAATAAAATCCCCCTTTTCATAAAAAATCTCCTTTCTGGACAATAAAATCCAAACTTAAAAGTTAAAACCGACAGCATCCCCTGTCAATTTATGTTACAAAAAAACGAAATAATTAGTAAAAAAACAATTCAACCCAAATATCATTTATTTACTAAAAACAGAAAGCTACCATATTTATTAATAAAAGTCAAAAAATATTTCTCAGGAAAAATTTTTTCTTGAAATAATATTTTACAAACACTAACATGAAAAAATTGAAATTGTCGTTTATCAAGCGACATTCTTTTTGCAACCCTATTATACCATGATTATGCGATTGCTCAGAATCTTACAATTTTTTTTTCAATTAAAGTACCCAGACAATACCAGTGTTCCCAATGAATTTTTCAGAAAAAAATTTTCCTGTAAGATTGCGAATCACGCATATAATAATTAATACAATAACAGGAGAAAACAGATGAATGAGAAACTGACTTTTCAAGAATCCATCATACTTATAAATGATTGTATCAATAACAATTGCGATAATTTTTTTGAGCAATATGAAATGTTGATCAAAGATGTTGTCTGCAAAGTGCTTTTGAAGTATAACCTTGATTGCAACCCGACACGCATAACATCACTGTATCATGAGGTTGTTGTTGAAATCTTAAAAAATGATCGAAAGGTTTTGAGAAAATTTGATCCTTCCAGAAAGATTAAGGTTTCTACATACATTTATGCGGTGACATTCAATAAGGTTCATAATGTATTAACGAAGGAGTTGAAAGATAAAGAAAATATCGGAGAATCAGGTCTTGAAGCAACTGAAAATGACAACATGAAATTGAGCGATAACGAGATTGATAACCTGATAAGGTATTGTCGGAAGAAGTTATCTCCTGTGGAATCAATCGTTTTTAAACTGTATCAGGATAATAAGGAGCCACAAATGATTGCAGATTTACTGGATAAAAAAATAGGAAATATCTTTACGATTAACTCGCGCGCGAATGAAAAAATGAAAGAATGCCTGTCCCAAAGATTCAATTATTTATAATTTTTGCAATAAACAAAATTAATTAAGGAATATATCATGAAAAAACTATGTATAAATATGATTCAAATGATACAATACGCATGCAAACTGTTAAGTGCATCGGAACGTAAAACTATTGAGAAGCATATGGCTGAATGTGACGAATGCCTTGAAAAAATGATGGCATTTTATGAAATAATGCATGACCCGGAACTTAAGGAATGGGCACTATGGGAGACAGTTCGTCCTGTTAAGCAGAAGAATTGCATGGAATCTACTTCAAAAAAAGTTGAATCCCTTGCAAAAACTTTTTACAACTGGATTCGCAGTGTGCCCCCACTATGGACACTGGACATGATTGTGCCCTCTATGGAATATGCATTGGCCCCTGTTCCCGCAACAAACAGACATACCGGAAAAAGAAACAAGGCCCATTTTGACTTTGCAGACTTAAGAATCAGAAAGGGAAACAAAGCCCAATTTGACTTTGTAGAATTCAATACCTGGCTGGACTTTTATTTTGTTGAGATTTACGTTCAACGCTCAGGAAAGAATGAAGCATTGCTTAAAATTCGGGTTTTGAACAATAAGCACTTAACACAGAATATACTGATTATATTAAAACAGGACAACCGATCATGTCCCTGGGCACGCATTCAAAATGACAAATATGCTTTGTTTGAAAAAATTCCTTTTGGTCGTTTCATGCTCTCGCTTAAAATGAACGCTGAAGTAATTGGCGATTATCAATTTCGCATACATTCAAAGGGAGTAAAAATATATGATTGATGAAAAAAAAGTTGTCACTTTGTCCATTGAAACTGTCCATGAACAATCGAACAAATTGTCAATTTGCTTGAAAGATCAGACAACCAGCGCTATTGCTCAATCATACGAACAGATATATTCACGTTCACGAATAGAACAGAATTGCAGTGATATGCTGGATTATCTGAACTTGAGCAGTCAAAATGGTGGTGTTCCGGAAGCAGATAGCAAGTTGCATAATTCAGGGAATATTTTATGTGATGAAATTTTACCAACCAAAGTAAAAAAAGATTTACAGACGACCCAGGCAGACTACTTAATTTTGGAAATTTCAAGTGATCTGGTGCATATTTTTTGGGAACTTCTTGTTCTAAACAAGGTGTTTTTATGTCAACGTTTCCGTATGGGACGAATGGTTAAAACAAGAGAGTCAATAAACAAAAGCGCATCCAGAATAACCAGGCCACCTTTGAAAATGTGGATTTTGGCAGATCCAAAAAATAATTTACCCAGCGCTGCAAATGAAGGTGAATCACTTTGTTCTCGATATATAAATTTCAGTAATGTAATCATTCCTCTCCTGGACCCTCAAATATCTAAATCGCAATTACTCGAAAATATTCGCAATTTTGATATCATACATTTTGCTGGTCATACAGAAAACCCATCAGAATCCATTAAAAATGGCTGGCAACTCACCGATGATGCTTTGAATGTGGCTGATATCGAAAAAATGGCAGGCGGAGATGCGCTTCCGGCAATAGTTTTTTCAAATTCGTGCCAGTCTGTTGGTTCATTATCTTGGGAATTTAAGCAAAGTGAATTTGATTTGGCCGCAGCTTTTATGCTTGCTGGTGTGCGTCATTATATTGGGACTTTTTTTGACATCATTGACGAGCCGGGGAGTCATTTTGCAATTCATTTTTACGATCATTTGCTTAAGGGAAATGCAATTGGTGATGCCATCCATTTTGCCCGAAAAAAACTCATAGAAGAAGGTGATACAACCTGTTTTACAAGCTATCTTCTGTATGGCGATCCTACTGTTTCATATTTTCCCACAATATCTATTTTTCCTGAAGATAAAAAAAAATCAGGTGAAACAGAGTCAACATCAATTCCTGAAGAAATAGATGACATAAAAACGCAGAACGTAGTAATAGAATCAACACCAGAAATGGAAAAAAAAGCCCAGAAACCTTTTGGAAAACAGATTCAAACAAAAACAAAGCGTGCCAATCAGAAAGATGAAAAATTCCCTTCCATAGCATTCGGGTATATCTCAAGTGTTCTAATCGTTATCTTATTTATTATCAGTGCTGTCTGGTTTTTTCTTCCGACAAAAGATCAGTGGACATCTCGTGTCTCAACTTTGGCTGTCACCTATGATGATTCCCTGCAAACAATACGATACGATATTGTTAATTTTGCAATTGAAATGGCTTTACAGAATCATGACCGATTCATCCTACTTGAGCGGGGAAAAAATTTTTCTGAAATTGTTGAAGAAATCGAAAGATGGGAACGTTTACCAATGGATAAAAAGTACTGTCAGCCTCCTGCACTGTTGCCGGCAGATATTTTTGTCTTTTTTAAACTTCACGAAAATGAAGTATTGATCACTGTTTGTCAAACAAAAACCTCAAAATGTCCTGTGTACACCATTGGCCATAGCACTCTGGGCGGAATCCTGCAACAGAAAGATCAACTGGCCAGAAATCTGATCATGAAACTTGATGAAACATTTCCCATAAAAGGAAGAATTTCCGGAGTTTCTGACAGATACATCGATTTAAATATTGGTTACAGGCTGGGTGTTCGCTTAAATCAAACATTTGAAGTACTGGCAAGGGCAACGTTTTTATCTGTTACCGCTGTATCAGAAAATGACAGTCAGTGTGTGATTATAAGTGGACAAACAGAACTGAAAACCGGATGGCGCGTGCAACATATCATCAATCAGGAGAAAATGGATAATGATTTTCTATCGACCCAATAACCTTTCTTGTATATTGAAAATACCTGTGACAATACTCTTTGTTAAAGTGCTCTTTTCACTGACACTGGCTGATGCAGATATTTATGAACGATGGCACATTCCCACAAAAGGAAAAATCATTTCATCACCCGCTGTCATGCACGGAATAGTTGTTTTTGCAGATACTGAGGGCATTATTTATGGACATGATGCCACTAACGGTCAGCCAGTCTGGCAATATCAAACAGATGGCAGTATCTATGCCTCACCGATTATTGCTGGAGATCGGGTATATATTGGCAGTCTGGATCATTTTATTTATTGCCTGGACTTGTTTACCGGCATTTGTGTATGGTCTTTTATGACCCGAAATGAAATAAAAGCATCTGTTTCAGTTTATAAGGGCAATATTTATGCGGACAGCTCTGATACGATCATGTATTGTCTTGATGCTGAAACCGGAAAAAAAAACTGGTCATTTGAGACTTCTGGAAAGATTCTTACAGCACCGGCCATACAAAACAATTGCGTTGTATTTAGTAATTCAAATGGATATTTTTACAGCATTAATGCAGATACTGGTTATGAAATATGGCAAGAAAAGTCTAAAACAAATTACACTGCGCCGCTTGTTTTGAATACGCATTTCGTGGTTGCTGATTGTTCCGGACAGCTTTTCAAATTCAATCAAAACAGTATCCAGAAAATTTTTAGCATTACTGGTAGGCTGACATCTTCACCTGTCTATTATTTCGAAAGTATCTATATTGGAAGTGAAAATGGATATATGTATTGCATTCATCAAGATGATGAACCTAAAAAGAAATGGGAATATTTTGCTGGTGCCGGTATTAAGGCTACTCCTGTGATTTCAATGAATCGGGTATACTTTGGCAATTTGAATGGAAACTTTTATTGCATCAATTATAATGATGGAAGGGAATATCATGTTTTTAGTATCAAGGATCTGGCACAACCCGGCATTGAATCCACAGCAGCCATTTATGGTAAACAGATATTTTTTGGTGCATACAGCGCAACTTCCAAAAAAGGCCAGCTGTATTGTTTACTGGATGATGATCTTGCCGACAATACAGAAAACTGGCCAATGTTTCGCCATGATCCATTGAATACAGGCAATAGTGATTATCGGGATGACAAAACAGGGCAGCGATGGCTTCAGGTAAGACAGGTTATTCCATTGAAACGCTATCGTATTCATTTGTTTGAAGGTGCGCGGGACAATTCTCATATTGTCCCTGATCATGTTTCATATCAGCTTTCTAATCCGGAAATGGGGAAAATCACAGGTGTCAGTGGAAATATTATTGAAGCCCTTTCCAATGGGCTGATCACAGTCAATGCTTATTATCAGAATCAAACATACTCAACAACTGTTTTGTTAATGGCAACGGCTGACAGTCAGGAACAAGAAGATAATAATAATTATACTCATGCAGATGAATTCAATCCTGATACATTTCTTTCGGCCGCACTGAGCACTGATGATATTGATTTTTTTCATCTTGTCGGGCTTTCTGATAATCTGGCAGAAATATCGTTTATTCCTGTAACACCTGATGTTCATGTTCAGATGGATATTCGGAATTCAGACAATATGACAATTCTGACACATGATACAAAAAAAGGCCCCCTGGTCTGTGCTTTTCCGACAGATGATTATTATTTATGCCTTAAATTGAATGATACATCTTCTTCACTGCCAATTCAGTACTATATTCACTATTCATTGAAAAAAAACAATCAAACGGTCTACTTAACAGTTGTAAATAAAAACGGAAACGGCATTTATATCAATGATCAAAATGCTGTTTATCAGAGTTTTCAACAATCATTTCCAGTTGGCAGCCATGTTGTTTTAAAAGCTGAACATACAAATTCGGATGATGTCTCTTTGATTCAATGGCAAATGCCTGAACTGGAAACAATGATCAATCCTGTTGCCATTGACCTGACACAGCATCGTATCATCCACTGTAATGTTTTGAGTGATCCAGACAATAGTCATTTTCATTTCAAAAATGAGACAAAGGGCATTATTGATGGTCGGGTCAACCATACCGTTTACAATTCGACAGACAATCCTGCTGAAAAAAATTCCTGTTTTCCAGTAAATGGTCATATTGGTATTGCTTTTGATGATATGGATAAAGATGGTGACAGTGATCTTATCTACATAGCCGGATCGATCATACATTTTTTTGAAAATGAAGGCAGCCCAAAAATACATGCCTGGAAGAAAACAGACATTGAAATCAGTCATTCTGCTGAAACTATAATGAATTTTAAACATCCCAATCCTGCATTTATGGATTATGATTCAGATGGCGATAACGATTTGTTTGTTGCAGATCAAAACCAGATTTTCTATTTTATCAAAATTGAAGGCACTCACTTTAAACTTCACACTGATTATTTCAGAAGCTTCACGAATAACGAAAATCTTGACATTTCATTTTCAGATTTTGATCTGGATCAGGATATCGATTTCTTCACATTCATATCACACAATAACATTTTTGATTTTTTTTTGAACGAAAACATAAGTATAAACAAAAGAAACGTTTTTCAAGAACCTATTCCTTTTTTCAATAACATGCCAGATCTTGACCGGATAAAAAAAATATTAGCCATTCAATGTATTGATATCAACAATGACCGGTTAACTGATTTACTGGTCGCATCCCCCGGTGGGTTGTATGCTTTTGTAAAACATAATGAAATATGGATGCCCGCGCAAAAATTGATTGATTTGCCAGAGTCTGTTGAAAGTATGGATTTCTCTGTGGTTGATATTGATACAGACTCGGATCTGGATATTTTTTATACAATCGCCAATACTGGCATTTTTTTTCATGAAAATCTGGACAATAATTTGTTTGTTTCCCCGCTTATGGCAACCATTGAAAACAATGAATCTATCACGTTTACCTGTGCAAGTCATGCCATGCCGGTTACCTGGACCCCGAATGCTTTTCAAAGTAATGGAAAGATTGATCCAAACACCGGGGAATATAAATCAGGAGATGTATCTCCAGGCTTAAGATTCGACTGGAAACAATTCAAAAAAACGATAGCCCCTAGTTCACTACTCACCGCTGCCATAAACCTGCCCTATGATTATACAATCAATCAATTAGCAGTAACTGTTGATATTCAACATCCACAGGTAGACAGCATCATGCTTACGCTTGTGACGCCGGACCATCAACCTGTAAACATTGACAATCATTTTGCAGGAACAAACATTCAACAAACATTTCTTTTGTCTGAATTTTTATTATCTAAAGAATCCCTTGAGAAAAATATCCGGGGAACCTGGCAGCTGGTTATTGATAATACATCAACCAGTTATTCGGGGACTCTCAACCATTGGGCAATCTTAGATAATGACAGGGATCAGGTTATGGACAGGATTACTGTAAAAGATGCCTATGGTAATATGAATTATGCCTGTGTCAATATTGTCCATAAATATGATTTAACCCAGGCTGGCACGGTGATTATTGTTGCTGGAACAAAAAAAAATGATTTTATTTCAAAAAATATTAAAATGTTATCCAGATTTGCATATCAAACATTTCAATATTTGGGATACTCTGATTCTGCAATTCTTTTTTTTAGTCCATATGATGATAATGGCGTTGATTATTTGTCAACATCACCAAAAATTAAATCAGAAATAAAAAAAGTCTCTACAGAAAAACTGATCATTTATTTTGTGTCTCATGGGGGATCCAGTGGCGCAGAGAATATTATTTATTTAAATGAACATGATTCAATAACTGCAAACCAGCTGAATGAATCGCTAAATTCATTCCAGGAGACCGGCGAGAAACAGGTGACAGTTATTATCGACACTTGCAATGCCAACAATATCATGCAGGATCTTGTCTCAAATGAATATCAAAGAACATTGATAGCAAGTTCAAAAACGACCAGCACCACAATTGATGCGGATGGCCTGTTATCATTTTCCAGTTTTTTGTTTTCAAATATGTTTATCAATCCGAATGTGGGACAATCATTTCAGTATGCGAGTGAAATGATGACTTTTTTATTCGATCAATCCGGTGCGATAAATACAGATTGCAATAATCTTTCAAACCAGGCCAATGATATTGAAATCGCCAATCAGCAAACATTTGGATTACGCGTCATCGGTTCAGACCGTCCGGTTTTGATGAATGGGCCGGACAGTCGAATAATCGGTTTACACGATCAAATGAATATCAATATTTGGACAGAATTATATAGCCGTTATCCCATTGCTGAGACCCGAGTTAAAATTACAGAAGTAAAATCAGAAAATGATACCATGATTCCAGGCATACAAAAGGACTTGATTCTAGAATGGTTGGCAGATCGTAATCAATGGGCTAGAGCATATAAACTACCAGAAAAACGTGCAACATATTCATTTTCTATTATTTCTCAGGATGTATGGGGAAATAAGTCAATGCCATATTCTTTTTGTATTAAACGTGATGAAAAAGAGAAAGTGATCATTCTTACCAGTGCGTCTGAAAATGATGAATTCACAAAAGTTGTTAATGATATTATTGCAACTGCACAAAGCAGAGGCCTGAGAGAAGAAAAAAGCATTTATGTCGTTACAGGTTCACAGGGACTTACAGGTATTCAAGAATCGCTGCATTGGGCTGAAGACGCAGACAAATTAATTTTTTGTATTATTGGTTCTGAGTCTGTTGATACTGGCTCTCAGGCTGTTCAATTAACAGATTCTGATTTCTTGACTGCTGATGAATTAACAGACAAGTTAAATGATTACCAAACCACTGGCACATCAAAACGCGTGATGATCGTTTCTGAATTGGTTGCAGTGAATCAATCTTTACCAACCAATTGTTTTCATGAAGTTCTGATTGATAATGCAACAGAAAATGTTGCCCGTTCAATTATTTCAAATAGAAATACGAATGATACCAGACATCTTTTTTTTATGAATTTTATTTTTTCCAAAATTAAGAACGGCGCTTCGTTTGAAGAAGCTTATCATGATGCTGTTTCAATAATAAATATAAACGCAACAGGAATTACAATGTCTTCTCATAACATCAATCACACATCCACTGCTGAGAAACAGATATTTGAACTTGGCATAGACATTGCCGGCAACAACAATCCGGTGACCAATGTATTTCCTGCATCTGGTTCTATTCATTCACGATACGATACCATTACCATCGGCGCAGAAGTCAATGCATACACAGAAATTGCCAGTGCGTATGCATATGTATTAACGCCACTAACAGTCAGTGAAAAGATTGAGTTATCTTTGAATATCAATGAAATGCGCTATGAGTCTGACTGTAAATTGACTGAATTGGGAAAGTATCAAATTGAACTGTTTTTTCAATATATAGATGGCGAAGTGACCAGTCCTGTGCGTTTTTCATTTGAATCAATATCAAATATGGACCCATACGAACCAGATGATACCTTTGAAACTGCAAAATCAATCGAACTTGGAGAATCACAAATTCACACATTTCATTGCAGGGACGATCTGGACTGGTTATCATTTTCAATTGCTGCAAATACTGGTTATGATATTTCAATTACAAACATGGATTCAGGGGTAGACGCAAAAATAACTGCTGAAAAAAAGCCTGTCTGTGAGAATAGAACACTGCTTAACACCCGGCTGAATACCAGATTTCAAAGTATTGTTGTGCATGATTGTTCAGGTGTCTATTATTTTCAAATTGAAAATAATCATGCGTTTAACAATTCGACTTCACGTTACAGGGTCATGGTTCTAAAAAATAATGCAGGTGAAACAGGAACTGCTTTTGGAAAAGTTCTGGATTATTGCGATAACGAGATACCATCGGGTTATTTGATTACTTCAGGGATGTGCGATTCAAATGTACCAGTTAGGGAAGATGGATATAATTTAGATTCGCCTTCTGGTGATTTGGAAATCAGAATTTATAACAAATTTAATGAATATATTGGAACAAATAGCATCTTAATCGAAGCAGATGGAATACATTCAATTAACCTTTCAACACAATTGATTGACCTGAATTGTGACCAGCAAATGAATTTAGAAGATGTTATCGTGGGCCTGCAGCGCATGGGCAGCTTTCCAGAATCTGATGATTCCTGTATTTTTCAGCAGAATAACAAATGCCAGGGGCTGTCATCCGTGTTAAAAATACTTCAGTTAATATCGGAAAAAAAATCCAGTCAATAAGGTTTTTCATCATGAAAACAATATTTATAAATAGTTTGAAATGCATTCTTTCACTCTCTCTAGTGATGTTATTGCAGTTTATTTTTTTATCCCGGGCAGAAAGCCGGTCTGATCATACCTTTCATTTTTTTGGAGGAATGAATCCTGTGGGATCGGGTGCGCGTTCATTGGGATTTGGTGGTGCTTTTATCGGTGTCTGCGATGATGCCACCGCATCTGTATGGAACCCGGGAGGTACAATTCAACTGGAATATTCTGAAATATCTATTGTTTTTGAACATGAAAAACGAACCATAGATATGAATTTTTCTGAAACTCATGCGGCATCTGGGCATTATCCAATTCAGCTTGATAACCTTAATTTTGCCAGTGCATCTTATAAATCCCGCTGGCGGCAAAGAGATTTTGTTTTGTCTCTGAGTTACCAGATGATGTATGATTTAAATAAAAAAGAAAATGCCACTTATCCATTACACAATATACTGATTCACAATTTTAAAAAAAATACAGGCAATATTAAAGCAGTGACCCCTTCATTTGCATTTCAATTGACACCGGAAATATCTTTGGGTGTTTCAATGAATTTATATTCTGATGATTGGGGATGTCACTGGAAAACATCTGTGGAACGAATAACAGAAAGTATAACTGACAATAGTTTGTGGCAGAAAAGTCAATACAAAAACACCTATCAATTTAATGGAAAAAATTTCCATATTGGCCTGCTCATCGCCCTGACACAAAATTTGAATTTGGGGCTGGTATATAAAACCCCATATTTTGCAGATATATATTTTAATGAACAATTTCAAGTGAATGGTAATCAAAATGCCCCATTAAAACTTTACCCGGAAGAACAACTGGCATTAAGAATGCCACAATCCTATGGTTTTGGAATCTCATGGCGGCCAGACTATCCGAATCTTCGAGATAGTCTGACACTTGCACTGGATATCTATCGGACGGACTGGCAGCATTATTATATCCGACATGCAGATGGATATGAAGAAAACTTATATGCCAGTCTTCCTAGATCTCAATGCGATGAGACACGCCCGACATATCAGGTGCGGGCCGGTGTTGAATACTGGCTCTTTAATGTATTTGGAAATGTTTCCGTTCCAGTTCGTTTCGGTGCCTTTTATGATCCGGAACCAACAGCATCAACGCCCGACGATTTCAGAGGAATCAGTCTGGGAACCGGCGTGTTAAAAGGACGTGTTGCACTGGATATTGCATGGCAATTTCGATGGGGAAACCAGGTTCGAAAAAAGCAATTTTTCATGAATGAAGATGTTTTCCAGGATGTTCGACAGCACACGTTATATTGTTCCATGATTTATTATTTTGCGCATATGAAATAACAATCAAAGGTTGACAATGACCATAATCAACAAAAAAGGACTTATAATTGCCATCGTTCTGATCATTTTTCAAACAGGATGTGCAATCAGAAATCAATTGCCAATATGTGAAAAAGATGGCAGGCAATACTGTACATTAAATGGTGCGTTTCGCAACCGCTGGCACAATTTTTATGAGATTGGACTCTCCTGTATGGAAGGACAGTGTTATTCTGAAGCGCTTTCATTTTTTGATCGGGCAATGGCGTATAGAAAGGAAGATCGCCGCATGGCACGAAAATATGGCATCCATTGCATTGATTATTTTCCACACCGGGAAAGCGGCTTGATTCATTATCTTATGGGGGACGATATCCTTGCCGAACAACACCTTAAAACATCTATTTTACAGGAACCCTCAACAAAAGCACAGCATTATTTAAACAAAGTTCGGACCAGACAACTGAAGATGATGCAGATTATGAAGGGCCCTGTTCTTTCTATTCCCGCATCAGTATATTTAACCTGCAAAAATCCTGTATTAATTACCGGCACTGCTTACGATCCAGCCTACATTCGATCATTGATGATTGATGACAGGAATGTTTTTATAGAATCCACTGAAAAACAAGTCCAATTCCAGGAGATTCGCTATTTAAAAGAAGGATTACACACTGTAACCATTACTGCCCGAAACCTGCTTGATATTGAGACTCGTCAGCCGCTTGACATACTTGTGGATCGTTCAGGACCTGTTATCAGTATTCATAATATTTCTGATAACAGTATTGAAGGCCTGTTATCAGATAGTTGTCAAATCCTATATCTGTCTGCTGATGGCGAATCAGTTCCGCTGACACCAGCAAAGCGTATCTCTTTTAATATCCATAAAATGAAATTATCTGGATTTATCAAACTGATTGCACAAGATTCATTGGGCAACAAGACAATTGCAATGGTTCCATTAACAGATGCTGCACGACAGGTTTCTCTGGCTCAAACAATGTACGCAGGTCCTGCGCCATTTGATCCTTTAACCAGTCGGTCTCCATTTAATATTGTTATTGACAACTGGACGGATGGTCAAACAATTTATGACATGACATTAGATATTAGAGGAACAGTATTTTCAGATGCACGGATTGCAAAAATATCATTGGATCATACGCCATTTTCACATATCAATGACAGGATGGGCTTTTTTCATCGCACCATTCCATTGCGTATGGGACATAATAAAATTGTGGTTTGTGTTCAGGATATATTGGGGCGTCAATATCGTCGAACACTTCATATTCATCGAAAACAAAGTCGGGCCTGGGATCTGGATCAGCGTTTTTGTGTGAAATATAATATGTTCAAAGGATGCAAATCGCTGTGTCAAGTTTTTCATCAAACATTTTGGGCTGAAATGATGCGTCGTAAACGTTTTTCGATTCAAGGCGGAAACAATCTGAAAGCATTGAAGAACGCGTCTGATATCACTCAAAAAGCACACGCCTGTGTCAAAGGATCTATTTATAATTCAAGAGAAGGCATTGAAATTGCAGCACAATTAATCAAAAACAATTCTAGAATTCTTGGCAATGTGGATGTTTTTGATGAACATCACAAAAAGACATCCTCACAATCCATGATAAAAAAACTGGCCATCGAACTATGTGATAAGCTTCATCATCAATTTCCTTTAATTGATGGCACTATTGTAAGCATTCAGAATAACAGAATCTGGATGATGCCGCAACAGGGGCGTCTGAATGTAAAACATGTCATTATTCCCTGGCCGGTCATCAAATATAATAAGCTGACTTGGCAAAATGATCGTATTACCGGCATGACATGTACTTCTGGAAAAAAAAGGCGGTTGATTGGAATCTATCCGCGATCAAACATGACATTTTCTATCGGGGATCGAATTATTTTTCGTTGAAACATGTAGGGGCAAATCTTGTCTTTGCCCCTGTAAAACTGGAATCATTCAAACTTATCTCATATTTGTTAATCTTTTCATGATCCACAAGGCATCCCGAAGGCTTTCACTGGAATGAGTACCTTCCGATACATGTTTGAGAATCCGAATAATTTCCTTTAATGAAAATTCATTAACAATCTTGACATGCACATCTTGATAGAACGTGTCGTTATCTGCAAACCCACCAACTGTTGTTATATCCTCATTACATTGAAGTTTTTCAATATGCAACCAGGCCTCTGAGCCAGCTTTTTTTCTCACATCAAGCATCAGAGTCATGGTTACACCCTTAATATTTGATTTTGTGGCTGTCCCTTTATAAGCAACCGCGATCATCTTTTTGCCCACTGTATTGTTAATATTCGAGAATTCATCAATATTGCAGGTGAACCAGCCAGAAAGTGCATCGGTATCTGAGTTAACCATGATATCAACACTTTTGATTTCAGACGAATAGTTAACTGAAACTGGCAGCGCCATTGTTGATCCGGCAACTGCAAGAATGGTCAAATGGTCAGAGAGACTGGTTTTGACTGGCTCTTGTATATCTGTGCCCCAGTTCCCACTGACATCGCCTTTACGAATACCGATTATACGAAGATCTGAAATGTCTGAATACGCCTGAACAGTCAAGCCGCTTTCAGCAGATATACTTTCACATTGATTGCTCGAAATAAACACCCAGTGATTGCATTGGGACGACAGATCAAAGCATTTAATTCTTTGCGCTGCGTATTGTGCTGTTCGGGATGCATGCATGGAGATAATTTCAGATTCATTCGCAATAATATCAGCCGCAATGTTTTGATAACAGGAAAAGTTTGTCTTGCCGACAGCCGCTTCGGCAATCAAAGCTGCATCATAACCGCTGACTCCTTCCAGAGCATCGCTTTTTTCTCCGGATATCATATAGTCACCAGTTGGAATCGAATCAAAATGATAATACCCGGATGCAGTTGTAACTGTTGTATAGATTTGATTGTTTCCTGACAGGAAAACGGATACATTACTGATTCCACGATATTGTGACCCATAATATGAAACAGTTCCGGAAAAATTGATACGATTATCAAAGCGAATCTTACCATACAGGGGGTCACTTTTACATTTACCACCATTTTCAGTGCCGCCATTATCTTCAAGATACACCGTAAATTGAATTGAACCAGTTGCTGTATGTTTTGGTGTAAACGATATATTGCCATTTGGATCAATTTCCGGTTTGACAATAAACAGATCTGAATCAGCTGGGGTGTCTAAAATCACATCAAACATGAGCGTTTGTGAAGCCTCATTGACAGCACCGGCGTCAATGTTTTTTGCCCAGTGATTGTAAGAAAACGGATCCGAACCTGTAGAAATTATTATATCGCCGCTCTTTGAAAAAGAAGGTGGATCATTCACTGGAAGTATTGTGATATCAACTGTAACGGGTTGACTGGTAGGGCCATCATATTCTTTCAAAACAATTGTCATTTCTGCAGTACCATATTCATTCTCAGCAGGTTTGTATGTCAGGGTTCCTGAAGCATCAATCTGTGGCAGTTCACGAAATAAATGCGAAGGTGTTGTTTCCACCTCAAAAAAAAGTTCCTGATATGTTTCACTATCTCCATCAGTAATGTCTGTTGCCCAGTGGTAAATATCGTAATCCTCATCTTCAAGGGACTGAATTGGACCGCCAGGCGTAAAAGAGGGGGGATTATTACTTACAGATACCTGAATGAATGGCGTGTTGATAGAATAACCATTGATCAATGCGCGCGTTAAAGAGATGTTTGACATTTGATCCACATGCCCTTTAAGTTTGAAACCGATATATACAATGATTCCTGAATCACTGAATTGTTGTTTCTGGATCAGATCTGTATAAATAGTAATATTGCCATTTTCAGAATTGGCAAGTGCTTTATATCCAGGCTGATACAGTTCACCACCTGCCAGCGTTATCGTAAGGCTTTGAGGGTCCATCAATGTATTCGTAACATCAACAGTCAGATCAATGCCTTCAATGCCAATATTGCCAGGATTGAGCAAGGTGACAGGAAATGTTACATATTGTCCATTATATCCAGAAATTGATTCTGGCAGACTTATGGTACACAAAGGTTCCATTTCAAAAATGACAGAATAATCTGTATCAGGAACAAATGTGCAGAATCTGGCCTGTTTTTCATCGTCCTGACACAGAAAACCCTCTAATTTGGTTTCCTGTTGCTGGATTGCATTCCAAAATCGTATTGTAATTGGTTCGCCTTCTCGCGCGCCATCCTTTGCGGGGAATCCGGGGCTGCCACTATCCATGGATATGATAATCTCAATGAGTTGACCGGAAGTGTCATCAATTAAAGCAGATCCTACACAAAGGTCCTCATCAAAAATTCCAATTTCTGAAATCGGTCCAAATTCAATTAAACTCTCTTTTGATATATCAAGTGTCATGGGGTGATTGGATGAAATCCAGACAGGTTGATAATAGTTTTGAATATCTTTTTCATATTGGATAACTTCGAAAACCAATGGACGAAGTGTCTCTTCAGATTGAATTGTAATACTGCCGGTTCGGGTTTCACCTGAATTTTCTGAATATTGAATGCTTATTCGACCATTGTCTTCTCCGGAACTGGACCCATTAATTGTCATCCATTCACAGTCAGTTGAAACTGACCAGTGCATTGTTATATCGGTATATCCATCTTTTGAAATCCTGATCTCAAAGATTCCGGCTTCAAAAGGTAATTCCTTACGTTCTGGATTAACATTTATAACAGGGTGTCCAATTTCGCAGTTACTGGACTGATAATCAGAAAAAAGACCATTATCAAAGGCATAAATCCGGTAATGATATATACCTCCTGTCAACAGTGTATCTTCAAAATGTTCAGCATTGCAATTGACAACAGTATACCATTCAAACATATCTTCACAGTCTTTTGATCTGGCAATCCAGCATGAATGATCAATAATTGACGTATCATCCCATTGAAGCTGAATACTGGTGTCATTATTATTGGAACAGGAAAATGATGCAGGAGAATACAAGTCCGGTTCGTTTGAAATAATTTTATACAGATAATGACTGGAAGAATCTGAAATGACAAGGTTGCCATCATCTGCCAGGACTACACCATTGGGAGATTTCAATCCGATATAGGTTGGATGTTGTCCTTCCTGAAAAAAATCAGTCGGTCCATTTCCGGCAATCGTTTCAATCACACCAGATTGTTGGATGACTTTTCGAACCAGATAATGTCCACTATCAGCAATGTACAGATTTCGTGCTTTATCCAGCGCAATACCAGTTGGCATAAAAAGACTGGTTGTTACAGCCGGTTGATATTCATCTCCGTATTCATAATCAGTTGTTCCATCACCGGCATATGACAGCATATTGCCATCTGGTGTAATCAGACGAATGAGATGGTTTAAGGTATCCGCAACAAAAATATTATTGAATTCATCAACAGCCACATCATAAGGGGAATTCAAATCATCGCTGTCAGCAATGGTTGTCAGTATGCCATTTTCGACTTTGCGGATTTTATGGTTGCCAGTGTCTGCAATATACAAATTACCATATTGATCAACAGCAACTCCCCGGGGATAATTCAGTGATACCATAGAAGCCAGAATGCCATCAGTATTATCAGAAGGCAAGCCCTGATTTCCATCTCCAGCATATGTTATAATAATTGATGTACTATGCTCTATATATCGAATGCGATGATTATTTGTGTCTGCAATAAACACATCACCTTGACGGTTGACTGCCACCCCATATGGAGAATCAATCCTTGCATACCGGGCATTTTGGCCATCACCGCTGAACCCTGCGATGCCTGTGCCAGCCAGACTTGTTATGGTGCCATCCTTGGAAATTTTTCGGATACGATGATTGTTGACATCTGCAATATAAATGTTGCCCATACTATCTGATGCCATATGACCGGGGCCATTCAATACAGCAGAGACAGCGGGTTTATTATCGCCTGCATATTGACTGTATCCATTGCCAGCAATTCGTTGAAGTTTTTGTTCTGCTGCATTGATCCGTAATATTCGATGACATTGGTCAGCAATCAATATATTGTTGTCATGGTCAATAGCAATCACTTCAGGCATGTTCAAAGATGTTAAAACTGAGGGGGTATTTTCACGATTACATTCACAAGAGCTGTTCCCAGCAAAGGTATTGATTTTATTATTTTTAATAATCCGAACACGATGGTTACCGGAATCTGCAATATAAATCTTGTTGTCAGCGTCAATGATAACCTGTGTCGGACTGTACAAATTTGCCGATTCCGCCAGCACATAATCATTAAAGGGCAGTATTTCGCCTGTACCTGCAAAAGTGCTGATTCTACCTTGACTGATGACTCTGATCCGATGATTGCCTGTATCGGCAAAATAGAGATCGCCCTGTGCATCAAATGACAGTCCTGAAGGTAAATTCAGCTGTGCATTACTAGCATAGGTCGAATCCCCAGAAAAACCAGGAGAACCATCGCCAGCGATCAATATAAGATTATAATGATTCATCAATAGTTTGATGATACGATGATTGTTTGTATCTGCGATAAAGAGATCGCCATAAGAATCCATCGCAATACCGGTGGGTGAATCAAGGCAGCTGTTATAAATGTCATACAGAGAATTGCCGGGGTGACCATCTCCAACAAGCGTAGACATGATACCATCCGCATCAACCATTCTGATCGCATGGTTTCCCGTATCTGCTATGAATAGTTTCCCATCAACAGATAAAATTCCGCCGGGTGATCTGAGCTGTGCCCTGGAAGCAGGTTGTAACGCACTGGAAAAACCAGGAATACCATTTCCGGCAATTGCTTTGTAATTGCCATTGATATCCAGTTTGACAATGCGATGATTCCTGCTGTCTGCATAATATACATTGCCATGATTATCAGTTGTCATTCCTGAAACATCCTGAATGCAGAGATCCTCAACATTGCCGGTTACGTGATAAAAGCCGGCAATGGGTTGAATGGTTTTTCCTGTAGATCCGCAATCATTCGATATTTTCCGAATGCGATCATTTAAGGTATCTGCAAAAAAAATATCACCATTTGAACTGACGTCTACACCAAAGGGTGCATTCAGCATTGACAGTCTGGCAGGACGACCATTATCATCAAGAATTCCATGGCTTCCAGGAATACCGGCGATGATGTAACTGTCAGCTTCACAAGGAAAAGACGTGCTGAGATCCAAACGATATATTAAATGATTGGCATGGTCAGATACCACCAGATAATCCATGCCTGAATCTGAGCGATATCCTGCCAAGCCGTATGGTGAATTCAGTTGAGTCATCACTGCATGAATTGTCTGGTCTTTTTTCATTACATATACCTGATGATTTCCAGCGTCTGCAATATAAATTTGACTGGCCTGATCAATCCATATATCAACAGGCTGGCTGAAAGAAAAATCCAGAGCAGATATACCATCGTCTAAAGCTCTGTCATTTCCGGAGCCGGCAATACGAACGATATCCTGGGGCATGTTGGTATTTTCATTAATATTTATTTTGAAAACAGCATAATTGTCCCGATCAGCAAAATATACATTGCCATATCTATCCAGGCATAGGCCAATGGGATAGTTGATTGACGTAGCATAAGCCAGTTGATACTGCTGCGGAACGCCCATCGTACCATTTCCTGCAAAGAGTTCAATTTTGCCAGTTGTAAGATTGATCCTACGAATCCAGTGGTTTTCTGGTTCTGAGATATACAGATAGTTGCCAAATTTTCCAGGCAAAACACTGACAGGACGATTCAATCGTGCATTAATTGCCAGTCCGCCATTTCCACTGTTGGCAGTATCTCCTGTCTCCCCATTACCAGCAATTGTAATAACCTTGTTTTGAATTACTTTTAAGATCTTGTTATTCTGCGTGTCAGCAACGTAGTAAGCAGTTTCATCATAAGAAAATTTAATGTCTGAGGGGGCATTTAAAGAAGTCGAATCAGGCGGGTTTTCATTATTGTCTTTTTTTCCGGCAACTGTTTTGATGATACGATCTGATTGTATTTCTCGAACAAAGTTATTCCCACTGTCAGCAAAGTAAATCATATTAGACGGATCAACAGCCATGCCAACAGGAAAAGATAGTCTGGCATTGGTTGCATAAATATTGTCATCGTATTGATACCCCCCACCCGCAAAAGTTATAATGGGATTTTCAGGGTTGGCACTTTCAACTCTTCGGATACGATGATTTTGTGTATCCGCAATAAACAGGTCGCCATTATTGTCAATGACAATTCTTTCCGGATAGTTCAACTGTGCATTTTTTGCCTTACTGCCATCACCATAAGCACCTTTTATACCACATCCTGCAATTGTTGTTATGATCTGTGAGGATAAATTAACCTTCCTGATTTTATGATTACCAGTATCTGCAATCCAGAGATTGGCATCCTTTACAAAGACTCCTTTGGGAGAATTCAACTTTGCATCCAGTGAAGATCCACCATCTCCTGTCATGCCCTGCGCTCCGGTTCCGGCAAAGTTATATATCCTTTTACTTCCATAATATACAATACGTATACAATGATTGCCTGTATCGGCGATATACAAATTATTTTCCGAATCAATGGCAATTGAATGAGGTGAATAGAGTTGCGCTGTAGATGCAATAGTGCCATTGTTTCCAAACCCGGCCAGACCTGTGCCGGCATATGTGGACATGATTCCGTTTGAATCAATCCTTCGGATACAATGATTTTTCAGATCGGCAATATAGACATTGCCAACAGAATCTTGTACAAGATCCGAAGGATAATTCAATTTTGAGGTAACAGCCAGTTTTTGTTCCGCAGCATATCCAGGAATTCCAGTACCTGCAATAGTTGAGATAATACCCTTTTTAATTTGCCGAACCCGATGATGTCTGGAATCTGCAATGTAAATGGTCCCATCGTCGGTTATCCAGATACCACAAGGTGCGTTTAAATATGCATTCAGTGCCTGCCCCCCATCCTTAATATATCCAGCCATTGTTGAAATACACATTTTATTGGCGGCATAAATCGTTTGATTGTACACGAATAAAGCCAATATATTTATGATAAAAAAGACTCTGATACATATTTTTTTCATGTTTCCTCCATAATTATCAAAAATTTATAAAGAATAATTATTCATAAACGAATATTGCTGTCAAGGCGATACAGCATTCCATTTCATTTTGCTGAGGGATACTCTAATAATAACTTACTTACCCATTATTGTTATTGTTATTGTTAAGCTGAAGAAAATGAAATACCAATTTATGTCGATAGTGATTGCTGTTTAACAAATTTGTTAAACAGATAAAAACATAGAAAAGAAGGCTTCTAAAACACTGGATTATTTAAGTATTATACCTTACTGTCATAGGTATCCATAATGACATTTATGATTTTTTCCTTGAAAAACAGCTAAATAGGTCGCAAACAATGTTGTTACTCGATAATTTTGAAATTTGTCAACATATTGAATAAAAAAAGATAATTCCGATTTTCTAATAGTAATGATACACATTCAGAAAAACAAAAACAGTGAAGCACTGTCCCTCGAAATAAAATGAGCGCCAGGAAAATAAAACTTATTCATGCACGATAGTCAGGTCTTGCGGGTTTT
>Ga0272440_1000583_pt1 | contig 30876 bp, 10 predicted proteins | sample SSMMMBAug17_FD_192440 | JGI IMG/M metagenome (GOLD analysis project Ga0272440, IMG submission 192440) | Marine sediment archaeal communities from Little Sippewissett salt marsh, Falmouth, MA, United States - SSM-MMB-Aug17 | ecosystem: Environmental > Aquatic > Marine > Wetlands > Sediment ... | reverse complement strand
GAATCAGAAGAATCCACACATGAAAAATCCCATTCCATCACAAAGTATGTGTTATGCAGCGGTGTTGGATTCTCATAAATCCATGTGCCTTGAAATATTTTTTCAAATTGATTTGCTTTTGCAATGTTATAATAGGTTCTTAAGGTTGTCAGCCAGAGAGATTTTCCAAATCGTCGCGGACGTAAAAACAGAAGTTATTGCCCAACATCTTCTGTTGATGGAATTCGACTGGTTCGATCAACATATGTAAACCCTTCTAATTTGATTTTTTCAAAATTGCTGATTGCGTATGGATTTTTCATGGTAATGTCCTTTTGGAAATATCTCACTGCAAATGAGCAAGAATGAACATCAGGCGAATAAGCAAACAATCAAGAGCTTATTTACCCGATTTGACGACATCCCATATCTCAATAATTCTATCGGCGACCTGTTCAGGTGTAAGTTGATTTGTATCAATTTCATATTGAGCCGCATTTTTATATATAGGTGTCCTTCGTTCCAGAACTTCTTCAACCTCATCAGTAAAGCTTTTTTGTCCAGTTAAGGAGGGCCTTTCTGTATCGCCTTGAATACGCTTGACAATTGTGCTTTTTGACGCCTTTAACCAGATAATACACGAGTTGGCATTTAGCACATTGATGTTTTCAGATCTTTCAATAACGCCGCCGCCAGTATCAATAACAATGTTATTCATCGGTGCCAGTTCTTTGACAACTTCGGACTCTATATCGCGGAATGCTGTCCATCCTTTCTTCTCAACAATTTCTGGAATTGACATACCCGCCTTTTCGACAATGGTCGCATCCATACCGATATATTTCATCTGAAGGCGTTCTGCAGCAATCATTCCCACAACACTCTTACCTGTGCCACGATATCCAATTAATGCAATATTCATCATTTTAAATTCTCCATGACCACCTGACGCATGATTGCGACAGGTGCATCAACACCGGTAAACAGTTCAAATTGCAGGGCGGCTTGATTAATAAACATTTCAACGCCGGGAATGACTTTAAGACCTCGCGCTTTGGCATCAGACAATAATTTTGTCTCAAGGGGGGTGTATACAATATCAAAAACAACCTGATCAGGGCGAAACAAATCTGAAGGTATCAAAGATGCGTTTATGTTCGGATGCATACCGATGGGCGTACAATGGATAATGATATCTGCACGTTCCATCTCTTTTGGCAAAATATCGTCATGAATCAAATTGGATCTGATTGCGGCATCAGTACCGGTTTTCAGATCGTTGGATAATCCAGTGAGTTGGGCTTCATCAATATCGAGAAGAGACATTTCTTTCAATTTTGTTTTTTGGGCAAGGGTGAAAGAAATTGCTCTTGCCGCGCCGCCTGCTCCAAGCATCAGAACAGTTTTATCATCAATTTGAACATGATTATCTACAAGAGCTTTGAGCGCGCCTTCGCCATCAGTGCCCTTTCCAATTAATTTGTCCTGATCATGAATCACTGTATTTATCGAACCGATATTTTTATCCACATCAGAAATTTCATCCACGTATTTCATGATTTCAATTTTGTGTGGAATCGTTACGCTCATTCCTCTAAAATTTTGTAATGCCCGCATTCCTGCCATTGCACCTTTAACATCTGCTACCGGACATGCGACATATACATAGTTTAAATCCAGATGTTCAAAGGCCGCATTATGTATTGCCGGTGAAAGGCTATGCTTAACCGGATTGCCAATAACTGCGCAAACTTGAGTACTGCAATCAATTTTTCTCATTTGATCAAAACCTCCTCACAATTTAATGCACCTGCTGTATTGCAGAATAACATTGATTAAGATTCTCTCTGGTTATTCTTATTTCTGATGATTTCGCCAAAACATTTAATTCATGAATGTTGCCATCATCTATACCGCATGTAACTGCAATGCGGCCAAAACTGTCCAATTCTGTATATGTAACATTGTTACCATCACACATAACATCAAATCCATTGTCATACCCATAGGTGACAGGCAAAAACATCACATGTGGTTCGCCTGTCTCAGCATAAGTAAAATGTACTGTCAGATCGTAAGTCGCACGATCAAACCGAATGTATTGTATCTTTCCACTGATCGCCTGTGGATATGCACGTGCTGTATCTTTGGCAATGGACTCTCGCAGCACGGGAACATCATTTTCAAAATCGTAAAAACCCCAGGCATCCTGACTGTTTTCTTTCCATACCCATTGTGCGGTATGAAACAAATACTGATCTGCCAGGTTCATTACAACATCCATTGTCGCACCATAGTCATCATCTTTATGATTAAAACCAAATTCACCAATCATCAGAGGCGCGTTGAATGCCGCAGCTTCAATGAGAGAATTGTTGATATTGACCCGTATTTCCGGATCATCTGGATCAGGATTTCCGGTTGCAATAAAGTTATTAATATACAAATGGGGGGCGTAAACAGTTTGATCTGTATTCCAGGGAATTGTTTCAGGAATAATTGCCGAATACTGGGGGCGGCCATCGGCTGATGGATAATTCTTGCTGACATCAGGTTCAAAGAATACCAGTTTTTCTGGAGCTGTTTCTTTCAGCCTGTTAAAAGCGTTTACATAAAAACTGTGTAGTTTGCCAATATCACTTTCACCCAGATCAGTATGCAGCAGCCAGGGTTCATTGAATACTTCCATTCCCAAGACTGCGGTATGATCTTTAAAATGATTCATGACATGACACATGGCATCAATAAAATGCGCTTGAAGTGCCTTACCTGTCTCATCAACAATATCGTTGTTCCAAAAGCTCATAAATGCTTTTTGAACCTGCCCGGAAAGACGCAATGATAACAAGTCTCCCAGATGTCCGCCTTCGTTGAGCGTTTCTGGAGCCGGAATAATTGCCCACAGCGGGGCACCATCTTCACCAATCTCCTTACTGTAGGCATCCTGATGCATATCCAGCAATACATAAATTCCAGCCTGCTGGCACAGATCCAGCACATTCTGGATGGCATCCAGATAATCCTGAGAATATGTATTTGGCGATGGTTCAATGGCACTCCAGTTAATTGGCAGGCGAAGGAAATTAAAACCAAGTTTTTGCATGGCTTCTGTATCTGCTGCACTAAAAGCTGGAATAGGCTCGAGTGCTTCTCTGCCATCGTCAAAAGTGACATCAAATATTCCCTCAATGCGGGCATTCACACCCCGCAGAATGATTTCCCTGCCATGTGTGTCCAAAATGGGTTTATGATTTTTGGATGCCTGATTTGCCGACGCAACAATCGTAATAATATAGGTTCGTGTTGCCGGAGAATTGGTAATAGATACACGAGAATTATTTGAAAACAGAACTTCCAGGTTGTTCCTCTGTTGCGTTTCAATAACATAGGCATTGTCAATAATCTGAATGGTTTCATTGACCTGATCGACAGTCGCTGTTGTGTCTTTATTCATATCTCCATTATGGAAATATTCAATTAAGGTGCCATCAGCCATTGTAAAGGAACCATTCTTTCCTGAGAATATTTCGATATGCAGAATATTCGTATCATTTATGTCGGTAATATCTGCGCTATCAATATCGACAAGGGTTTCGACAGAACTGTCAATTCTTGGGATGATACTCCCTGCTGATGAAAACAATGGGATTTTATCCAATGAAGCCTCCGCAACAATGGTTTGCGGCCCAATGTATTTCTCTCTTGTATTACAATTATACCATGTACCTTCTGGAAGATAAACCGGTCGGCTTGTTGAATCCGGATTAATAATGGGTGCCACCAGTATTTCGTTACCCAGAAAGTATTGAAAAAGCTCGTTATAAGGACGTTTACCACTTTCCTTGCCAGAAAATTTTCGAAATACTTCATTATCTGGAATTCCATTTTGAATCACTTCATCATTGGGATACAGCAAAATCATGTGTCGCATCATGGGCAGTCCAAACTCGGCAGATTCTTTGGCGTAAGCTTTTAAATAGGGGAACAGGGCCATATGCTGCTGTGCAAAATTTTTCCAGATACTGAGTGTTTCTACATCATATTGGGGGTGTGATAGATTGTCTGTATTTGGCTGTATGTATCGCAAAATAAGTTTGGCAACATTCAGATTGGCTGTTGACAGGGTATCAATATCCGCATCACCAACCGCGTTACGAATGGCGGTATCTATATCTACCCAGGTACCAAATGATTGATCCTGAAGGCCAGCCAATGCTGTTTCGACATTTGCCAATGCTGTTAATGCAGCCTCGGAAAAAATTTCTCTGAAAGTATCCTGCGCAAAAAGATTACTGATTGCAGCAACTGTGCTGCTCCTAATTGTGAAATTGCCAGGATTGGGGCCGCCTTCAAAAGACCAGTTTTGACCATAACGTGATCCATGATGGGTTCGCATCATGGGCGAATAGGCACCAATAGCTGCCCATCGCAAGAACAGTTCTTTACTGGATACACCATCCCACAATTCAGATTGCATATTGGGCGGCAGCATACTGGCAAATTGTGCAGGTAAATCATGAACCTGCGGCGTATCAAATGAAGAATACCCGCCGATGTCATGTCCAAAGTAAGCAATACCACTCAAGCCCAGATTCAGGCCCATTGTAATGACACTGGCCATACCATCCAAACGATCCCAGTTGGTGTTTTGATCGCCGGCCCAGAAAGCAGGGGCATATTTTTGAGAACCTGCATAACCGGATCGAACATAAAATAAATAATCTTCTTTGATTCCATCGTTGACAAGACTGTCCCAAACCTCCCTGTTGGCTTTCTGCCAGAGCAGAGGATATTCATTGTGAACTTCAGGCGCAGTGCGGCCATTAGCAAATACGGCATCAAATGGCACCCATTCCCCAAAATCAACCATTGCACCATCCAAACCAATTTGAGCGGCCTGTCGCACATAGTTTTTGTACCAGTTAACCGCTTCAGACTTTGTTAAATCAAGTCCGCCACCGGCTGGTGGAATAAGCGGCGGTACAAGCATTTCTCGCATGGTGCCTTCAGGATTGAGAAAGAAATATGTATTGTCATTTGCTGCCTGCCATTTTTCTGCATTATGCCCCGGCGTTGTTGCCGGATTGGGAATAAATGGACTGAAATATCCCAAAAATTTAAAGCCATCATTGTGAAGGCCATCAATCATATTTTCAAGGTCTGGATATTCAAGGGTTGAGGCATCCCAATCATGACTTAATCGAAATCCGGTTTGTTGTGATCCAATGCCCAGCCAGTCTTCTGTCCAAATGACTGTAGATGGTATATCATTATCACGAATCAGTTTTGCGACACGCTGCACGTTGGCTTCACCGCGAACCGCATCGTTCATGGGGCCAAAGAACCAGTCTGGCGGCATGTCTGGTCTTCCAGAAATGGCGGTATACGTTTTGAGTAAATCAGTAAAGGTATCCCCTGTAAAAATGTAGAAGCTGGTTTCATTGTGCCAGGTTTCTATACGCCATCTGTCTGGATGATCTTCGGTACACATTTCAAATAATGACCGATAGGTGGTATCCAACAATATCCCATAACCATTTGAACTCATGAAGAAGGGAATGGGAATTTGATTATCGTATGGATGCCCTTTTAATTCCATAAAATTTGAGGGATCTTCATCAGTTACTCTGCCCAGCAATTGTTCGGTGACCCAAATGGGAATACTGTTACCGCGATGCTGGGTTGTCCATGTGGGTGAGCCGAAACCATAAAAGCGTTCATCATCATCACTGGCAAAGGAACAGGAAACGTGATTGGCATCATTTGGTGCTTTAATTGTTACTTTCATGACTGGTGAACTGATTCCTTCAATGGTTTGTTCTTCAACAATGAGCATCCCCTTTGTCAATTCCTGTGCTTCTGAAACAGTTAATTGAATGCCTGTTTCGGTTGTGATCATATCAATGGCTTTCATTGCCGATTGCCAGGGGGCCTCTTCTACACTCTGAACAGTAAAATTCTCATGGCCTAGAAAACCGCCCTGCACTGTACCTGCAAGTGGCAATGAAGGGGTTATTTGAGCATTTCGCCATAAAATGCCGCCATTACTGGCAGGATCACCCAGGGAACTGAGAATTTTATCCGCACCTTTATATACTGCAAAGGTTGAATTTTTGCGGAACAGAACATTCAGACCATTCAGTTGAATTGAGGTTAATGGTGAGCTATCCCCTTTTTTCATTGTGGGGCCTGTTTCATCTGCCACAGGAGAGATCTCAGCAGAACCAACAATGGGATGAACTGGCAGCATACCCTGCCATGTGGCACTGTCTACTGATATTTCATAGCTGTTGTTTTCTGCATTCAGTTTAAATGTATAACCTGATGTCATGGTCGGCATTTCTAGAATGGTTGCGGTTCCGGTTGCTGTAAAGGTCATTCCGGCATCAGTCAGTGTTGCAGTTACATTATCAAAAGGAAATGAGACAGTAACATTTTGTCCCATTGCAGAAAGATAATATCTGCCTTCACCTTTAACAATGTTATTTTCTAAATCAACAATATCCCATGTAACATCCCCCATGCTTGTATCAAGACTGGCTTCCCATTTTGTTGATGTTGATTTGCTTGTGATGCCATTTCCGCTGATCAGTGTTGATAGTGCCTGTCCAACAATTGGATGAGGATCCAGTAAGCCCTGCCACACGGGATCATCAACAAAGATTGTGTATTGGTGTAAGGTGCCATCAAATATGTAGGTAAAACCCGATGTCATGGACGGCATTTCCTTGATTGATGCTGTGCCAGTTGCTGTATACAATACAGTTGTATCGGCAACAATTGCCTGAACATTTTCAAATGGAAATGATACAGTGACATCATTACCCATTGCATTGATACCATATAGACCTTCACCAGATGCCAATATTGATCCATCATCTTCTTTGGTAATTACCCAGCTGACAGTACCTTTGGTGCTGTCCAACGCTGTTTCCCAGGTTTCTTTTGTTTTGCTATCATCTGGTGTTTCGCCCTGATTTTCTGCGCAGATATCAGAATCGTCTCGAATATTCGTCGGGTTGTAGAAGGTGCCATACTCATCTTTTAAAGACTGAAGAATTCCATTGTTCTTAATGATACTGGCAAAAGCTTCGCCGCCTTCAGTGACTGTTCTGTTTTCCTGCTTGTTTTCATAATCAAAATCAACCCGAACCAATCCAAAATGTTGGCCATAACCGCGTTCCCATTCAAAATTATCCATGAGAGACCAATGTAAATAACCAATCACGTTGTGGCCTTCCTGCATGGCCTCGCCCATTAATTCGATCATGTCTACCACAAAACCCGGGCGGTCGGCATCGTTATCAGTGCCATTTTCAGTGACCATGATTGGTAGATTGTGATCTTTGCCATATGTTACAGAATAAAAAGCAATGATATCTTTCATGCCCTGCGGGTAAATTTCCCATCCCAGACAATTGTAGTTATTGCCCAGAAGTAATTCACTCAACGCACCTGTTGCAGAGGTGTCAACTGGAAAGCCTTTGAAAAAATCGAATTCTGAAACAGGAATCCCCATCATTAAAGACATTTGCTCCACAGGAACAACATCTCTGCGGGCATAATAGTTGAATCCAATGTAATCCACTTTTGGAAAACTGCCATAGTTCTGGGTGAGATCTTCATCATAATTTGTATCCAGATCACTGTCCAACTGACCCAGTATGATGGCATCCCAAATCATTTGGTTCCATAGGAAATTCATTTGATTATAAGCACCCAGATTTACCGGATCAGCACCCAATGGACGAAATACGACATGATGCTTGGAGATTGATATCATTGATGATTTACTGTCCCCATCAGCATCAACAGTATCATTGGCTTTAATGGCATCGTACATAAGTACGTGCGCCCTAATAATATTTGGGAAAATCACTTTTGAGGCCTGAATCCCCGCTTTTAAACCATAAGTTTCTGTTTTATAAGCTTCCGACAGGTTTTCCTTGATTGTATCATGATGTCCCAATGGAAAAGGCAGATTGAGTGCCCCAGCTTCATTTTTATAGCCGACACCTGGTGGAAAGTCGCCAACCAGATATCCATTGGCATACATGACCAGTGGTTCATTGATTGTGATCCACCAATCAACTTTTGAGCCAAATTCTTTGGCCATTTCTTCAGTAAATTTGACAATACGTTCCACAATGTAAGGTGAGGCAGTATCATCATTCCATCCTGGATTTTTGGGTTTGTAATCATTTGATGGATCGGGTGTGGGATCGTGAATCCACAATGGCAGACTGAAATGCTGGATGCTGACAACAGGTTTAATATTACGTTCAATCAATGCATCCAGTATTGCATGATAGTGCTGAATGACATCACTGCTGTATTTATCTGGTTCTGGTTCAATTTTGCTCCACTCAATGCTCAGACGATAGGCATTGGTTCCCAGATCATTTTTAGCAATATCAAAATCTTTTTCGTAGTTGTTCCAGTGATCCGGGCCTGTTAAATTAGAGTGTGCATCCTTGATGCGGTTCAACTCTTCCCAGGCATACCAATCGTTGTTTGTGTTGTCGCTTTCAACCTGATGTGCGGCTGTGGCCGTGCCCCATAAAAAGTTTTCTGGAAAAGCGAATATGGGTTTGGGTGCAATAATGCAAATCTGGTATGTTCGTGCAAAAGGCGCATCAGTAATTTGAAGACTGGCACCGCATGATAATTCGAGGGAAATATCAATGGCTTTTGGGCTAATAATTGAAATCGCTTTGTCTTTATGCGCGATATCTACTGGCGTACCATTTACAGTGGCTGTGGTTAAGTTATCGATTGTGCCATTGTGAACATAATTTATCTGCGTACCATCAGCCAGGGTAAAACTCCCATTCTGGCCGGAGTAGACAGACAATCGAAGTATATCTTTTTTGTCATTGTAATCAATAATGTCTGGATCATCAGTATCGACCAATGTTTCAATACCATCGGGCAATTGTGGTACAATACTTCCTGCGGGTGCAAAGATGGGAATTTCATCAATATCGGCATCGGCAATAATGGTTTGTCCGCCATCGTATTGCTCTCTGGTGAAAATATTATACCAGATGCCTTGTGGCAGATAAACCGGACGACTGTTTGTTTCTGGATCAATAATTGGGGCGACCAGTAATTCATTGCCCAGAAAATATTGAAACAACTCGTTGTATGGTCGTTTGCCGCTTTGTTCTCCAGCAAATTGCTGAAAATCATCATTGTCTGGAATTCCATTTTGAATCACTGGATCATCCGGGTATAACAGAATCATATGTCGCATCATGGGCAAACCATAGTCTGCAGATTCTTTGGCATAGGCTTTCAAATAGGGAAATAACGCAATATGCTGTTGGGCATATTTTTTCCAGAGACTGAGCGTTTCTGAATCATATTGTGGATGAGACAGATTTTCGGTGTTTTGTTTTGCATAATGTAAAACAAGTTTGGCCACATTGAGATTGGCTGCAGCCAGTGTATCAATGGCAACATCCCCTGCAATATTACGAATTTCAGCATCTATATCAACCCATGTGCCAAAAGATCTATTCTGAAGTCCATTAATTGCAGATGTGACATCTGCCAATACAGCAATAGCATCTTCGGAAAAAAAGCCTCTAAATGTATCCAAAGAAAAAAGATTGCTGATTGCTGCAACTGTTGTATTGGTAATTGTAAAATTGCTGGGATTGGGTCCACCTTCAAAAGACCAGTTCTGGCCATATCGTGATCCATGATGCGTTCGCATCATCGGAGAATATGCGCCAATTGCTGCCCATCGCAGGAACAGTTCTTTGCTGGATACACCATCCCAAAGTTCCGACTGCAAATTTTGCGGCAACTGTCCTGCAAGTGATGCGGGTAAATCATGTATCTGAGGCGTATCAAATGAAGAATAGCCACCGATATCATGTCCAAAATATGAAATACCGCTTAAACCTAAATTTAACCCCATTGTGATGACACTGGCCATACCATCCAGACGATCCCAGTTGGTATTTTGATCGCCTGCCCAAAAAGCAGATGCATATTTTTGAGACTCTGCATAACCGGATCTTACATAAAATAAATAATCTTCTTTGATGCCATCGCTGACAATGCTGTCCCACACTTCCTTGTTGGCTTGTTGCCAGAGCAACGGATATTCATTATGGACTTCAGGTGCAGTTCGGCCATCAGCAAATACGGCATCAAATGGCACCCATTCTCCGAAATCAACCATTGCACCATCCAAACCAATTTGAGCGGCCTGTCGCACATAGTTTTTGTACCAGTTAACCGCTTCAGAATTTGTTAAATCAAGCCCACCTCCTGCTGGTGGTATCAGCGGCGGTACCAGCATTTCTCGCATGGTGCCTTCAGGATTGAGAAAGAAATATATCTTTTCATTGGCGGTTTGCCATTTTTCCGCATTATGTCCTGGTGTTGTTGCCGGATTGGGAATAAATGGACTGAAATATCCCAAAAATTTGAAGCCATCATCGTGCAGCCCTTCAATCATATTTTCAAGATTCGGATACTCAAGCGTTGAAGCATCCCAATCATGACTTAATCGAAATCCGGTTTGTTGTGATCCAATGCCCAGCCAGTCTTCTGTCCAAATGACTGTAGATGGTATATCATTGTCACGAATCAGTTTTGCGACCCGCTGAACATTGGCTTCACCGCGAACCGCATCGTTCATGGGGCCAAAAAACCAGTCTGGCGGCATGTCCGGGCGACCTGAAATGGATGAGTATGTTTTGAGTAAATCAGTAAAGTTATCGCCGGTAAAAATGTAGAAACTGGTTTCATTGTGCCATGTTTCCAGTCGCCAGGTATCTGGATGGTCTTCAGTACACATTTCAAACATTGAGCGGTATGTTGTATCCAGCAAAATGCCATAGCCATTTGAACTCATGAAAAAAGGAATGGGAATTTGATTATCGTAAGGATGTCCTTTTAATTCCATAAAATTCGTGGGATCTTCATCGGTCACTCTGCCCAGCAATTGTTCGGTGACCCAAATGGGAATACTGTTACCGCGATGCTGGGTTGTCCATGTGGGTGAGCCGAAACCATAAAATCGTTCATCAGGATCACTGGCAAAGGAGCAGGAAACATGGTTGGCATCATCAGGTACTTTTAAAGTCACTTTGATCACATTTGCGTTACTCTCGCAAGGTTGAGCTGTTATGATTGCGTTGCCTTCATTATCTGCATTTGTAAGAGTCAAAGCAATACCAGCTTCATCTGCAAGGTTTTCCACTTTTACTGTCTTTATTCCTGAAATCCAGGGTGCTTCGTCAGTGCCTTGCACAGTAAAATTTTCATGACCCAAAAAACCGCCCTGAACTGTTCCTGCAAGCGGCAATTTTGAATCAATTTGCGCATTTCTCCAGAGAACGCCGCCATTGCTGGTTGAATCCCCCTTGCTTTTTAGGACTGCTGTTGTACCATTATAAACCGAAAAGGTGCCATTTTTTTTAAAAAGCACGTTCAAATTATTCATATTTTTAGTTGTTAAAGGAGAGTCTTCGCCTTTTTGAGATGGTGCCTGGGGTTCAGCAATCTGCGATATCTCTACAGAACCTGTTATTGGGTGTTGCGGCAATAATCCTTGCCATGTAGAATCATCAACAGAAATTTTGTAGCTGTTTTCTGAACTATTCAATTCAAATGTATATCCTGAAGTCATCGTTGGTATATCTCTTAAATAAGCAGTTCCTGTCGCGATAAAAGACATACCCGTGTCAGTGAACGTTGCTGCTGTTTCTTCAAATGGAAAAAGAACGTATTGTCCACCCATAACATTGATAAAATAAGATCCCTCACCAGTAATTGTAGCAGTGCCATCATCAGTTGTCGAAAGAACTTCCCAATTGACTGTACCTGCATCAGAATCCAGTTTGGACAGCCATTTTTTAGAATCACTACTTCCACTTTCAGTGATACCACTCCCACTGACAAGTGTTGAAGCTGAAACGCCAACAATGGGATGAGAATCCAGCAAACCAATCCATGTATCGCTGTCCACTGTTATTTTGTAAGTCCCTTGATCACTATCGAATTCATATATAAAACCAGAAGTCATTGAGGGCATTTCCTTAATAAACGCATTTCCGCTGGCGATAAATGAAACAGATGATCCCGAAACACTGGCATTGACTTGTTCAAACGGGAAAGAGACAGTTACATCCGAACCTGCAGCCTTCATGTAGTATGAACCTTCACCACTCGCCTGAACAGAACCATCACTTGCTTTAACAATGAACCATTCAACAATGCCTTTGGATGTATCCAGTGTCGTTTCCCAGTTTTCTGTTGGACCATCCGGTGTGTCCCCGCCTTCGCCAGAGTCGCAAACAGATTGGTCATCCAAAATATTTGCCGGTTGATCTATGGTGCCATATTTGTCTTTGATTACTTTAACAATGCCATTGTTCATGATAATGTTGGCATACGCCTTACCGCCTTCAGTTACTTCACGATTGAACTGTTTGTTTTCATAGTCAAAATCAACTTTCACAAGACCAAAATGTTGACCATAGCCGCGCTCCCATTCAAAATTATCCATCAATGACCAATGTAAATAACCTATAACATTATGGCCTTCACTCATGGCTTCACCCATTTTTTCAATCATGTCCACAACAAAACCCGGGCGGTCAATATCATTATCCGTGCCATTCTCAGTAATCATGATAGGTAAATTATTTGCTTTGCCATACTTGTTGGAATAAAAAACAATGATATCTTTCATCCCCTGAGGATAGATTTCCCAGCCCAGACAGTTGTAATTATTGCCCATAAGCAGTTCATTCATCGCACCAGTAGCTGATGTATCAACTGGAAAACCTTTAAAAAAGTCAAATTCCTGGGGATCAATGCCCATCATCATAGAAATTTGCGCCACAGGAACAACATCGCGACGGGCATAGTAATTAAAACCAATGTAATCTACTTTAGGAAAATTGCCATAGGACAATGTCAGGTCTTCATCATATTGCTGATCCAGATCACTGTCCAGTTGTCCGGTAATGATGGCATCCCATATCATTTCATTCCAGAGAAACTGCATTTGTGAATAAGCACTTACGCTGATATCGTCTGCGCCAATGGGTCGAAATACAACATGATGTTTGGAAATGGATACCATTGATGATTTATTGTCGCCATCAGCATCAACAGTATCATTGGCTTTAATTGCATCGTACATGAGGACATGTGCACGTATAATGTTGGGAAAAATTACCTTTGATGCCTGAATACCGGCTTTTAAACCATAAGCTTTGGTTTTGTAAGCATCCATCAAATTTTCTTTGATTGTATCATGATGCCCCAATGGAAATGGCAGACTGAGCGCGCCGGGTTCATTTTTATAGCCGATACCTGGTGGAAAATCGCCAACCAGATATCCATTGGCATACATGACCAGTGGTTCATTGATTGTGATCCACCAATCGACTTTTGAGCCAAACTCTTTGGCCATGTCTTTTGTAAATTGAACAATTCGTTCTATAATAAAAGGTGCGGCAGTGTCATCATTCCAACCCGGATTTGTCGGTTTGTTATCATTATTCGGGTTCGGTGTGGGATCATGAATCCACAATGGCAGACTAAAATGTTGAAGGCTGACAACCGGTTTGATTCCTTTTGCAATCAATGCATCAAGTATGGCATGGTAGTGATTGATTACATCCTGGTCGTAGCGATTCGGTTCGGGCTCAATCTTGCTCCATTCAATACTCATGCGGTATGCATTGGTTCCCAGTTGATAGGCAATTTCAAAATCCATTTCATAATTATTCCAATTATCCGGTCCGGTTAAATTTGAATGTCCATCCTTAATGCGGTTCAGTTCTTCCCACGCGTACCAGTCATTATTGGTATTGTCACTTTCAACCTGATGTGCGGCTGTGGCAGTTCCCCAAATAAAATTCTCAGGAAACTTGTAAATGGGACTGACACTTAATTTTATGACCTTTTCAAAAGTTTCCGGGCTCAATTCAGGTTGATCATCGTCAGTCACGTCATCCTGATATACCATTGTCCCTGTTTCATGATCAGTAATAGTCAGTTTACCGGCTTCATCAACCGCGATCTCTGTCAACTCCAGTAAGCGATCAAAGCCTTTTTTGTTGGGTTCAATAATATCAGTCATGGGATCAAATTTGTCAGAAATAGCAATGCTGTATGATTGAGCAATTGCAATTATTGTTTTTTTTCCATTATTAATTTCACTATCACTGGGGACGTCTTTTTTTCCATTTTTGTAATATTCATGCGGATTATGTTTTACAGCCATTGCCATAATGGCATTTGTGGCCGGGTTTACATTTACATATCCAGAAGATTTTCGCATGGAATAATAATTGTCACTATTGTCTTTGGGTTGTGACCAGAGAACAAAAGGCGGGGTCATATCGATTACATCAACGACGAAAGACCCATCGTTTGCGATCAAACAGAAATCTTGTTTTCCATTTGCATCTCTTACAAATACTTTTCCATCAATTGGTTCCCCTGTTAAAGCCTTGCCGGATAATTCTACAGGTCTTGGGGAAACATTGTCAGAATTCTCACAACCGGTTAAACCGAAAATGAGCCATATGGTAAGTATATTCAATACTATGTTTTTTAATATTAATTTATTTAAAGACATTTATTTTCTCCTTTAAAAGAATGGTTCATTAAAAAATGTATGAAACATTAAAACCTAATTGATGGGTCTGAGAACTTCGATGCTGCCATTCATAATCAATAAATGCATTTGGATTTAAATTGGGACGATTATCCTTATCAATACAAATAACCAGGCCATAATGACCATCAATAATAAATTTTTTGTATTTGAATCCAAATCCGGTGGTAAATAAATGTCTGTCATTGCCAGGCAGAGAAAAATCGACATAATCATCATGCAATGGGGATTCATCAAAAAGATAACCCAGTCTGGCTGTTAATTGTTCATTCACCTGAAATTCTGCACCAAAGCGATAGCAGTTGACATCACTCCATTCTGTTTTATCAGTCAGCGGTTCCTTGACAATTTGTTCATCGACAGGGTTGTCTGGTACATATCGATTCCCTACACCATTTTGAAAATGGTAATCAATTTTATCGTATCGTGACCAGTATGTTCGAACGATGTCAGCTTCAACAGTTAATTTATCGTTTACTTTATATGCAAATCCAATTACATAAATATCTGGCAAGGAAATATTTGCAGTAAGTTTGGCATCATATAGTGTTTCATAAATTTTCAAAGTTTCGTTATCCGGTACGTTCCGATATTGAACATCACCCGTTAATGAATATGAAACCTTAGATCGATAGTTGAAACCAACTGACATTTTTTCGTTAATCTGATAACGCATTGACATGTTAAACCGATACCCTGGTTTTTCAAGGTTTACTTCCATATCAATGTCAGAAAAGCCATCCACAAGGTCTGCAAAAGTTTGTTGATAGTAGCTCCTGGCATCATCCAACGGCATCGGTGACATATTCATATCTTTATTCCCAAGCCTTAAGCCTTCAATAACAACATTTTTAGGGCTCAGTTTTCTCTTGCTGATAATTGCAAAGGTTTGCCTGGACATTCCGAATGACAGTGAAAAAGAATCATTCACTTTAATGGCAATATTGGGATTAATTTCCATACAAGAAATTTCAGCAGAGTACATATTATATCGTCCAAACCAGTTCTCCTCATATTCATTACCAAGCCCAAAGGGGGCAAACGCGCCCAGGCCAACCCATATTTTATCAGTGACCTGCTGACTTAAGTAAAAATTGGGCACGATCCAGGTTTTGTCCTTCACTGCTTCCATACCACCGCCGGGATAATGAATATCCACCAGACCGGTATAGGTATTGATTCCATTTGTAATGTGTCTGCCTTCAAGCTGTGTTATGCCTGAGGGATTATAAAACAGAGCTGATGCATCATCAGCCCGGGCAACAAATGCGCCACAAATGGCAGTGCCTCTTGAACTGTTCTCATAGAGTGCGAAACCCGCTCCCCATGCCTGAATTGCTGCAAAAGTAAATAATATTGCTGCAATTGCTAAAAAGTGCCTTTGACTCATTAATAAACTCCTTAAAAATAATGTTTAATATATAAAATTTGGTTAAAAATTGCCGGATTGATTGATATTGATCGGAATCAATGAATTATAAAGTTACATCCTCAGCATAAGAATAAATGGCCATGTTCAATTCATCTGCAAGCATTTTTGCATTTTTTTCTACACAGGGGGATATCATGATTAATTTATCTGCTTTACGACCATATTTTTTTTCGTAATATTGTACCTTTTTGTTAAAAATATTTACATTGGGTCGATCAATATGTGATTTAATTTCCATGATCAAAAGCAGGCCATTTTTTACGATGATATCAATTTCAACCTGGTCTGGACGCCCAAAAACAAAGCCTTCATGATCAAATTCATTTACTTTGATGACCTGGATATCGAATCTTTCTTCAAGAATATCTCTTAAAGCATTTCGAAAAGAGTCCTCTGTCTGGATGCCCCATCTTGAGCCCATAGCACCGAATGCACTTTCTAATCGCTTTATGCTGGTAGTGTTTGCATCAACTTTCTTTTCGAGTTTATCAAAACGCTCATCCATTTTATCTAAACGCTCATCTATTTTATTGAATCTTGCGTCCCATTTTTTATTGTCCTCTTCTCGTCTCGCATCCCATTTCGCTTCCCATTTCGCATCGCGCTCTTCCCATTCTTTCTTATTTTGTTCAAGCTGTGCCTGCCATTTTTTTGAATTTTCCTCTCTATCTCGTTTTAATTCATTTAACAAGAAATCGATACGTTCCTCAGTTTGAAGCTTGTTCGCAAACTGTTCTTTAACAACTTTGATAATCCCTACTCTCAATCGGGGTGCATTTTGGAGAATTTGTGGAAATTCACGAATAATAAAATCTCTGATAAAGTGTGTTTCAAATAGTTTATCCATAACGTTGGCTCCTTTTTGTGAACATAGTGCCCTTCGGGCAAATTCTAGATTAGCCTAACTTTTGTGCGTCTTCGGAAAGCCTGTTTGATATTTGATTCAAGTACAGTCCCGCTTGCTAACGCGCGCGGCTCAGATTAATAACTGCCGAAATTTTCTGAGCCGCGCGCGTTAGCAAGCGGAATTGAATTTAACTTGAACCAAATATAAAGCAGGATTTTGTTTTTCCGATACATATACATGGACAATATTTACTGCTTTTATTAACATATCATGATAAAAATGCAATGGAAAAGATTCTATTCTGTCAACTATTTATTACCTGAACGACAAAAAGTTATTCCATTTTTGCAAAAAAAAAGTTAACCTAATTTAAAAATATTGAACATCAACATTGACATGCTTTTCACTCAAGAAAAATTATTTTTATGTCGATTATCAATACAACTGACAATAAAAAAATGCAATAATTTCATTATTCTACTGTAATATTGCATGATTGCAACAAACATAAATAAGGTGTGGTATCATGAAATCTAAATTATTAACAATAATCGTTTGTATAATGGTGGGGCTTATACTGAATGTCCCTTTGTATGCAAAAATATCACCTTTAGTCAATTTTCAGGGGTATATCACCGACAAAAGCGGTATGCCGGTTGCTGATGGTGACTATGATGTTAAATTCAGCATTTTTAATGGTGATGATGAAACGGCCTCTGAATTATGGAATGAAATTCAACAGGTTTCTGTGAAAAATGGGTTTTATACCGCATCATTGGGGGCAGTGACAGCCTTTAAGGATCCCAACCGAGATACAGATGAATCTGATGCCCTGGGCTTTTCACAACCCTATTTTTTGGGGATAAAGGTGCGTCAAAGTGGCGAAACCTCATGGGACGAAATTGGATTTGATGGTCGTTATCTGCCTTTGTCCAGTGTATGGTCTGCTTTTCGTTCAAAAACCGCTGCCGGTCGCTTGATTGCCATAAAAGATGAGAACACAGTGATTTCTGATGCTGAAGACATGTTACTGGTTGTTGGAAATACGCAAATTACCCTTTCTCAGGCCTTAAATGCTGCTGGCCGAATGATCACAGTAAAAAAAATAGATCCAAAGGGGACTGTTGTTTCAATTATTACAAAAAATGGCGAAACGATTGATGGTGTCAATCATGACCCCAACGATGGGGCTGATCCCTTTGAATTGAACGAAAAATTTCAGGAAATTAATTTGATCAGCGATGGTCGAAACTGGATCAGCACCGGTGGACAGCTTTCATTTGATTCTGGCACTGGCAGTTCAATCGAACCAGACAGCATACAAACAATTCATCTGACCAATCAGTCTGTTACATCCTCAAAATTAGCAGATAACAGTGTTACCTCCGAAAAACTGGCATTCGAAGATTTAACCATCCCGCATAAAAATCTGGCGTTAACCCATTCCATTACCAATGAGGATATTGCACCTGATGCAGCCATTGCATATACAAAACTGCAACTTGATGGCGCAATTGATACCAACGATCTGGCCAATAAGTCTGTCAATTCAAGGAAACTTGATCTTGCATCAGGAGATCTATCTTATTCCATGATCAACCTCACCGGATTGATTATTAATTCCGATATTGCGGATAATGCTTCCATTTCCCATACCAAGCTCGACCTTACAGGTTTGTCATCCGAAATCTTGCTCGGCACAGGAACCATCACATATAATAATCTTAAGCTGACAGACAGCATCAAAAATTCGGATATTTCTCCACATGCAGAAATTACATATGACAAGCTAGATTTGAATAACAGTGTTCAGACAAACGATATTACCAATGGTTCGATTACGTATCCCAAACTTAATCTTGACAATGGCGATATTCCTTATGCAAAGCTCAATTTAAAACAATCACTCACTGATAATGATATTGCAGACAATGCTCAAATCAGTTATACGAAACTTGCCCTGCATGGAAAAATTTCAACAGGTGATTTGGTGAATGGGGCTGTCACTGCAAGCAAACTTTATCGTGATGCTGTCGATTCTGTAAACATCATTGATGGCAGTATTCGATCTGAAGACCTATCAATGGGAAGTATTACACCAGACAAATTCTATGTCAGCCAGTCGGGAACATCAGGTCAGGTGCTGACAGCCGATGGTGTTGGCGGCTTTTCATGGCAAACCATTTCCGGATCCGGATCATTTCCGGATGAATTACCCAAATTAACAGTTACAGGCCACAGCCAGTTAAATACAGTTGCTGCCCAAAGTACGATAATCACACAGGCGTCTATTACCACAAATTTGTCCGCAAAAACTGTATCTGTATTGACTGGAACTGTCAATCATGCGGATATCCAATCCTTAAAGTTGGGGCAGACAGCATTGACCAATCTGGCAACATCACCGCAATCATTAACAGTCCCGGATGTCTCAGGTCAGTTTTTAATATCCGGCCATCCCATGATTACTGCCACAGAAATATCAGAAAACGCCATTGAATCACAACACATCGACAATGGTGCGATTCAGGATTCGCATATTGCCAGCAATGCAAAAATTCCTTATGGAAAGCTCTTTTTAGAAAATGCCATTCAAGGAAAAGATATTGCTATACAGGCAGTGACTTATGAGAAATTAAATTTGGCCGACAAAATTGTTCCTTATACTGTTCTGAATTTAACCGGTGCAATTCAGGCCAGCGACCTGGCAACAGGTTCAATTGGATACTCTGCAATTGACCTGACCAATGCCATTCAAAGCAAAGATATTGTTGATGGAACCATTCAAAGTCACGATATCGCCGACCAGACAATATTGCCGCAGAACCTGTCAGGAATATTAAATAATGGTAATCTAAAAGAGGCATTGATGTCTGATGGCGGCGGTTCTTTCTATTGGGCTGAACCATCTCCTTTTGATGCTAAAATCAGTGAAATTAATTATAAAGAAATGCTGGGTGCTGGAGAAATTAATGTGCCGACAGGTATTGTCATCACTGAAAACAATTATGTTCTACTGGCAGAACGTTCTGCTGATCGAATACGATTATTTAACAATGAAGGCCAGATGAATACAGCCAGTATTGGCAGTGGCAAACTCAATTCGCCGCAAGGGATGGTGATGGACCAGAACAATAATCTTTATGTTGTTGATCGCTTGAATGATCGCGTACAAAAATTTGCAATCAATCTGGACACTGAGACAGGTGAATTGATTCAAACGATTGGTGAAGGTTCTTTAAACGAGCCTTATGGCATTGCATTGGATAAGCAAGGGAAAATTTATGTAACAGATACTGAAAAACATCAGATTCAGGTGTTTACCTCAGATGGCAGTTTTGATTATACCTTTGGGGGCCAGGGAGCAGGATCTGGAGAATTTGAGACACCTTACGATATCACCATTGATCGCTCGGGTAATATTTTTGTTCTGGATTCAGGCAATCAGCGTGTTCAAAAGTTTGATGCCAACTGGCAATACAGGACAGAATTTCCACCGCCACAAAATAGAGATCTGGGCACAGCCTATGGTATCAATGTGGATGATTCAGGCAATGTTTATGTTGCCGATACAACCAATAGTCGTATTCAAATCTATGATAACAATGGCTATTTTATCAGGACTGTTTTGAGTACTGAAAATCAGTTCAATCCAAAGCAACTGGTGCTGGATCGTTCAGGAAAATTATATGTATCAGATACTGACAATAATCGGGTGCAGGTCTTTAAACCTGAAGATCCCATTTATACCATTCGTTCTACGACTGTCGGGATTGGCACAGTCGATCCCTATACCGCTTCAGCATTGCAAATAGATTCACAAAAGGGCGGCATACTCATTCCACGTATGACGTTTGACAACCGCACATTGATTGAAAATCCGGTACAAGGGCTTCTTGTATACCAGACAGATGGCCATCAAGGCTTCTATTTTTATGATGGGGCCGAATGGATGAACTTTGACAGTAATATTTATGAGAATACTGTTACCGAACAAAAAATCGCAAATGATGCGGTCACAACAGCAAAAGTTTTGGATAACAGTCTGACCGGTGATGATATTCAGGATCAAAGTCTTCCTGTAAGCAAATTTACCATTTCCGGTACGCCGCAGGATGGTCACATGCTGGTTGCTGATGGCACTTCACTGAAATGGCAGGCATATGATCAATTAACACGTATTTTAACTGTGGGTGATGGCGGTCAGTTTGCCACAATTAATGATGCTCTGGCTTCCATAACAGATAATTCAGATACCAATCGTTATTTAATTAAGATTGGACCGGGCACCTTTGTAGAACAAATCACTTTAAAACCATACGTTGATATCGAAGGTTCGGGTGAAAATCAAACGATCATTCTTTATACCGGAAGTACAAACCCGGCATCAACTGATAACAGCAGTGCAACAGTCATTGGTGCCATGAATTGTGAAGTTCGATTTTTATCCATTGTCTCTCAAGCATCTGCCGGGAATTATGCATTGGGCATTTATAACATGGATGCCTCACCTTCATTTAGTCATTTAACAATCCAAGCAACTGGCACTCAGGAAAATATTGGTATTTATAATATTATTACGACTGTTAATCTCACAGTCAGTGATTGTCGCATTTCTGCAACAGGTGGGACGCAAAATATTGGCATTCAGACAGCTGGTAATATGCTAATACATGATACCAGTATTTCGGGAGCTATCGGTATTATACAGGACAATGGAGCCGTTGAGGTCAATCATGGTCGTATTACCGCAAGTGGTCAATCTGTTCAGGCAAATAATGGATCCATTCGCTTGCTTGGAACCAGACTGGAGGGATTGGTGAAGATTGATCAGGGTGATGCCCAATGTCTTGGTGTTTATGGTGCTGTCAACAATAACATCAGTTTTTACACTGATACCTGTCCAGTCAACCCATAATTATGTAGTCAGGTATGGATATTATGTCTGAAACAAATATACCAAAACATCATGATTTACTTTCATCATTAAATACCATATTGGATTTAACCCATATATTGATCAAAGATGACGCGCTCACATCTCAACATAAAGATATGGTTGGAAATATTCAAAAGGAAGGGTTTGAATTGTCTTCAAAAATTCATGAGATATTTGATATTCCAGTCAATGATCTAGACCTGAGCATTGACAACACGCATTCAGTTTCTTTTCCCGATGATGACACTCCCCATGGTGATGAAAACCTCATTGCCAGCCAACCGGATAAGATACCGGATGAAAATATTTTAAAAGAATTGATCCGACTGGCGCGACAGGGGGCTTATAGCGAAATTAAAAACATGATTGAGCAAATAAAAACAAAGCAGTCCGAATTTATTTCGTTTATCCGCTATCTTGAACAACTTCTAAAACAATTTCAATTTAAAGAAATGATTGACTGGATTAATTCGTCGAAGAAAAATAAGGATTAACTTTTCAAGGGGGCAAGACAGGTGCTTTCCATTTATGATACATACCAATAATTTCTTCAGATGTATAGGGTTTGGGCAAATAGTCATTTAATCCTGCAGAAAGACATTTTTCACGATCCCCTTTCATGACGCAGGCCGTCAGGGCCACAATGGGTAAGGTAATATATCCTGCTTCTCGAATAATTTGAGTTAAGTCATATCCATCAATTTCTGGTAATTGAATATCCATAAAAACCACGTCATATGTATTGTTCTGAATTTGAGACAGCACGTGATGACAATTGTCAATCACATCGACCATAAGATTTTCATCATTCAATATGGATTGCGCAAATTTGGCATTTATGGGATCATCTTCAATTAACAGTACCCGAGAATGAATTGCAGGCAATACTTTTTGTCTATCATCTGAATCATTATATTCAAAAGGGAGTGTTATGGTAAACGTACTTCCTTTTGAAAAAACACTTGATACAAATAACTTTCCCTGCATTAATTGAACAAGCTTTTCGCTAATGGCCAGTCCCAGGCCGGCCCCACAATATTTTCTGCTTATGTTCGCATCCGCCTGTGTGAAAGCACGAAAAATACGTTTTTGATCGGTTTCCTGTATGCCAACACCTGTATCAGTCACTGAAATAGAAATGTATATTTTGTCTGATGTCTGATGTAAACTTTCTGTTTGTATCCAAATCTGACCATTGTGTGTGAATTTAACCGCATTTCCCACCAGCTTGACCAAAACCTGTTTGATACGTATTGGATCGCCGGTTAATTCAATACCACATTCCGGTGCAATATGGCACAACATTGCCATTTTTTTAGATTGCACCTGATGTTTAAAAATTGAAATAAGGCTCTGATATATATCCATCAGAAAAAATTGTGTTGACATCAGTTTAATTTTGTCCAGATCTACACGAGAATAATCCAGAATATCATTAATCAAATCCAGCAACGTTTGAGACGAATTCAGTATATCTGTGAGATATTCATTTTGTAAGTCTGTCAGCGATGTCTTTTTCAGCAGTTTTCCCAATCCGATTACAGCATTTAATGGGGTGCGGATTTCATGGCTGATATTGGCCAAAAATTCACTTTTGGTCTGATTGGCCAATTCAAGGGCTTTACGTTCCCGATCCTTTTGTTCGGCTTTTTTGCGCGCATCAATATCCACTAAAAAACCTTCATAGTACATAACCTGGCCATTTCTATCGCGAACAGCGCGTCCATTGATTTGAACCCAGATAATATCACCATTTTGTTTATACATTTGTGTTTCAAAATTCATGACCTGATTATGCCTGGTGATGGCATCTTTGAATCTGTCACGATCTTCAGAATTAACATAGAGCTGATTGGCCAAATCATAAATATTTGAAACCAGATCTTTTGGGCTGGCATAACCAAAAATTTTTGCCAGTGCCGGATTTGTTCTGATAAAATAGCCATCAGGATGCGTTTGAAAAAGACCTTCTATTGCATAGTCAAAAATTCTTTGAAAGCGTTGCTCTGCCTGTTCCAAATCAATAATCATCCGATGAAATGCCTGATAAAGTTTACCGATTTCGTTTTTTACTTCAGGTAAACTTGAGAGTCGTAATTCTCCCTTAGAATATTTATGCATGGCATGAATTAAATCATTAATTGGAAAAATCAGCCGGTAAACAACCACCGCAACAATTAAACAAAGCGTGACGAGAATGATTAATGAATAAAACAACAGGTCTTTTCGTGATTCAATAATGGAATAGGAAAGTTTTGTATGTTTATATATCGTTAGCTGAAGTATGATGTCATTAAAATAAATGGGAATGGTTCTTATCTTCCACCCTTTTTGGGGTATTATATTTTGATCAATGCCAATGGTTGTATGGTTATAATTAATGGTTAGTTTTATGTTGAGATGATCGATAATTTCTTTATAAATATCAGGGTAAACCATTCTTCCCACAATAACAAACCCTTGATTTTTACTGAGTGAACAAACAGAAATTGCATACAACTGGTTATCAATATCAATAATTGATGATTTGGGAGTCGTTTTTATATTGTGAAAAAATGGATGAATATTACTGACATCAGAAAGAACTGGTAATTTACCTATTTGACATAAAATATGTAAGGATTGATCCACAAACAGAATGCCTGACACACTTAATAGCTTGAAGTCTCTGCCTTTTTTGCATAAATAGCTCAGATTGTCATTATCAATGATTGTTTGAAGATCAATATCCTTTGCAATGATATAAGACATAGCGCGAATATGAGACAAAACTGTTTCAAAATGGTGTTTAACATCTTTTGCACATTTTTGGATGTGATCTTCAAAGTGTGTGTCCAATTGATAATGCATTCTGGCAAAATGAATATTGAATAGCCCAATTATACAAATCAGCGGGATGAGCGTGACCATGAGCAATTTATAAAAAAGTTTCATTATGAAGCTTATCCTGATTTTGGTTCAGAAATATTACAGGTACTGAATATGGTAACAATTTTATCGAGGGCTTCAGTCATTTGAATTAATTCCTGGGCATTTCGATTGTTGTTTTTTGCCACGCGCGTAATATTTCCAGAAAATTCGTTTATTTTTAGAATATTGCTGTTTGATGTCTGAATACCTGATAAGACAACATCACTGCTTTCAGCAATTTCTTTGATTCTACCGGCAGTTTGAGCAACACTTTCCGCCGATTCCTTTGCCAGACCAGCAACTTCAGCAGAGAAAAAAGTAACTTCTTTTAAGCCGGAATCGGATTCTCTCGCTTTTTGCGCACTCTTCCTTGCACCGCTGGCAATGGATTCAATAACTTCAGACAAATGTTTAGAAATATCCCGCTGATTCTCAATGGATTGACCAATGGCAACATTATTATCAACAACTGATTTAATGTCCGCATTGGTTTCATGGATGCTCTGAATAGTGGTATCAATGTATTCCCTTATTTTAACAATAAGCTTTCTAATTTGATTGTTGGCATCATTGGTTTTTGAAGCCAGCACTTTAACTTCTTCGGCGACAACAGCAAAACCTTCACCCGCCTCGCCCGCATGAACAGCTTCGATGGTTGCATTGAGTGCCAATAAATTTGTTTGGCTTGAAATAGCACTGATTAACTGAACAGCATTATTAATATTTTCAGAGGCTTCTTGTAATTTATTCATTGATCCCAGACTTTTCGATATCTGATTTTCCGCTTTTTTGGATATGGCAACATTATCTGATGAATTCTTGAATACAGAAGTCAAATCACCAGCCATATTTTCAATAGATTCAGTGATCTGATAGATATCATCAGAAACATCGATGACAAGTTTACTGATTGCTGTCATATTTGTAGATGAATGTGCTGCGGATTCTGCAACAGAATTAATATTCTCACTCAATTGATTGATTCGATTCAAGATGGCATTGATATCTCTGGCACCGAATTCTGTTTCATTGGTAATTAATTGAATATGCTTGAGATTGTTATCTGAACATTGCACTGTAATCTGTGACTGTTCATCCATTTTTTCTGCCAAAGAAAATTGTTCTTTAGCGCCCTTTGAAAAATTTTCTGATGCGCGTGCAACAGTTTTGGCATGCTGGCTCATTTCTGCAATAATTTTTGATAAATAACTTCGAGTGGCTTCATAACCACGCGCAATGATTCCTAATTCATCTTTTCGTTTAAGGTCTTTTTCCGGCAGGACAGCATAAAGATTATTATTTCCCATTTCATGGATACACGAGGCCAGTCTAAGCATTGGTGTGCTTATTGATGAAACGAAAACAATAAATAGAATAATGAATAACAGGCAAAAACACATGGCCAGAAATACAAACTTTTTTAGAAATGTATTGGCAGGTTGATGGATTTCTTCTTTATAAAATGTGGCAGTCAGGTACCAGTTAAACGCTTTATTATGTAATGTATATGCATATTTCCAATACTTAAACTCCCCGCGTTGTGTGGCTTTATCCCATAAATATAATAGTGGTTTATCAGGATTTCTTGATGAATCAATCAGTTCATTCAGTAGCAAATGACCGGTTGCCTTATTCACAATGCCTGAAATATCTGTTCCTACTGGTAAATATGGATGAGACAATACTTTGCCGCGTTGATCAAATAACAATAAATATCCCGATTCGCCAATGTCAGTGTGGTTAAAGGCATGTCGCAATTCTTCAAGTAAAGAAAGCTTACGTTCCTCAATTCCCTTTTGAATTTCATCATCATAAAAGTTCGTGCCAATGATCCAGTTCCAGTCAGGAATATATTCAAAATAACAATGGGTTTCCTGATAGTTTTTGTCATTTGGCCGACGTCCCAGATATGAAAAAAATCCATGACCGCTATTTTTGGCTTCTTTGATTATGGGCGGAAGAATGGGGCGACCATTCGGATCAACTTTTTTGTGCCAATCCTGATTAATAAAGGATGGGTCTGGATGTGAAAGCCAGACGGCTTTTTCGTTACATATCCAAAAAAAGCTGTTTTCCCCATATTGTAAGCTTTTTATGTGATCAAGAATACTTAATTGTGCCAGTCTCTTTGATAATTGATTTTCTTTGACTTGTTGCTGGATAAGCAAAATATTTTGTTTTTGATTGATGGTCATATTTTTAATAAAATTTTTCTTTTGTTGTACCCACATTTTTTTATAGTACGTTACCCCTTTGCACTTGCTTTCTAAGTTTAACATGGCAAATGAAAGCATCTTTTGTGCAGAATTCAGGCCAAGATGATTTAATGTTGAAATTATTTCTTCGTATAAAAATCCATAAAACAAAACGCAGGTAAGTGTTAAAAAACCGATAAGTACAGTTAGCATTCTGGCTTTCAGTGACTTAAACATAATTTTCCTCTCTCATGTGGCCCGAAAATAATTTTCGGGAGGCTGTTTTAATAATTTTTTAGCATTCTGGTACGCATGGACGCAGCACAGTAAATTTTTATTTTTTCAACGGCAAGTAATTTGCAGTATTGCAATTGTGTTATTTCGTTATTTCGAATGATATTTTAATTTATGATAGCAAATGAAAACAAATAAAAAAATAAAAAAATACATCCAAAATCTGTCATTGGGACAAAAAATGGGCCTTTGTTTATGGATCGTTATCAGTTTTACGATAATAATCGGTGTGTTTGGGCATATCATGCTCAGGCATGCAATGAAAGGCATTACGTTTTATGACCAGATTTATCAGATTCAAAACTCATTTTCACATGTCAAATATTATCATGATCAATTTCGTCTGTACGCTTATGATGATGGTCGTTTAATTCAGAAAAGAATGGAAGAACGCGTTTTTAATCATCTGGCAAAATGTTCAAATCATATTGATAAGTTCAACAAACAACTGATCAATCGAATGGATATTGAAATCCAGATTGCAAAAGCAGTTCAGGAATTCAAGCAGTACAGTATATTTTGTAATCAGTACATGCACGCTGAAGACAGAAAAATAATGGTTGAGAAAAAAATAATTCAGATAAAAACCAGGCTTGAAGACCTCATTAAAAATGGTCCTTTTTTAATTGATAATATTCACAGACAGTTTGAACGTTTGAATAATATTGCAGACAGCTATTGTCGTCGAAACGTTAATAAAATCTGGTTACAATTAAAGAAAGCCATTGAAAAAATGGATATGTCCATTGGGGTATGGAAATCACAAACCATTCATAATAAAAAATTAAAAGAAAACAGTGATAAAATTTTTCGCATATTTAATGATTATCGTTCAAATTTATTTCAATATAACTTGATCTGTGAAACACAGGATATGTTTCGGAAAAGTATGATTGATTTTCAGGACGCGTTTTCTGAAATGCTTCAAAGTCTGATCAATATCGCAACAGATCAAATGCAAGACATTCAATTCATATCAACAATTGTTTTTATCAGTATGCTGGCAATTTCATTAATCCTTGGTGCTGGAATATCAGTTTTTTTGGCACAAAAGAATTTTGTAAGACCCATTATCCAGTTAGATGCTGCTGCCAGACAGATTGCATCAGGAAATTATCGTCAAAAACTCCCTGTTTTTCATGGAAATGATGAATTATGTAGTTTGTCTCGGAGCTTTTCAAAAATGCAACTGTCCATTCATGAACATATTTTAAATTTAAATGAAGCCAGGCAGCAATATCAAAGCATTTTCGAAAATGCTGTTGAAGGGATATATCAAATTTCAACTGATGGCAAGATTGTCAAAGCCAATCCATCCCTGGCAACGATTCTGGGATTTCAAAATACAGATGAGTTGATCAAGCATACATCTTCGCGTGAGGCGTTTTATTTTCTACAATCTGCGGACCGGACGTATCTGATAAAGTCCTTGAAACAATGCAGGCAAGTTAAAAATTTTGAAGTTCAAATAAGTCAAAAAAATGGGGCGTTGAAATGGTGTTCATTAATGGCCCGGCTCGTTGGAACAACATGGGATACAGCAATATACGTTGAGGGGTCTATTGTTGATATTTCGGAACGAATAGAAAGGCATAACGATCAAGAAAAACGTAAAGCTGCGGAAGCTGCCAGTCAGGCAAAAAGTGAATTCCTCGCCAATATGAGTCATGAAATTCGAACGCCAATGAATGGCATTATTGGCATGATCGAATTATTGACCACGATGTCGCTTACCTCACGTCAAAAAGAATTCATTGATGCCATCTCTTGTTCTGCGGAATCATTATTGACTGTGTTAAATGATATTCTGGATTATTCAAAAATTGAAGCCGGCAAGCTGGAAATAGAATCTGTGAATTTCAATTTAAGAGATACGATGGAACAAGTTGGGCAATTAATGGCGGCGCAGGCGAGAAACAAGAATATTGACGTACTGGTTCATTTTCCGCCAGATCTTCCGTGTGATGTTATGGGTGATCCCACACGTATTCGACAAATTTTAAACAATTTATCTGGAAATGCCATTAAATTTACACAAAAGGGTCACATTCTAATCAGTGTTGAGCGAATTGAACAATTAGAAAATAAAGATAAATTTTTATTTAAAGTCGTTGATACAGGCATTGGTATTTCAAAAGAAAATCAGAAAAAAGTTTTTTCAAAATTTACACAGGCTGAGGAATCTACCACCCGAAAATATGGTGGAACCGGTTTGGGACTGTCTATTTGTGAACAGCTTGTTTTCATGATGGGCGGTGAAATTTCTCTTGAAAGCAAGTTAAATAAGGGAACAACTTTTTATTTCACGCTGGAATTAACTGTTGCCCAACAAACGAAACCTGAAGAGAAGGGGATGGATTTATCTAATATTTCTGTTCTTGTTGTTGATGATAATCCTATCCAGCTAAAAATCATGTCAGAATACTTACATGCCTGGAATATCAATTGTAAAACTGTTGACAATGCACAAAAAGCTTTGCATGAATTACGCCATAGTGAACAATCTTTTAATGTGACCATGATTGATCTTCATATGTCTGAAATAAATGGCCTGGCCCTTGCAAAATTTATTATCAAAGAAGAATTACACAAAGATATGTCGCTTATTCTCATGACATCAGGAACGATTCCGGATGATATTTTTATTGAAGCAGAACAATTATTTAATGTATTAATCCACAAGCCTATTCGATTCCAGAGTTTACCAGAACTAATTGTTAATATAAATAACAATAAGTTACCCACAGTTGACACTTCTCAAAAAATTGAAAAAGCGTTTAAGAATATTTCTGTCCTCATTGTTGAAGACAACATAATGAATCAAAAAGTAACACATGGTTTATTAACTCGAATGGGGTGCATTGTTACCATTGCAGACAATGGGTACAATGCACTGAACATCCTTGAAAAACAATCCTTTGATATCATATTTATGGATGGCAACATGCCTGTTATGGATGGTTTTGAAACCACACAAATCATTCGAGACAATGAAAAGCACAGTAGTGTACGCACTCCCATTGTTGCAATGACTGCCCTTGCGATGGCTCAGGATAGAGAAAGATGTATTGCTGTCGGGATGGATGATTTTATTTCCAAGCCAATTAATGGTGATAGAATAAAACAAGTGATCGAAAAATTTTGCCCCAAAAAAAATGATGCGCAACCAGTCGTTGAAAAAGACATTTCAAATGAAATATTCGATCAAACGCATCTGGTAAATATTTGCACAAACGATCCTGCGATAATCAAGGAAATAATTGATATCTATAAAAAGGATTCTGTTAAATATATTGAAGAGTTACGACAGTTCCAAAAATCCAGAGATCCGGAAGCATATTACACAAAATTGCATACACTGAAAGGCAACAGTGCTAATATTGGCGCGAAGCGTGTTCAAAAAATGATTATAGAAATGGAAAATACAGATAAAAAACAGGTCCCAAATATGAATGAAATAAATATACTTGAAGAAGCAATGAATCAATTTCTTGCGTTACTTGAATCCATTGATTGGAATTCAATGTGTACGTGAAATCGATACATAGTGTCTTGTTAATTAATTGAAATCCGACGAGAATTTATTAAGCACCATCGCTAATTGATTTTTGGTATAGGGTTTTG
>Ga0272440_1000582_pt1 | contig 30926 bp, 12 predicted proteins | sample SSMMMBAug17_FD_192440 | JGI IMG/M metagenome (GOLD analysis project Ga0272440, IMG submission 192440) | Marine sediment archaeal communities from Little Sippewissett salt marsh, Falmouth, MA, United States - SSM-MMB-Aug17 | ecosystem: Environmental > Aquatic > Marine > Wetlands > Sediment ... | reverse complement strand
ATTTCAACGCATCCGGACAATCGAATGTTTGCTTCGGGCAGTGATGGCACAATTGTGGCGTATGTTGAAAACAGCGGCTGGCAGCCATATTCATCACCTGTAAACAAAAATATCAACGATATCTGCGGAAATATGGCTGTGGGAGATGATATTATTTTAGCGTATGCAGATAGTCAATGGCAGGTGTTGTCATCAAATACCAATATAAACTTGAATGCTATCTGGCAGCAGGGTGACATCTACTATATGGTGGGTGATGATGGTGTAATTTTGTCCTACGATGGCGCACAGTGGACAGATCTTTCAGCAATTGATTCCGCTGATTTATATGATGTCTGGGGTCATTATTCAGGCATTTATGCTGTGGGGGAGTGGGGACGAATCATGCGTTTTGATGGCAGTCGATGGCGCAATATGGTACATCCATTCAATGGCCAGACTATCAAATTTTATGCGGTAAAGGGTACCGCTCAAGGTCTTTTAGTAGCAGGTGAGAATGGCATTGTCCTATTCTTTGATGGGAATCACTGGCAGCAAATCACTTGCAATACTGCAACTACTTTTTACGCCATTGATGAAACAGATCATGGGATCATCCTTGCAGGCGATCAGGGAAAACTCTTTGCCTTTAATAATAAAGCCTTGACTGAAATAGAGAGTCCTACAAGCAATGCAATCAAGGCGCTGTGTCACAGCGAAAACAGAATCTATGCCGCCGGTCTGGATGGTACAATTTTGTCATATCCATTACCCGCTTGTGCAAATGGGTATTCTATTACCGATGTTGAACAGGCACAGGCTTATGCGCTGTCCCTGGCTGTCTCTCGAACTCAGTCAGAATATCAAGCAGTCATTCAGGAAAAAACGCAACTCATCACTCAACAAAACGAACAAATCTCAGCGATGTTTACCCAGGCACAACTGGATAATGCTATTGCATTAGCGGTAACATCTGCCATTGCCCAGTCTGTTGCGGAAAAAAATTCTGAAATCGCACAGTTGAATGAAACAATGAGCCAGATGTATTCCCAGGACGATGTGAATACTTTGATATCCAGTCTGTACAGTCAACAAGAGATGGACCTTGCCATTGACAATGCTAAATACGCGAAAGACATCGAAATTGAACAACATCTAAATACCATTGAATCCTTGAACCAGCAAATAGCAGCCAAAAATCTGGATATTGACTGCAATGGGAAAGCAGATGCGCTCACTGATGGTTTATTAATCATTCGCTATTTATTTAATCTGGATCAGGGGAGCAGTTTTATGGACAATGCAGTTGATACCAAGAATGGAAAATGTATTACTGAAGAGGAATTACGTGGAAATATTGAAAATTTATTGCCATAGATGTCAATCAATGTTCCAGGTTTTTTTGATATCATAAATCGTCTTATTTTGGGATTCATAATAGGTTCGCATGAGAATTTCGGCAATAAAGCCCATTAGAATGGAAATAAATCCCATCAAAAAAAACAAAACCACCAGTAATGGCAAAGGGGTTTCAATAAAACTTTTGCCCCCAAAAAATTTAAAGTAAAGCATACCGAAAAATGTCGCAATTGACAGTCCCATATTGATAATACCAAATCCGCCAAATATATAAATGGGCTTATTGAAAATTGTCACAAAAGAAATCAAAACAAGTAAATCCAAGATTACTTTGAATGTCCGCTCAATGCCATATTTTGATTTTCCGCGCATACGCGGTAGGTGAGACACAGGAATTTCAGTAATTGTTGCACCTTCCCAGTGCGCATAGATAGGAATAAAGCGGTGCATTTCACCATACAACCGGATGCCTTTAATAATGTTACTGCGATAGGCCTTTAATGTGCATCCATAATCGTGAAGTTTAACACCAGAAAGCATAGAAATGAGTAAATTGGCTATCTTACTGGGGTATATTCGCCAGAATCGTGAATCTTTGCGATGCTTGCGCCATCCAGAACAAACATCATACCCCTTATTTATTTCTGAAATCAAGGCAGGTATATCTGCTGGATTATTTTGAAGATCGGCATCCATAGAGACAACTATTTTACCTGATGAATGATCAAATCCAGCCATTAAAGCGGCTGTCTGGCCAAAATTGCGGACAAAACGAATGACCTTGATATGTTTATCTGATTTTGCAAAATCTTCTAAAATATTTTGTGAGGAGTCAGTGGAACCATCATTGATAAATATTATTTCATACCTATAGTCAGTTTGTGACATTTCATCATTCAGACGTTCATATAATACAGGTAGATTTTCTGATTCATTATAGACTGGAATGATTATTGACAAATCCATATATTGAGTATCCTTGTGATCAATTGGTTTTGTTCACTTTTAATTTTTCTTACGCTTACAAAATTTTCCAAATAAATGAAAAATGCAATTAGTATTCCATTGTTTCATCCACCCAAACGATTACATATTTGTTAGCTTTTTGAGTCTTTATTGTCAATTTGTTTATGTCTTTTCCCGAAGTTCCTTTGCCAGATCGGGCTATAAAGCTCATTTCAAGTTTGTCCCCTGGAAAAGAGCTTTGGAAAGCACAAAAAAATTGAAATATGATGCCACATCTTTTTGGTACTCCACCAAGGATAAGCAAGAAATATTTCATTATTCAGATGCCATTTTTAAAGAGCAAACTGTTTTTTTTCATTTAAATGATCATTCTAAAAGAGTGTAACCAAAATAGACTGAATTCCGGGGACATGACCTTGCTTTTTGATATAAAATTTTATATTATAAGGTTTTATGTCAAGAAATAAGAATCGTGTCCCCGGAATTCAGTCTATTTTGGTTACACTCTTCTAGAACAAAATCGGAAAAAGCCTGCCAATGCAGGCTTTTTTCATTAGTAACATCAAAGAAATGAATAAAATGACAAAAAGAATTCACGCAAAGCTTTGCCCATCGTGCAAAAGATTGATTAGCGATGATGATACGAAGTGTCCCTTTTGCGGCACAAGGTATCCTCATTTTGCATTAAAACAATTTTTTGTAAAATTATTCAATAAAGACGATCTTATTTTTGTTTTGATAATGATCAATGTCTTTATGTTCAGTGTTTCCATTGGGTTAGATATTTCAAGAATCGGTCTGGATATCAATCCCCTCAACTTTTTATCCCCTGGAAATGAAGCCTTATTCTGGCTGGGGGCAACAGGCAGCATTCCAATTAATGATTATGGTCATTGGTGGTCTATTGTGACTGCCAACTACTTACACGGCGGCCTTCTTCATATAATAATGAATATGCTGGCTTTAAATCAAATCGGTTCATTAATTGTCAGAGAATTTGGTGCATATCGATTTTGGATTATCTACACGGCAAGTGGCATTTTCGGATTTGTGCTATCCTGGTGGATGAATGTTGCCTTTACTATTGGAGCATCAGCAGCCATATGCGGACTTATCGGCGCAGGATGTTATTTTGGAAAAAGTCAAGGCGGGGATTATGGAAATGCGGTATTTCGTGATATTTCGGGCTGGATTATCGGTTTGTTTTTATTTGGATTTCTAGTTGATGGCATCAATAATTGGGCACACGCTGGTGGTCTGGCGGGTGGTATTGTTTTTGCTTTCCTTTTGGGCTATGATATTCATTCAAAATTTCAAGGCATTCACCGCATCTTAGCAGGATTATGTGTTGCAGCGACGATTTTATCATTGGTTTGGGGGATTGGGTTTTCGGTGTATGTATTTTTGATTAATTAATATCAGGCATCCTTTCGCAATGGGGACAGACCATGATTGTTGACGGTTGATTATATTTATTTGCCGCGGCAAATAAATATAATCAACCGTCAACAATCATGGTCTGACCCCATCGCCCTGCTTTATTCTTTAGAGTCAGAGTCTTAATTACTGTTGATATTTATCCCGGATAAACAATGAAATCAAAAAAACTTGACGAACCTAAAAAAATGAATTTTAATTAGCATTTGAATGTGATATATGTCATTATTGAAAACATGGAACACGTTCAAAAAAATCTTCAAACTTTTCAGAACTATCAATTTTTTCCATATATTTTTGATCATTAACCCTTCTAAGTAAAAGAGGTAACTGATTATGAAATCCAATCAACCCAAAACAAGCTTTTTTAAAATGTGGATACTTGCCTTCATCAGTATCAGTATCCTGTCAGTCTCATCAATCTATGGAGCTGAAATAAAAGCCAACTCATCAGAAACTTTTTTAGTGCCAGTTCATCTGGATACCAGCCAGGAAATCTATTCCTGCGATATCCGCGTCAAATTTGATGAGACCCGCTTAAAAGTCATTGGCGCAACCTTAAAGAATACCATCCTTGAAGGTCGTGGATATCAACTTGTTCAGAATGTGGGCCTTACTGGTGAAGCACGATTTCCCCTGTATTCATCCAGTAACCTGTTTGCTGGGCAAGGTATTGTTTTATACATTGAATTTGAAGCCCTGGGGAGTCCTGGTGAACAGGCCATGATTGAATTGAGTCGATTTCGTTGCAATGAAACAAATGCCACAGGCGGATTTTGGGTGCAAGATACATTTACCAGGGAGTTAAATATTATTGTCAATACACTGCCAGAGGCCGAAAACCAAATCATTGAAATCACAGAAGATGAATCTGTCTTGATTACCCTCACCGGCTTTGACTCGGATACATCAGATACCTTATCATATACAATGAATACATATCCCTTGTTGGGAACAATTGAACTGGCAGAAACCACCGGCATTGTGACCTATACACCAAATCCAGACATTTCTGGTATTGATGTTTTTAGCTATCTGGTTTCAGATGGTGTTGCATTTTCCAGCCCGGGACTGATTACGATCATCATTAATGCGGGCAACGATTTTCCAATACCAGAACCGGCAACCCTATCCACGCCAGAAGATACCCCCCTGGATTTCAATTTATCAGCAACTGATCCAGACAATGATGCAATCACCTACTCACTGCAAACACTCCCAAACAAAGGAACCCTGTTATTAATTGACAACGTATCCGGTGCATGCCGCTACACCCCATCAACCGATGATTTTGGGCAATACCATTTTTCATTTATTGCTTCAGATGCAATAGGTTCATCAGATCCCATGGAAATGACCATTGTAATCAATCCTGTCAACGATCCACCCATCGCACTGCCATCTGCATACACCCTGAATGAAGATACCCCCCTTGAAATACAGGTTCATGCCACAGATATCGACTCTGGCACATACTCCTTTGACATTGTTGATCCCCCTCCAAATGGCAGTCTTGAAATCATTGACAATCAACAAGGAACACTGTTGTATACACCGGAGAGAAATTTTTATGGCGAACAGATATTTACGTTCAGCGCCAGTGATGGAATCGACACATCAGAACCCGCCAGTGTTCAACTCACAATTGCGCCGATCAACGATACACCCATTGGACATCCCAATACCATTACCATGAATGAAGATACCCCTCTGTCATTTCAGTTAACCGGCGATGATATTGAAAGTGATCCCCTGACTTACGCAATCCAAACAGAACCCAATCAGGGGAATCTTGCTTTAAGCCCACAATCCGGCCAATGCCAGTATACGCCCACATCAGAATTTTCCGGACAGGTATTATTTTCGTTTACAGTAAATGATGGTCAGGCAACATCCGACCCATCCATGATTACCCTGATCATACAAGCAGTCAACGATTCCCCCATTGCCCAATCCCAATCAATTGAAACCCAGGAAGACGAACCGATCTTTTTGACGCTTAAAGCCACAGACATTGATTCTGATATTGAAAACTATGCTATTATGGATTTCCCGGATGGGGACATTATGGTATTAAATTCATCCACCGGATTGTGTCAGTATACACCCGCCACGAACTTTTTTGGACAAGATCTACTGACGTTTATTGCCAGTGATGCAGAGAGTTCATCAGAACCGGCTGTTATTACAATTTCGGTCATTCCTGTAAACGATGCGCCTGTTGCTGAATCAATGAGTATTACCGCCAATGAAGATCAGATTGCTGATATTCAATTGTTGGCATCTGATGCTGATGGCGATCCCCTGACATTCAACATTCTGTCATCACCATCAAATGGACAGTTGCTAAACCTGGATCCAGCTGCTGCCACTGTACAATACAAGCCATTCACAGATTATTTTGGCAGTGATCAGTTTATTTATGATGTGTTTGATGGTCAATCCAAATCCTCAAGTGCAGTGGTCAATATTGATGTACAATATGTCAATGATCCGCCATTTGTGGAATCAGATACCATTACTGTCAATGAGGACAGTTCTGTATCCTATTCTCTGATTGCTGTTGATGAAGACTCTGAAATCTCAGGATTCCAAATCAGCCAGCCGCCGGAACATGGCCAGGTTGTTCTGGACAACCCTATAAAAGGCTGGATTACCTACACACCCGATGAAGACTATTTTGGGACTGATGCCTTTACATTTATTTCAACTGATGATTATTCTGCATCAGAACCAGCATTGATTTCTATTCAGGTCTTGCCTGTCAATGATTTACCTGTTGGATATGCCAAGACATTTACCCTTGATGAAGACACGCCAATAACCGATACCCTTAGTTTTGATGATCCTGACTATGACATGCTGACAATCACTGTTTATACCGCACCAGAACATGGTGTCTTGACAGTCACTGATCCACGCATTGGCCAGTTTACCTATCAACCGGAAAGCAATTATTCCGGTGAGGATTATATCCTTTTTGAAGCCTGTGACGATGTCGCCTGTTCAGGCCCGGTGGCCATGACATTTAACATTCTGACTGTCAATGATCTACCAGTTGCCATGCCCCAAAGTCTGACATTAATTGAAGATACGCCCTTGCAAATTACCCTGAGCGCCACTGATGTTGAAAACTTGCTTTCAGGCTATGAAATAGTTGAATACCCCCAGGGAGTATTGGAAGAAATTGACAGTATTCAGGGATTGTATTTATACACCCCAAACCTGGATGAATGGGGCACAGATGCTTTCTCGTTTTTGGCAAAAGATGAAAGCCTGTCATCTGAACCGGCAGTGATTTCACTCACGATTCTGCCGGTCAATGATTCTCCTATATGCATACCAGGTGCTTATTCCTTGCTTGAGGACGACAGCCTTGAAGCCATTCTTGAAACATTCGATCCAGATGGTGATCATTTAACCATTACCATTCACAAAGCACCAGACAATGGCTGGCTTTCCAGTTTTGATAAGGCCACTGGCGCATTTACATACATACCAACATCTGATTTTTTTGGTATCGACAGTTTCTGGTTCAAAGCCTGTGATAAAGAGCTATGTGCCATTGCGCAACCCATTACCCTGACAATCCAGGGAGTTAATGATATCCCCATTGTATCTTCAGCAGAATATGAACTTGCCGAGGATACTGTCCTTCAACTGACATTGACCGGCAATGATATTGAAAATGATCCCATCCAGTTTGAAATCACCCAAAGCGTTGAATATGGTGAACTCGTATTGGTAAATGCAGCGTCAGGTGAATGCATGTATTCACCTTTTGAAAATGCAAATGGTCTGGATCAATTTTCCTATCGCGTTTTTGATGGCATGGACTATTCGGAAGAAGTTCAGGTGACACTCTCTGTATATGCTGTAAACGATCTACCCATTGCCCTTCCTGGCACCATTGAAATGCAGGAAGATCAATCCTATTCAGGAAAAGTCAGTGCCAGCGATGCAGACAATGATGACTTGATTTTCAGTATTTATCAGACTCCCAAAAAAGGCAACCTGGTAATCAGTGAAACCGGCACCGGCCAGGGTGATTTCGTTTTTACACCTTATCTCAACGCCAATGGTCTGGATATATTCTGGTTTCATGTTTTTGATGGTGAGGCTTATTCTGATCCCCAGCCCTTTACAATTAGTATTATACCAGTGAATGATGCCCCAAAAGCAGTTGATTTTATGGAAATCATCAATGCCGGAGAAACCCTGGAATGGCTCCTCAATGCCAGTGACCCAGAGGCAGATCCTATTACTTTCATGATTGCCCAGCAACCTGAAAAAGGTGTCGTACAAATACTAGATCCAAGTACTGGTATCATTCAGTTTACAGCATCTGAAATGGCACAAGGCCAGGATATTCTTACTTTTAAGGTCACTGATGGCAGTCTTGAATCCAATGAAGCCACTGTCACAATCTCAATTAATCCGGCAGATAATCATCAACCAATAGCCAATCCCCAGAAACTGACTGTTACTGAAGGGATAGCATCCTATTTTACACTGGATGCCCATGATTCTGACAGCAACCCATTGAAATATTTTGTGTATCAAGAACCAACCAAAGGCACATTTTCCTTTTCCAATGACAATACCGGCGAAAGTGTTTATGAACCTTTTCTCAATGCCAGCGGCATGGATCGAATTGTATACTATGTCAATGATGGCATAGTAAATTCTGAACCCGCATATCTGACGATGATTATTCAGTCCATGCCGGAAACAGTGATCCCCAAGCACGATATTCTCAGCATTCCGGTTGTCTTAAGTGAAGAAAAAAACATTGAATCATTAAATTTGAACGTCCAGTGCGATCCAGAAAAACTCAAAATTACAGGCATGACATTGGACAATACCATCCTAAGCGCTGGGGATTATGCATTCAGTGTGCAGATTGATGAAGACAGTGGATTTGCAGTATTCCCCATTTCCTCACAGGGCACTGCCATTTCGGCAAAAGGAACTGTGGCCTATATTCTCTTGGAAGTTCTGGGCAGTGAAGGCGATATCACCTTATTGGATTTACCCAAGCTTACCTGTAATGAAAATCGGGTGTTTGGTGGATTTCAGGTGGATGGCTCTATCAGCTCTAAAATTCGTTTGATGATAAATGAACTTCCCATTGCTTATGAAGGCTACCTCATCATTGATGAAGACAAGGATATTGAATATCAATTGATTGGTTTTGATGTCAACATGGCTGATCCCATTTCATACACCATTATCTCATATCCTGAAAAAGGATCCCTTACATTGGTGGATGCGGATAATGGTAAATGCATATTTGTCACCACACCCAATGCCTATGGGGCAGATGAGTTTATTTATCAATCCTTTGATGGCAAAGATTATTCACTGCCTGCAAAAATCAATATCACGATTAATCCAATCAATGATAAGCCGGTTGCATTTCCAAAATCACTGACTGTATCTGAAGATATTCCCAAAAGTATTGTCCTGTCTGCAGAAGATCCTGCTGATCCTGAAGATATACTGATTTTCAAAATTCAACAAAAGCCTGCCAATGGTGTGGCAATCATGGATCCTTATGATGGTGTTTGTATGTATCAAAACAATGAAAACTATTATGGCATGGATTCATTTACCTATGTTGCTGATGATGGCATTGAAAAATCCGATCCAATGACAGTTAACATTATGGTCATGCCGGTCAATGATGCCCCCATTCCCGAGTCTGTCACTCAGACAACCCGCGAAGATACGCCCCTTACATTTGAAATCAAAGCCACTGATCCTGAAAATGATTCTTTTGAGTACTCATTGTTGCGCGAACCAGAAAAAGGTTCTCTGAACATAAACGCCACAACCGGCCATTGTTCCTACGTACCCAATGATGGAATTTCCGGCACTGATACCTTTCAATTTCAAGCAACAGACAGCAATGGCGCCATATCTGGCGCAGCTACCATTTATATTGTTATAACACCGGAAAATGATCCCCCAGAGATAATATCAACAGACTTTGAGACCCATGAAGATGAACCCCTTACAGCCACCCTCACCGCTACAGACCCTGAAAACAATGAAATCACATTCATTTTTCAATCTGATACCACAACACAGGGCACTTTTGAATTAAATGCAGACACCGGTGACTTTACATACACACCACCAAAAGATTTCAATGGCACAGATACAATTGTTATTGCCGCAAAAGATACCTGGATGACATCTTCAGATGTATCCATTCCAATCACCATTCATCCGGTAAATGACCCACCCACAGCAGATGCTGGAACCGATTATCAGGTCACTGAGCGCCTTGAAATCATTCTGGATGGATCAGGATCGTCAGACATTGACAATGATGAACTCATGTATCTGTGGACAGTACCGAATATTCCCAACCTGTCCATCACCAATGAAAACCAGGCACAGGCCACACTCAAAGCACCCTATGTTGAAACAGCCGGACAAACAATCACTGTTACACTCACTGTAACAGATCCAGATCAGGCCACTAATATGACCACAACAACAGTTCAAATTGATAATATGACCTTGCCGGAAGTTTCATTTACAGCCAATCCCTATTCCGGAATGGTGCCCTTAAATGTATCATTTTTTGACCAATCCAATGGCATGCCCGAAGAATGGTTCTGGGATTTTGGTGACAATATGACCAGCAATAAACAAAATCCATCACATGTGTATAAATCACCAGGAACGTATACAGTGCAATTGACTGTCCAGGGACCTGGCGGTGAAAACAGTTTTACCAAAAATCAGTTTATCACTGTGGGCAGTCAGTCTTTAAGTGTTGATTTTTCTGTGAATAAAAAACAAGGCACAGTGCCTCATACTGTTCAATTCAATCCAGATATCAAAGGTGAAGTGGATTCCTGGCAATGGGATTTTGGTGATGGCAGCGTTAGCTTTGATTTTAACGCTACCCATACCTATCAGGAAACCGGCGCTTACACAGTAACATTGACCGCATCAGGCCCTGGCGGCAGTCGCGTAAAAACCTATGACAACTGGATTGTTGTCACTGGTCATATTTTCAAAGGAACAGTTACATCGGAACGTCTCCCCCTTGTCGGTTATCGCATAGAAACATACATGGTGGATACCTACGTTGCCGGAACAATGACCGATGACGCCGGATGCTACACAATTATGGACTTGTTGCCATCACAGCAATATGTGGTGGGTGTCTGGCCCCCAGAAAACGATAACCAATATCTGTATGAATACTATGAGAATGCACAGACACTCTTTGATGCAACCTATGTTGGCACCAATGGGATCACTATCATTGACTTTGAACTGGAAAGATCACCCACACGAAAGGTGTCCGGTCAGGTCACTGATGGCACCAATCCCATTGCAAACATGCAGGTAGACATTTATTCGGATAAACTGGGCCTGGCCAAATCCGCCACCACTAATGCCTATGGCGTATATACCCTCACCGGACTCAAAGAAGCATCTGATTATCGGGTTTCTGTATACGACAGTGATCTGGATCAAGAATTTTTCTATTATAATAAGGATATGAGTGTCAAAAATATCAGTCAGGCAACACAAATTTCACCCACCGAGGATGGCTTGAAAGATATTGATCTAATTGTCAATAATATGCAAGGTGCTATGATTGAAGGTGATGTTCAGGATACTGATAGCAACCCCATTGCCAATATGCGTGTCAATGCCTGGTCTGATGGTCTCAATGCTGGTGGCAATGCCACAACTGATTCAAATGGCCATTATGTCATTTCAGGGCTGACACCTGTTCAGCAATCTGAAGCATCAACCAATGGCTACATTGTTGAAATTCAACCCAATGGTTATGTGTACCAGATTTATAACAATACCACCAAAAAAGACAATGCTGAACGTGTTGCTACCGGTCGAGTCGATATTCATTTCACTTTGAGCCAGACAGCAAATATTTCTGGGACTGTTTTCAATATCTTAGAAGAACCTGTGGCTGATGCGAATGTGCAATTATATTCAGAGGCTGACCCAACAGGCACGCAAAACGAAACCCAGAGTGATAATGATGGTACATTTTCATTCAATGAGTTACCCATTCGCACTGATTACATTCTTCGTGTAGATGCCAACGGCTACCCAATTCATTACTACCCGAACAAAACCAATGTTGAAAATACGACCTTGTTGACCATTGCAATGGGCGCATTGGAAGCTGTTAATGTGACACTGGACAAAGGATTGATCATTAAAGGCTATGTCCATGATCAAATCTTTGATGAACCGGTTAACGAAGGCACACAAGTCAGCCTTCGATCTGACAATCAGGGCACTGTTCATACTGCCTTGACTGACGCCAATGGCTATTACGAATTTGTGGGCTTGAACAGCAGCGTGTTGGATTACAAAATTTCAGTCCTTTTAAATAATTACCTGCCCGCTTTTTACAGCAATAATCAGGATGATATCAACAGCAACGACACTGTGTACAGCAGTTCGTCAGCAAAATCAGTCACACCATTGCCCCAGACTGATGCACCGGAATGTCATTTAATTCTTATCAAGGGCGGATCAATAAAAGGCCTGGTTGATTTCCAGGGGACACCAGTGGAGGGCGCTATTGTCAAAGTTCATTCTGATACTGGTACATGGCAAACCACAACCACTGATGATGAAGCTGTTAATTATACCATTACCGGACTCATGGCCAATACCTATCAGTTTGAAATTATTTCTAATGCTTACGAATCCATCTCAGAAAATATTGAAATTGGTACTGGTGAGGATATGCAAAAGAATGCTTCTCTCAACGAACGACCACTGCGGTCTATCCAGGGAACTGTTCATAATATTGAAACAGACAAACAGGTTCAGATTGTTGCGCAATCACAAAGCCTTAACATACAGAAAACGATCACCCTTGTGGGAGATGGCACAACACTGGACTATGCAATTGAAAACTTAATTCCAGCATCAGATTATATTTTGGAATTAAAATCCGATGATTATATCAATCAATATTTTGACAATGCCTATCAGCCGGATGATGCCACTGTTCAGAACTTAATGGATGGCGATATCACAGATGCCGACTTTTCCATTGAAACTGATCTCGCAGAAATCCAGGGAACACTAACCTTTCCATCATCTGCCACTAATGGCGATAAGGTTCGACTTCAAGTCAAATCCAGCAGCACAGGTGTCGAGGGCTTTACAGAAATTGTATACGCTGGCAATGAGACTGTCGATTATAATATCACCGGATTGTTGCCATCAGATGACTATATCTTGCAGCTTCGCTCAGATGTTTACCTTAACCGCTACTGGGATGGTTCAACTTTTGGCAATGCTTTTCCGGAAAATGCAGTGCCAATCAATGTGACCAGCGGCACAGCTATTGCTGATCTTGTTCTGGATGCCGGTCGCAGTATTTCTGGTATTGTTACTGATGCCAATAGTAATCCATTAAAAGGCATTCAGATTGATGTCTGGTCTGATCAGAAAAAAATTGCGGCAATTACACATACATCGGAAACAGGCGTTTATATCATTCAGGGCCTGGCAGAGTCAGAGGATTACCGCGTAAAAGCCACAACATCAACCAATGCAAAATTTTACTACAATGTCCTACAGTCTGTACAAATTCCTGATAATGCATCACTAATTACTGTTGACGCTGATCGAGATGATATCCATATTACAATTAAAAAAGGAGAAACCATTTCCGGAACTGTACAAGCCATGAGCGGGCAGGCAATTGCAAACATATGGGTCAATGCCTGGTCTGAATCAATTAAAGTGGGTAGCGGTGTGTTTACATCAGATGATGGCTCCTTTTCTATTCAGGATTTACCCAAAGTTCAGGACTATGCAATCACTGTCGCACCGGAATGGAATATGCCTTACTTTCCAGTTGAGCAAAACAATATTGCAGCGCCATCAGATGGGGTCAACCTGGTTCTGTCAGATAAAACAGGGTTTACAGTAACTGGAAAAATTTCCGGCGCATCGGGTGAAGCAGTTAAAAATGCCACAGTAAGAATTCAGTCTGCCAGTAAGCCAGACTATTTTGGCTGGGCAAATACTGATGCCACCGGAAAATATACCATAGACTTACTTCCCCAGGCAACAGACTATGATATTCAGGTCACACCACCGGCAGCCAGTAACCTGGCATTTTTCAGGCAAACCATCGCAATCCAAAAAAATATTGAAAAAAATATCATGCTGGATATGGGATATGTTTTTGCCGGAGTAGTTGATGGCAACGACGCAGCCGTGCCTGATGCCAATGTGACTGTCTGGTCAAACAGCACGCGCTTTTTTGGAGAAGATACAACCAACAGCAAAGGCGAATATGAAATTCGTAATGTTCCCATGTCCTCAGATTATACAATCACAGTTAAAGCTGAATCTTATCTGGACCTGGATAATCCGGGCCAGAGTCCCAAAACTGGTTTAAGCCACACTCTCACAAAAGGAGGGCTCATAAAGGGAACGGTCAGATCATTATTAACAGGTGCTGTTGTTCCTGATGCATCCATTGAAGTTTTCTCCCAGTCCAATCAAGGTCTTGAAGTTTACAATGGTGTGGCAACCACTGATAAGGATGGCAATTATGCAGTTGCAGATTTAAAACCTGTTGATGAACAGGGAAACAAGATCACCGATTTTGTGGTCACTGTCTATGCAGTGGGATTTCCCCCCATAGCTAAAACAGGGAAAAAGCTGAGTGACATAGTTTCCTTTGATCTGACCAAAGGGCCTGAAAATGAAATATCCGGAACCATCACCAATGCCAATAATCCTGTGGCAGTTGATGTTTTTGAAGTCATGCAAAGGACACCCGAAAGAATCGACAAGTTTATCAAGACTGTCATGGCCAATGATGATGGCACATTTCTGATTGATGGGCTTCGATCTGATGGTCAATTTGTTCTGAAATTTGTCACCCTTGTGTCAAATGTTGAATATGCCGAATTTGCAGGTACTGATGACAAAGGGGTTTCTAATTCGGCCGATGCCAACCTTTATGAAACACAATCCAGTCTGTCATTTGAATTTTCGTCCCTGGGAAAACGCAAACGATATGCTGCCCCATCGATTTTGGGACCGGTTAGCAATTTACGTTCAATATCACATGAATTCAAAACAATTGATCTTCGTAAACGTGCAACTCAATCATCGGGTCCAGATCGTCCATCCAACGACGCCAGCGTAACAGTGGCCTGGGAACCACCCAAAGAAGGAAGTGCCAATGTTGCGGGCTATTATTCATTCTTTGACAAGGCACCTGAAAAAAAGATTAATAAATTTTCAGTGGTGAAAAAGCCGCCTATCCGAACCCGAAAGATTACCAGTCGAGATCTTGAAGGGGATGATGTCAGCTATTATTTTCATGTGGCGCCGGTGGATAAGGAAGGCCGCATTGGTCAGACTGCATCCATTGCATTTCGTATTGATACACAACCGCCTACCAATGTGAATGTCACCGCACCAGATGTAACAGACCGCCAGAGTATTGAGCTTGTGCTGGGGGCTACCGGAGCCAGTGAAATGTATATCAGCAATAGTGGCTATCAGGAAGGTGGGCAATGGGAAACCCGGTCAGCAAACAAAGTATGGCGGCTGACTGATGGCGATGGTTCCAAGAATATTTATACGCGATTCAAGGACAAAGCGGGCAATGAAGCCAAAGCAGCTGCAATTACACTGTATCAACCACCACTGCCCACCTATACAATTCATGCAGAAGCCTGGAGCGGTGGGGCCATTGAACCCAGTGGGAATATTGTTGTCACACAGGGGGATGATCTGAATTTCACATTAACACCAGAACAGGACTACCTTGTGGGTGACTTATTATTGGATAATGATCCGCAAACGTTTGATGGCAATGTTTATGTTTTGAAAGATATTCAAGGTCCCCATGATATTGTTGCAAAATTTAAAATGGCCAACGCTGCCCCCATTGTTGAGGATAAAACCTTTGATGTCACAGAAGATATCAGCCTGATTGAACAACTTCCAGTATCTGATACAGATAATGACCCCCTGACATATACCATTACCTCTCATCCAGCCAGGGGTACGTTTACCATTGGATCGCCCAAGAGTGATCAGTTTACTTACAAACCCCAAGACAATGATACTGGTACTTATACTGCCCAATTTAAAGTATCAGATGGCCAGTTGATATCTGATATCTGTACATTGACATTCACTATTTCACCAGTAAATGATGCCCCCATTGCCATGCCTCAGACTGTGGACACAGGAATCAATGAACCAGTTACGATTACATTGATTGCTACTGATATTGATGATGGCATTCTTGAATATAAGATTTCCGATTTCCCAAAAGAGGGCAATGTTACACTGAAAGGAAATCTTGTGACCTATACCCCGGAAGAAAACTTTCGGAATAAAGATACTTTCACTTTTGTTGCGGATGATGGTAAAACTGAAAGTAATGTGGCATCAGTTGTTATCTGGGTAGGGATTCCGGAAGCCAACCTTGTGTTGAATGAAGATGAATCTGGCGCAATAGATATTCCTTCTGGGTCAACAATAGATATTTATCCGAAAAAAGGTACTGTTGATTTAAATAACCTGACCTATAGTGCATCAGAAAATGAATTTGGTGATGACTATTTTACGTATTTCAGTGCAGGAAAGACCTACACATTTACAGTGTATATTAAAGAAGTCAATGATCCGCCCTCTTTTACAATGCCCACAACCTATGATGTATCCGAAGATGCATCTATTGATATTACCCTGGCATCAGTTGATATTGATAGTGACTCACTGACTTATGCCATTGAAGAAGATCCAGATGAAGGCCAGCTTGTACTTGATGACAATGTATTGACCTATACGCCCCATGCGGATTTCAATGGTACAGACAGCTTTACTGTTCGTGTCAACGATACATACACAGATACCATTCAGACAATCAACATGACTGTCCAACAAGTGAATGATGCGCCGGTTGCAAAAAACATTGATCAGTTTGATGGAACCGATATCATTGAATTTACATTAACAGCCACAGATATTGATAAAAACGACACGCTGACATATGTCATTACAAAACAACCTCTATCAGGCAGACTGACTGGCAGCGGCAATCAAATGACATTTACATCCAGTTCAGATCAAAAGCGTTGTGAAGAAGTTCATTTTGTTGCATACGATGAAAGCCTTGCAAATTCCAATACAGGGGTTATTTATCTCTTTGTGGGAATTCCTGTTGTCCATGGCTATGCCAATGAAGACAACCCGATTAACATTAGAGAAGGTCTTAGCAAGTTCTTTGACGTTGGTGATAACGAGGACATCACCATTACAGAAGATCCATCACAAGGGTTTATTGAAAACGACACATATTATCCTTATGAAAATCTCAATGAGACTGATCATTTCAAGTTTACAACAGATAGCATAACTGAACCAAAAACTTTTGATATCTATCTCATTGCAGTGGATGATCCACCAGTTATCACAGGGCCAGGCGCTATTAAAACAAAAGAAGATACCCCCAAAAATATTGTATTCACTGTGGAAGATGTTGACACACCTGAATCCCAACTGGAATACACATTAACTAAAGATGTGGACAATGGCGAATTAACTGGAACAGCACCACAATATACCTATTCACCAAAGAAAGATTTCCATGGCAGCGATTCCATGCAGTTTGAAGTAAGCGATGGCAACAGCACAATATCCAAATCAGTATCAATAGAAGTTCTTGCTGTAAATGACCCACCTGTGGCTAATAATCAGAATTTTAGAATGCTTGAAGATGAATCATTAAATGTCACATTAACTGGATATGATGTTGAAAATTCAACAATAACATATACCATTAAGAAGCAGCCAACCCATGGCACGTTATCCAATATCAATTTACCAGGTTTGGAATATATACCATTTGATAATTATAATGGTTCGGATTCATTCAAATTTACTGTCAATGATGGCCAATTGACCTCAACTGAGGGAACAATCAATATTGTGATTCGCAATACAAACGACTTGCCTGTGGCAGAACCAGGAAGTATAACTATTACTGATCCGGGTGGCGTTGCAAGCGGTTATTTACATGCCTATGATCACCCGCTGGACCAGGATACATTAATATATGTTGTTCAGGGCAATGGGAAAAAGGGGATGGTTGTTATCACAAATCCAGTCACCGGAGCGTTTACTTATTATGCTCAAGAATATGAAACCGGTATAGACTATTTTACCTTTAAGGTTTACGATGGATATGCTGACTCAAATATTGCTTCCATAATGGTTTATATTGCTACACCCATCGAAGATCCCCTTAAACTACAAAAACTGAAAGTGTTGTTGCCCCCCCCATATGCAGAAGGTGATAAATACCATTATATCATTCGTGATGTCAGCCAGGGAGGGGTTGTTCGTGAGGATGATGCCAACACCAGCACCTTTGTGCATCAGCTTTCGTCCGGGCAGTATCGTATTACTATTCAATCTGAAAACTATGAACTGTATGAATACCCTGAGATAATTAATCTAATAGCCGATCAGGATATTGACATAACCCTGACAAAAGGGGCACCATCAGTAAATCCTCCGGTGCCAGATATCACACATACACGATTAAGTAATGATGGATTTGAATTATTTGTAATCCCCAATCAAACAGAAGAGTTATCCCTCGCAATTGTAAATAGCAATGCAATTACAAGAGTCTTTGAGCCAGTTGATCTTACAGGAACGACCGATCAAGAAAAAATCTATCAATGGTTTTATGAAAATGGCACATACACAGATATACAACAAGATTGCCCGGCTACCGGGGATGTCACATACACAATTACCATTATCGTGAAATCTTTTGATAACGTAATCGCACAATATCCGGTAACACATGTCGTTTACGCAAGCCCAGAAAATGAAGATCAGAATAAAACACCAGATCAAGAAGTCTTTGAATCCACCTATGGGCCCACAGAATCGGTCATATCCAGTGAAAAAACCTTTTATCCACTGTTAGGAACAACCCTTAAAATCGTGATGAAAGATAGCGTTAATAGAAATGTTACCCTTCCTGTAACCATTCCACCACTGCCATTGCAATGTTTGTTAGAAGATAATGGCGGTTTGAATTATAATGATTCCACAGATTTCTACAATATACAGACCCCGAGTACATTAACACCACAAACCCAGATAATTGCCAGGCTCAATTATTATACCTTTGGTGAGGACAGTCTTGGATCGGGCGTGGATCTATCATTTGTGCGCGCAGATACAGGCTCACCGGTGCGATATAACCCGGTATACAATTCAGGTGGACAACGCACAGATGAAACCATCAAGGAAACTGCCCCAGACATAGTTTTACCATTGCTTTTAAATCCAGACTCAAATGCCTATACTTCCTTTAGAAATCAACTGCTTGAATCTGACCAGGCATCTGTATATTTTAATGAAAAGGGTGATGGTCAAAAAGGATTTAAAACCTACGCTGTGCCTTACACCATCATGGTTGACAGGGAAAATGTGGTCTTGTTGCAGACAAATCATTTGACAGGTATTGGTTTTGCTGTTGATACAGAGACTCCTCAGGATCAGCAAGCTCAGGATTGCGATGATTGTGATAATAGCTGTTTTATTGGCGTATTATCCGGAGGGCATTTTTGCTGGTTTCTATTGATTGGCATTTTTGTTGGGATGCTATGGTATGGAAGGTCAAATGGGGTCAGACCTTGGGGGGTAACTGGTTAAAAGGGGTCAGACCGGGTCAGACCCCTTGGGGGATTTGGGGTCAGACCTTGATTGTTGATTATTGACTTATTTGCCGCGGCAAATAAGTCAACCCCAATAGTCAACAATCAAGATCTGCCCCCAAATCCTCCCTTTGACAATCAAGAAAGGAGGAAGTTCATTTATGCAAAAGCAAGAAAACACCGACAAAATAGCAATTAGCATAAGGTCTCAAAAATTGTTGCAAAAATTACTGAAACAAAATCCACAGCTTGAACAAATATTGCGGCAATCCAAATCCGAGACTGAAGCACTGACGAAAATAAATCAATGGGTGGAAGAATTGCTCAATCAACGCCCTGATCTGCAAGCCTTTTACAAAGAAAATTCTAAACAGAACTTTTACAACTTGAAATGGTCAGATTTTGCCGCTATGCGTCTGCATGATTACGTTAAAAATGCAGGCAAAACATTTGAAGATCTCAATAATCGTGGCGCAATTGTTGAAACCAACCCCATTAAACTTCTGTGGTTGGCTGTGAACCATGGCACTGGCGGTGGGACACCTGATTTTTTTGAAGATATGCTATTTCTTTTTCAGCAATTATTTCAAGAAGAAGACGCATTAAAGCTCGCACCTGAAGCCTTAGAAAAATTTATGAATCAATATCCAGATGGATTAGACCCTGACATTATTCACTTGCGCGAACAAAATCGGGATCGAATTATCGGGGTTATTATTGATAGAATTGACAGTGGCGCTATCACAGATAAGTATTATAAATTTGAATCCAATATGACCAGAGACGAAAAAATGGCGCGTGCTTTAGAATGGTGGAAAACCAAACGCTTTCATTTGCGGTTTGCTGTTCGTGATCCTGATGACTTAAACGTTATGCTTGGCAACGCATTGGATACTGATACCATGGAGATTTTACATGATGCCAAAGGGGCGGGTATCCCTACTTTTGTAAACCCTTATTATCTTTCCTTGCTCAATATTTATCCACCAGATAACGCTGTTGGCGCTGATCAGGCCATTCGAGATTATATTTTATACAGCAAACAATTGGTGAATGAGTTTGGCCATATCGTAGCCTGGGAAAAAGAAGACCAGGTTGAGCCAGGCAAACCCAATGCCGCTGGATGGCTCTTGCCATTTCATCATAGCATTCACCGCCGCTATCCTGAAGTTGCGATTATTATCCCTGACACTATGGGGAGAACCTGTGGGGGGCTGTGCAGTTCCTGTCAGCGCATGTATGATTTTCAAAGCGGTCATTTAAATTTTGATTTGGACAAACTCAAGCCTACAATTAAATGGAAAGACAAGCTCAAACAAATTATGGATTACTTTGAAAATGATGCCCAACTCAGGGATATTTTAATCACCGGTGGTGATGCCTTAATGAGTTCTGATTCGTCACTTGAACAATTATTGACTGCCATTTACGATATGGCCACCCGCAAACGTGAAGCGAACAAAAGCAGAAAGCCAGGAGAAAAATATGCAGAAATACTTCGGATTCGATTGGGAACCCGCCTGCTGGCGTATCTCCCCCAACGCATTACACCAGAATTGATTGAAATCCTTGCCACTTTCAAGAAAAAAGCATCACAGATTGGTATTCGACAATTTGTTATCCAGACCCATTTTGAATCACCAATGGAAATTACACCTGAATCCAGGAAGGCCATTGATGGCTTGCTTTCTGCCGGCTGGATTATCACCAATCAACTGGTATTCACAGCCGCTGCATCCCGAATTGGACATACTGCCAGACTCCGACGCACATTAAATAGCGTTGGCGTTTTGCCCTATTATACATTTTCAGTTAAAGGCTATATGGAAAACAATCATAACTTTGCCCCCCTTGCGAGATTACAGCAAGAACAATATCAAGAAAAGTATTTGGGAATCCCAGACGAAAAACGCTTTGATACAATTTCCACAATCCCTGAAAAAGCAGAATCTGCTGTTAAAATCATGGAAGGCTTGTTAAAAGAATCCACAATGATGTTTTTGGCCACAGATCGCAGTGTACTCAACCTGCCCGGTGTGGGTAAAAGCTGTACCTTTCGTGTGATTGGGATTACCAGGGATGGCCGAAGAGTGCTGGAGTTTGATCATGATGCCACCCGAAGTCACAGCCCGATTATCAATAAAATGGGCACAATTATTATTATTGAATCCAAGTCCATTCGACAATATCTGGATCAACTCGTTGAAATGGGCGAAAATGAAAGGGATTATTTGTCAGTTTATGGCTTTTCAGCAGGGCTGACAGAGCCGCGTATGCCTTTGTATGAATACCCGACTTATGATTTTGACATTACAGATGAAATGACGAATCTGGAAATATAGCAGCAGCAAAGAATTGTTATTGGGCATCCTTCATATTTGTTGGAAATAGTGAACCCTTTTTCTCAAATTGTGATTGTGTGTTACTTTGTAGAGACGCACGGCTGTGCGTCTCCGAAAAAGGAGTTTTTTATGCAATTCCCTTTGCCAGAAACAATTGGAAATCCAGATTTATTTGTTGGTCGAGAAGAAGAACTTGAATTCTTAAATGAGTGGCTTGACAATATTTCAAAAAAACTGTCAATATCCACTGTCATCCTGGCCAGGCGAAAAAGTGGTAAGACAGCTATTTTAGAGCGTGTATTCAATCAATGCTGGTCTGATACACACTTGGGAATCATTCCATTTTATATCAGTTTAAGTGATACCAATGTATGGCTTCAAGATTTCGCTCTTGAATATTATCAAAGATTTGCATCACACTACATATCTTTTGTTGAGAGAAAAAGTGAGATGGTCAGAGATTTACTGACCTTTGATGAGATCAAGGAATATGGGCTTTCCAACGCTATGCATGTTTTTGTTAAAGATATTGCGTTACTTTTAGATTTCAAAGCCGAGGGACGAACTGTACCTATGTGGAAGCTTGCAGTTTCAGCTCCCCATCGCCTGGCATCATTGTATGATAAGAGAATTCTAATTATCATTGATGAATTTCAATACCTCAGCTCCCATGTATATCTTGATCCAGAACTGACAAGCCTTTATCGATCACTCCCCGGAAGTTATCATCATCATGTAGAATCAAAGTTGGCGCCCATGCTTGTCAGCGGCTCCTATGTCAGTTGGATGCTTAATCTTATGGAAGAATACCTTGAGGCCGGTCGCCTGGATCAATTCTATATATCACCCTATCTCAAGAAGAATGAAGGCTTGCAGGCTGTTTATAAGTACGCTGAACACCTCAATAAACCCATCACCAATAAAACAGCCAGTCAAATTAATACGCTGTGCTGCTCTGATCCATTTTTTATTAATTGTGTCATCAAGAACTGCAAAAAAAATATGTTACTAAGTGAAGAGGGGGTTATTGAAACAGTCCATCATGAGTTGACTCACAGGCATTCAAGAATGTCTAAAACCTGGGCGGAATATATTAATAAAACAATCAAAAAAATAAATGATACATTTGCCAAAGACATGTTGCTGCATCTATGTAAACACAATGACCGAACATGGACCCCACAAGAGTTAAAGAATGAATTGCAAATAGATCTGCCTGTCAAAACAATTCATGAGCGTTTAGAACAGATGCTTGAATCCGACCTTATTAAAGAAGGTGGCTCAGACATTGAATACAAAGGCTTGACAGATGGCACATTATATCTGGTTTTGCGACATCGTTTTGAAAAAGAAATAGATAATCATCAGCCAGACTTAAAATCTGATTTTCAAAAACAAATCCAACAGCTCGAAACAGACAAACGCTCATTGCGAGGCAAAACAGATTGGAATGGCTGAAACTATTGATTATATTATCTAAACTCAAACAAGCTTGTGGTTTGCATTGAAAGGTTTTCATTTCATTACATATATGGTCGTTCCATTATGGCGCTTATTTTCAACAATACCAAGTTCAATCTTGACATCCCTCCCTTAAATTGATAAATATCCACAAATAATCAATTTTTTTTTGGGAATTACTATGAACCTTCATGGCAAGTTAATATTTTTTGTTTTGGGTATTTTCATTCTGTTAATTTCAGGTTGTGCAACCATTCAGAAAAACAGTTACCCCTCAGAAGAAGCTTATTTGATGCATTTGCGAAGCTTGATAGAACAAGGCGAGAACTATTACGCCACCGGTCATTTTACACAGGCAGTGTATACCTGGGAAAAAGCCCTTGCTGAAATAGATGCCCAAGTATATTACGAAATATATATCAAAACACTCAAACAACTGGCAAGTGCTTATCAAACATTGGGATATGTCGATCCAGCCCGAAGATTGTTCCAAAAAGCCTTGCCCATTATCCAAGAAAGCCCTGATTATTTTGTAAATACATTATTCTATTGCAGCATGGCCGATTTTTACACGGCCTTTCGTCATACAGAAAAAGCACAGCAGGCCCTTGATTTGGCCATAGCGCAATCACGTCTTTCATATCATCCCCAGGCTAAAGCCATTGTTCAAAACAATCTGGGCAATTTTTACGCCATTAAAGGTGATTACAATAATGCCCTTGCTGCTTATGAAAAAAGCCTGGGAATTATTACGCACTCGGGTGAAAACTATGAGATCATATCTGAAATTTTGCTCAATATTGTCCGCGTGAAAGTGTATCGGGTTTTTGGTAAATATCAAACAGGGGATTATTCGGATATCACAGATGCATTCAATCGGGCATACCGGGCCATTCGAACCCTGCCCGAAGGCTATAAAAAATCGGCACGCCTGATTTCTTTTTCATTGCTGATCCATGAATTTCGTAAAGAACTGAATATTGCCATACGTGACCTTGAAAATACTGTTTCTTTGATTATCAAAGGTGAAGAGTTTTATTATCAAGGGCATCTAGAACATGCGGTGTTTAATTGGGAAGAAGCATTATTTATTTTGGATACAGAAAAGTACATTGGCATTTATATAGATACACTCCTTAATCTGGCCAATGTTTACCAAATCTTTGGTAATTATGAAAATGCATTATCCGCTTATCAAAAAACCATACCATTGATTAACAAGAGCAGTGATCGGTATCGAAATGCGCGTTTTTTTAGTCAAATGGGAGAGTTATATCTTTTTTTGGAAAATGTGAAACAAGGTCTGATGTTTTTGAAAAAAGCGGTTGATGAAGCCCAACTAGTGAATAATCCACAGATAATGGCCCAGGTGCTTCAGAAAAAAGGCGATGGTCTTACTGCAGATCGCTATTTTATGGGCGCGATGGCGGCTTATGAAGATTCCCTGGATCGTATTGAAGAACTGTCACAGAATTCTGATATTCATGTTGCTGCATTGATTGAAAACATTCGCAATCAAATAAAACAAGTCAAAAAGAATCTTCAACAGTCCATTCAACAGGCTTTGGTTCGATTTCAAAGCCAGAATCGACAGGATGTTCCCTATGAGGACTACGCAGATATAATCATATCTCTGGATGATATTAATCAAGATATCCAAACCCTTTTGGATCTTTTTAAACCTGCTGAAACAGAGCAAACAGTCAAGATATATTCCCAACGCATTCGCAAAGAAATTCAAACTGCGGATGATTTTTTACAGCCCATTGCCTATCACGCCCTGGCACAGGCCAAAACCATCGCTAAATCGCTGGGCAATCGGCGATTACTGGCACATTCTCATGCTGCATTGAGTGATATATACAAAGAAAACCATCGGTATAATCGCGCAATCGACCATATGCGTCAGGCAGTTTTCTATGCTCAGGAAAACAATCTGACAGATATTTTGTACCGCTTTCAATGGAAACTTGCACGTTTATTTGTCCTCCGAAACAATAACATAACCAATGATTCTCAAAAAGCCATTGAAACCTATCAAATGGCCATTGAAACATTAAATCCTGGCGATCCACCCTGTATTGAAAAAGACCCGCACACCAGAAATTCACGCATGAGCATTTACAATGTCAGAAAAGATTTAATCAATGCTTACCCAACCGGTATTTCCTTTGAAAAAGATATTAAGCCCCTGTATATCGAACGTGTGGGAGTTCTTCTTTCACAGGCCGTGCATCCAGATTGTCCTAAGAAAGCCAAAAAAAAGTTGACCCTAAAGGCTCTGGATACTCTGGAAAGATTAAAACTGGCTGAATATAAGGATTATTTTAATGATGAATGTCTGGGCAAAAATCAATCATCACTAATATCAATGCAATGTGAGAAGCTGGCAACTATTGACCCTAAAACTGCAATCATTTATCCGGTATTTTTAAAGACAAAAGTGGTTGAAATTTTCATTACCAGTGATGACATTTATCTTTTCCAGGTTCAGGCAAAACCGGAACAATTGAATGAAACCGCTCAGGAGTTTCGACAGGCTTTAGAAAACAGGTATCAGGAGTTATACCGGAGTTATGCAGGACAGCTGTATACCTGGCTGATTCGTCCCATGACTGATATTCTTCAGGAAAAAGAGATCCGAACCTTATTGATTGTTCCGGATGGTGTCCTTCGCCTGATTCCCTTTGCCGCATTTTATGATGGTTTTGATTTTCTAATCAAGCAATACGCTATTGGCTATTTGCCACGATTATCCGGTAGTCCGCCCCAATGGTTGTCTCGAAAAAATGTCAATCTTTTTTTGGGCGGGCTGTCCAGAACCCAAAACGATATTTTACCCAGACATCATGTTGAAACAGATTTTAAAGCCATTGCCCATGCCATGAACAATTTGATCAAAACAAATAAAATTCTCAATCAGTCCTTTACACCTGAAAAGATTGCCAGACGATTCAGAAAATCATCTTATGAAATTGTTCATTTTACATCTTTTTGCCAGGTGGGCAATGGGCCTGAGGACTTTTTTATTAATGGGTTCAATCGGCATTTTCAATTGAATGACATTGAAAGTCTTTTTGAGCAAAAATATGTCCCTGGACTGGTGGTGTTTGATTATTGCACCACACTTGCAGACAACCAGCGTGCAACATTGCTTTATTCTGGTTTTCCAATGAAAACCGGCATACGTAGTCTCTTACTGTCTCTGTGGACCCATCGGGAGATAGGCGCATCTGAATTACTTCCAGAGTTTTATCGTCAATTAATACGCACGCCTTATCTTACCCGAGCAGAAGCCCTTAAAACAGCACAGATTGAAACACTGGGGAAACAACAATTCTATCATCCTTTTTATTGGAGCGGATTTATGCTCATTGGAGATTGGTTATGAATTCATTGATATCTGTGAAGGCATTGAATATTCAATTTCAAACAGAGCGCGGACTCGCACATGTTGTCAGAGATGTCAGCTTTTCTATTGATTTTGGTGAAACATTTGGGTTGGTGGGAGAATCCGGCTGCGGAAAAAGTATGACATCTCGTGCATTAATGGGGTTAATTCCCTATCCTGGCAAAATAAGCAGTGGTAACATTGTCATGAAACCAGCCCCTGATACAGAACCTATAGCGCTTTTAAAGCGTAATGAAAAAGAAATGCAAGGTATTCGGGGTCAAACCATTGGTATGATTTTTCAAGAACCAGACATGGCCCTGAATCCAATCATGCGTGTGGGCGATCAGATTACCGAGGCCTTTTATCTTCAAGAAAACCAACAATCATTTTGGGATCGCATGACATGGAAATTCAACACAATCAAAAGAAAGCAGTATCAGACAAATGCCATTCAGTTGCTAAAAGCGTTGGATATTTCAGACCCAGATAATGTCGCCAAGCGATATCCGCATCAGTTGTCCGGTGGCATGAAACAACGCATCTTAATTGCCATTGCCCTGGCAGGATCGCCATCACTGTTGATTTCTGATGAAGCGACATCCAGTCTGGATGTCAGCATTCAGTCACAAATTATTGTGTTATTGGATCAGTTGAAACATGCCCAACGCATTCAATCGGTATTGTTTATTACGCATGATTTGGGGCTGGCAGCCATGTGTTGCTCAAGACTGGCAGTTATGTATGCGGGCAGCATGTGCGAAATCGGTCCGGTGCCCCAAATATTTCTACACCCAAAGCACCCATACACACAGGCACTCCTTAAAACAATCCCAAGAAAATCTCATGCTACTGAATTGAAACCAATTCCCGGACAGGTTCCGGATCTTGTTGATGCGCCCGGCGGATGCCGGTATCATCCCCGGTGTGACTGCCGGATAGACAAGTGTCTACACGACAATCCGGTCTTGGTTTCAGTTGAAAAAGGTCATGAGGTGGCCTGCTGGCTTACCAGCCGAAAGACATCCACCAATATAACATAACGATCTTGCGCTACAATTACTCCCCATAAGGCCGGGCAATAATTGTGAATTAAATCTGGAAGCAATGATATTTTGTTGAGCGGTACTTCAATCATTGATTGGGGTTCATCCATGATTAATGATTTGTTGGACCCCTTGATGGAATAAATATGAGGCGATACGTAACTGATATCCTGATGAAGTGTCAGGATTTCGTGGAGTGCTATTGCATTGTTTCTATTGGACTGATCTGGCGCCAGTCGCTCAATATTTTTCAATTGTAACATATTAAGACCGATTGGGGTGGTGTTAAAGTCAATTATTGCCAGATTCAATTGGTGAGTTGTTGGGTTGGCTATCATTGTTGTTGATTTGTAATGGTTTGAAAAAGTTTTCCAATATCGATAATTGGAACATAATTATTTTGATACATTGTAATACAGTCCACATAACTCCGAATTCCCTGATCCAGCGTGGAAATCGTATCAAATATTTCATGTTTTGAAATGGTTAAGACATCATCAACAGAATCAACCAAAATCCCCGACCGAATGCCATCACATTCAGCAAGGACGATTCGGCTGTGACGACTGGGCGGTGATGTTGGTTTGTTGATTATTTTATGGAGGTTGAGTACAGATTCGATATCACCCCGGACATTGATTATTCCCATGATCGTTTCCGGACATCCAGGTACAAAGGTGATTGTGTTATAAGCAATTATTTCTTTAATATCTCTGCCATAAAAACCATAAGAAATTGTGTCGATTTTGAAAATGACCAACTCAATATCTTCATAGGATTTGTCTTCATCTAATACAGATTTATGCTCCTTGATTGTATTAATAATTTGTTGGGTTTGATCCATATTATCAGGCCTACATTGCGTTTAAAAAAGGACTGCATCCTGTATTTCATCTTCCTGTGTGACATATTGAAAGCCATATGTCATGCCGCCATCAGCCTTACTTTGTGCCCAAACAAGATGTGCGCGATTTTCATATACAACGCCATCCTTTTCCAGGCGCATTTGGATAGGAATCGGTTCGTGGGTATCAAACCGAATGCCGCTGTTGGAAATGTTGACCGATTCCGCATCAATAATATCTGCATCAACAAAAAATTCAACCCTTGTCTTTATTGGTAAGCGTGGTTCTATTCGTTTATCACTATCTTTCACTTTTTGTTCTGTCATTGCTCTCTCCCTGAAAACTATTGTAAAAAAACGCCAAGAATGTTTTTTGGTGTTTTTTTTTCATGAGTCATTTATTCGATAATTCCTTAAAATTTTCAAAAGGATATTTAGCAGATTCTTGTTTATTTTGTCAAGAGTGTTCAAAACAAATATTTATCATTCAATTATGTCTCATGGGGTCTGACCTCATTTGACCTTTCCGAACAAAACCCGAAAATCTATGTCATTCAGGCGCAATCATCACAAACTGATCATATCTTCTCTGAACAATAATTGCTCATTGAAAATATACACTTTTTGTGATAATCGTTCGTTTCATATTGTATTGATCGTACAAAAAAATAAGGTCGTGTAGAGGCATAGCATATACTTAAAATCGTTCGTTCCAAAAGAACGATTATAGGATTAGTAATGGATAAATCAACATTAAAACAAGTGATTGTTGACCAACGAGATGTTTTTTTCAGTCAAAAGAATTTGATAAAACGTGATATTTCATTGGATAGTTTTTTACAAACAAAACAAGTTATTGTAATTTCTGGTATCAGACGATGTGGCAAATCATCACTGCTTTATTTAATTAATAATGAGCTAAAACTGCCAGAATCTCAGATCATATATTTTAATCTGGATGATGAACGATTGATCCATTTTGAAGTTGACGATTTCAATAAACTCTATGCGCTTCATATTGAATTATTTCGACCAGACGTATCAAAAATTGTCTGGTTATTGGATGAAGTGCAGAATGTGTTTGGATGGGAGAAATTTGTTAATCGAATGTACGAAAAAGGAATGAAGCTTTTTGTGACAGGGTCTAATGCCAGTTTATTAAGTTCAGAAATATCGACATCTCTCACAGGCAGAAATATGACCATCACATTGATGCCTTTTTCTTTCAAAGAATACTTAAGATTTAATCAAATTTTTTATCAGGATTCCTTCCTGACAACAGAACAACAGGCAATAATTGTCAATGCTTTTAACGCGTATATTTGCATTGGCGGCTTTCCCCAAGTCGTTCAGGAAAACAATAAAACCTTGTTGGAATCTTATTATCAGGATATTATCTACAGAGATATTGTTGGCCGATACGCAATTCAACAGACAGCGGAATTAAAGAATTTAACTTTGTACCTTTCCAGTAATATCGGTAAACTTCATTCATACCGAAAATTGATGGCAATCAGTGGATTGAAAAGTTTAAGCACACTCAAGAATTATCTATCTTATCTTGAAAACGCATATCTATTTTATTTTATTTGTAAATTTGATTATGCCATAAAAAAACAAATTTTAAATCCCAAAAAAGCATACATTTCAGACACTGGTTTTTATGGCAAAATTGGTTACAGTGCATCTCAGGATTTTGGATTTGTTTTGGAAAACATTGTGTTTCTAGCTTTAAAACGAAGCGGTAAATCAATTTATTATCATAAAAACACATATGAATGTGACTTTGTTATCAGCCAGAATAATAAAATAACGCAAGCCATTCAAGTGACAGCTTACATGAATAATGAAGCAACGCGTAATCGTGAAATAAGAGGATTGTCTGAGGCAATGCATGATTATAAATTGGATACCGGGTTTATTCTTACTGAAGATGAAGATTCTGAGTTTCATGTTGAAAACAAGCAGATTATAATTATGCCATTTTGGAAATGGCTGTTAGAAGGTGCTTGATAATCATGACAGTTGTATCACTACTAAAAAATGCCCTGAAATGCCAGGAATCTGGCAATATATGTCTCTTCCAGCAGTGATATCCATTGCAATATTGGCATTGCGTATTCGATTATAGGGGATATTGAAAAGCGGGCAAGCATCTTATTGCAGCTTTAAAGCAAAACCCCTGTTCATCAGTGTATCATAGAGAAATTGCAGGCTTGTATCAAAAAATGAACCAATTGAAAAAGGCAGAATATTATTTGGCTCAGGCTTTAAAATATGATCCTGAATGTGTTGATTCAATGAACAGTTATGCTGTCAATTTGAAAAATCAGGGGAAATTTCAAGAAGCATATCAATTAGTAA
>Ga0272440_1000581_pt1 | contig 30927 bp, 14 predicted proteins | sample SSMMMBAug17_FD_192440 | JGI IMG/M metagenome (GOLD analysis project Ga0272440, IMG submission 192440) | Marine sediment archaeal communities from Little Sippewissett salt marsh, Falmouth, MA, United States - SSM-MMB-Aug17 | ecosystem: Environmental > Aquatic > Marine > Wetlands > Sediment ... | reverse complement strand
CCGGTGCTCGTTCCCAGGCTCTGCCTGGGAACGTGTTCTTGGCGGCTCTGCCGCCTGTTCAGTTCGTAGGTGGCAGAGCCACCTCGGAAAACGTTCCCAGGCAGAGCCTGGGAACGAGCACCGGAGAGAGTTTGCGCTTAGCCTGACGGCTATGGGCTTTAGCCCTACGCTGTTCTTGCAATTGCCGAGATCGTGCATTCCTTGTATGAAATTCACTTCCCCTAAACTGTACATACGCCCCTTCAAGTCCCTTTGGGACGACACAGGAATAGCCTGGAGCTTCAGCTCCAGGCGGGCGATCTTTGAAAGGCTGATTTACTTTTATCTACCCGAAAACTTATGGTTGCTTACTTATGTTCAATGTATCGGAAAAACAAAATCCTGCTTTATATTGGTTCAAGTGCAATTCCGCTTGCTAACGCGCGCGGCTCTGAAAAATTCGGCAGTTTTTAATCTGAGCCGCGCGCGTTAGCAAGCGGGACTGTACTTGAACCAATATAAAGCAGGCTTTCCGAAGACACACAAAAGTTAGGCTAATCTATATTTGCCCGAAGGGCACTATGTTCGCAAACGATTGTTGTTCGGAGGGCGAACATAAGGTTCGACCAACCATACGAATAACAAAATATTTACAACGATCTACCCGAAAATTTATGATCGCGTACTTATAAGTTGAGGCAAATATGATCCCCCAACTTATACATACGTTCTTATCAATTTTAGTAAATGAAATACAAGTAATTACGATAAGAAGTGGAAATAAACTCAATATTTATGAACTTTGGTCAAGAATCAAATAAAACAATATTTTGAACGTTCTGCGGAATCCAAAAAGAAAAAGTACAGCCACAATCCTTTCCATCACTTTCTGCCCATAGTTTACCTCCAAAAGCTTCAACAAGTTTTTGTGTTAATGTCAGGCCAAGGCCTGTTCCCTGATATTTTCGAGAATAGGATGTATCGGCCTGTTCAAATTTTTTAAAGATGCGTTTAAGATTAGATGATGTAATTCCAATGCCGGTATCTTTTACTTGAATAAGTATACCTTCAGTGGTGTAACAATCATGATTTTTTGGTGGGGCTGATTGTTTTATCGCTACAGTAACTTCTCCGCGATCCGGTGTAAACTTGATTGCATTGCTCAATAAATTATATAAGATTTGCCTGAATTTACCTGGATCAGCATAGATTGATGGCACATCATCAGCGATAGATAATTGTATGCGTAGTTTTTTTTGAACTGCCAGGGGCTTAATAATATTATCCACTTCCAGTAATTCACGACGAATACTGAAACGTGATAAATCCAGTGGCATGCGGCCGGCCTCAATTTTTGATAAATCCAGAATACTGTTGATGAGATCCATCAGATGACGCGCACTTGCTAAAATATTGTTGGTATATTTAACCTGTTTATCATTGAGGTCCCCAAATATTTTATCGCTCAACATTTCAGTAAAACCAATAATCGCATTCATAGGCGTTCTCAATTCGTGACTCATATTGGCTACAAATTCACTTTTGGCGCGATTGGCTGATTCTGCTTTATTTTTGGCAGTCTGAAGTTCCTGTTCAATATTCATTCGTCTGAGGGATGCCCCAATATAGTTGGCTGCTGTTTGTAGGGCAAGAATTTCTGATTGATCCCAGAAATCATCGGTGGTGTGATTTAAAAAAACAATTCCGCCCCATAACACCTTTCGAATGCGAATGGGATGCACCATTAATGAATAAATATTTAAGTCATGAAGAAATGCCTGATCTTGCTCTGAAAAATTGGATGCAGTACCACTCACGTATTCACCAGATTCAAGTGTTTGAAAAAAATGTTGTAACTTAGAATGCTCTGATGATAGGCTGCTGATATCAAATGATTGACAAATAAATGTGCTGCCTGGCACTTGCCATTCATGATATAGTTCAGCAGTTCGTTGATTGGGATTCCATTTATAAAGGAACACTGCTGATGCACAGGTGGATATGCCCAATTGCTTTAGGATATCGGGGAATAAGTCATCGGGTTGAAAAGATGCCAATAGTTGTTCTGCCACAAGATTGACTGCTTTAAGAATTCGGTTCTGTCGTTCTAATGCCTCTTGTTGTATTTTTACTTGCGGCCTGGACATAAATAACATCCCCTGCTCTTTTCATTTTGTTATAGTATTTTAAAATAATTAAAATAAAGGCAAATTATTTTTTTACAATACAGTCATTCTCAATGCATCTCTTTTCTTTGATAATTAAGGGTGTATCAGAATAATTCTCAATGGCAACCTCACCTTTCAATGTAACGCCAGCTTCAAACCATACATCACCATGGATACGCAATTTTTCACAGTCTACAAGAGAGGGCGTTCCTTTTTCAAATCGCCTTGAAAACTGATCAAAGTGTGCATAATATTTGGGATCCAGTTCAATACGAATGGGGCCCATTGTACGTTTGGGATTGGGATGCAGGCTGTTTTCTTTATCATACAGATAACAATCGGACCAAACTGCAAGTAATTGTTCATTTCTTTTAATTGGAATATATCTTCTGTGATCCACAACGACTGCCTGAGAGTGTTCAAAAACAGAAATGGCATTGCCCATTGCTGTCTCTAGTTGGTAAACTCCTGGACTGGTAACATCAGTAGGATCAAGATTCTTGGGATTGCATATCATGGGAAGACGAACAAAACTATATTCTTTGAGGTATTCGGCCAATGTTTCGAGATTGATCCATAAATTGTTTGTATTGAAATAACGATATCGTGTAATATCTTGAAATATATGAAGTTCATCATCCGGGCATTGCGTTATTTCTCGTAAAATGAGCTGCCCACTTTTTTTGTACTGTGCAAGGTGTCCACCTTTTGTATCTAATGGTCCGCGTCTGACTACTTCCATAATAAAAGGCACACGATTCCTGGCAAAGTAGCCCAAAATGGACAAATTCAGTATCGCGCCTAGATTATCTGAATTAGAGATAAATGCATACTTAATTCCCATGCTCAAACATTTCTTAAGCATCCCCGAACTTTTGAATGCAGAATAAATTTCACCATGACCCGGCGGATTCCATTCCATACTTTGATTTTTGGGCCAATGAGCAGGTGCATAGGTTTGTTGATCGATTTTTGGAAATTTATTTTGAAGAAAAAACGCAACATCTTTTTCTTTTCCAAGCTGTTTTAAAGTATAAAGTGTTTTTTTATGGGTATTAAAGCTGTTCATGAGAATCAAAGGAATTTGCATTGCTGTTTTGTATTTTTGGATTTGATGAAAATATATTTCCAAAAAGGAGCGCTGGTTTTTAATGGGTAATAAAGATTTTGCCATATTTTGGCCAAGTCCCATGGTGGTACCCAATCCACCATTCAGTTTTATAATTACTGTTTTATCCAAAGCAGCCTGGCCTTCGGATTGATAGTCCATATTTTTCAGCTCAATCAATTCTTCAGCAACTATCTTTGAAATTTCCTCTTCATAGATTTTTCCCTTTTTTCCAGATAATAAAAGTTCGTAGTAGTACTGAAATGCTTCAATAACTGTTGGTTCTAAGCCCTCGGCCTCCATTTTTTTTTGAAATTTTGGATAATGATTATTCTGGGTCATCGTTTTTCCTATGATTAATGTCTCAGTTTTTCCTATGATTAATGTCTCAGGATAAAAACCTGTATTGAATTTTTACTCGAACATGCTGACATCACCTGCACCATGACGAATAATTTCTGGATTATCATCAATTAATGAAATAACACTGGATGGTTGATTTGGCACAATACCGCCATCAATGACAACATCCAGTTGATTTCTAAAATGGTCATGAAGCAGTGATGGATTTGAAAATATGGTGTCATCGGGACCAGTGGCACTGGTGTTAAGAATTGGATTACCTAATATTTCCACCAGTTTTGTACAAATAGGATGATCGGGCACCCGGATACCAGCTGTTTTTCTTCGGGTCAGCATGATTTTAGGCACCATTCGCGAACCATTTAAAATAAACGTATACGGCCCGGGTAGCAAACGTTTCATTGTTTTATATGAATAATTAGAGACTTTCGCATAATCGCTGATGTTTTTTAGGCTTGAACATATGAAACTAAATGGTTTTTGCTCTGAACGTTTCTTGATTCTGTATATTTTTTGAATCGCCTTTTTATTCATAATATCACAACCAATACCATAATAAGTATCTGTGGGATAGGCGATAATGCCTCCTCGTTTTAAAATATCGACAACGATTTCCATGTGCCGATAATGCGGTGTTTCTGGATTAATATTGATTAACATTGGTTGTTTTCATTCGTTTATTTTTGTTTGATTTGCTCAATAAAGCCTGAAAAAATTAAGCAAATATATGATTCTTTAATAATTGTCAACATATAATCATGTGTTTTTGATTTTTCAAAAAAATCATTGACAGGTATATGTTAAAAAGATACTGATATTTCAAAAGATTAGAAAATTCTTAAATCACTTTTTTTGAAATGCGCGCCGTCCATTTTTATGAGGATAATTGGATGAAACCAGGTATCATATTTATCATTTGTTTTGCTTGCTTTTTCATTGCTTGCGAGGGGAGTAACAATGACAATGGCAATCACAATTCATCAACACAATCCGCACAAGTATTGTATCAAAAGGATCCAACAATAGCCTGTCAAGCAACCCTTTTAGCTGAAACACAGCCATTCAGATACCAGCGTAATGTCAAATCTATGATAGATAACAATCAACTACATCTGGCATATTTTTTACCTGCTGGAAATGGTAATTATAACATTCATTATCTAAACTTTGATTGGGCATCATTACCCCAAAAAAATGCAGGCTATAATTCATCAGTAATTCAGGTGGATCATTCTCGGGATATGCAAATAGGATATACAACTGATACAATACCCATTATCATGTATCAGGGCGGGAGTTATCCTACCTGTGGAGAAACTGAACAATCAGATATCATGTTGAGTTTGTTTCAAAATAATCAATGGCGAGAACATACAATCTCTATCGGAACTGTTGAACGTAATCCAGTGATCAATAATGGTCTTGCGGGTTATTCAACAGACATGATCATTGATTCGACAAATACGATTCATATGTGTTTTCAGTTTTTGTATGAAGGCTGTGATAGTATGAACTATAATTATCCAGATCTATGGTATATCCAATTTTCAACTGACAATTTAAATGAATTACCTGAGCATGAAATCGTTGAAGGCAACGATTATGAAAATTCAAACAAGCAAAACAACGCAGGTGAACATTGTTCTATCTCACTTGACAATAGCAATCGACCTTTCATATTTTATTATTATGTTGATTCACTTCCAAACAAAGAAAAAGGACTTCGTGTAGCCTATAGAAACTATCAGGATAGTTGGGAAGCACAATGGATAGTTAAGGATATTCATGTTGACTATATCAGTGCAAAATGGAATGACAATCAGGAAATAATGGCTGTTGCTTATTATGTAACGCAAAATTCATATGGCAACAGGAATAACGTATTAATGTATGCAGAACAGACATATACCGGATGGCAAAGCATTGTTGTTGATAAATCATGCTATTGCGGTAAATATTGCAGCCTGACTTTTGACAATAATGGCGAACCGATTATTGCCTATCGTGCAGACCAGACACGAAGTGGTATAGCATTAAACCAACTTAAAATTGCATACAGAAAATCTAATCAGTGGAAAAAGTATTTTTGTTCAACTGTTAACAATATTGATAATTTAGGTATCGACAATACAATCCATGTTGACGATGATGCAATTCATATCACATCCTTTTCATATGAAACATATGGTATCTATTTGATTACTATACAAACAGAAGATATCGAATAAAGAATAAAAAGATTGATCCCGACAAACGTTTTCCCTTAACTTGAAGACACGCCCATTCTCAGATCAGTATTTACGATTGAATACGTTTCAGAATAGTTTGTATCAATGTATTCAATTAATGTATTAAACTGGGATGTCAATTCTGAAACAAAAGACTGGACATTCTCTATTTGTTCTTTTTTAATCGAAGATTCTAACTTATAGGCTGCATTGCTTAATTTGTAGGCATAAACAGAACCTGCCAAACTTTTGACACTATGCGCTTGAAACATAATTTCTTGATAATTATTATTTTTAAGTTCTTTTAGAACATGATTGATTCTATTTTTTGAATCATTGAGAACATCATACAAAAGACTTTCTATAAATTCTTTATCATTATCAAAAGACGTAACAATTTTACTGAAATCAATAATTTGTTGTCCAGAAGCTGTATGATTTGTGACAATTTTTTTATCGATAATTGCTTCATTTTCGTTTGGTTCATCGTTTCTTTTTTCAGGATTGGTATTTCTCAGTAAGGCTTTAACAAGTTCAACTTCCTGAAATGGTTTTGAAACATAATCATTCATTCCGATCTCAATGAAATATTCTTTATCGCCTTTCATGGCATGTGCTGTCATTGCAATAATTGGAATGTCATTGTTCATTTGACTATTATCTGATGCCCGAATAATTCTGGTCGCTTCAATTCCATCCATTTCAGGCATTTGAATATCCATTAACACAATGTCATATTCGCCGGCTTCAAGCAGTTCCAATGCTTTTTTTCCGGTGGAAGCAACATTTGTATGGCAGCCATATTTATTCAGGTATCTTTGAGCGACCCTTTGATTTGCGACAACATCTTCAACTAAAAGAACATTTAGATTCTTTAAAGCATTGGTATTAAATAAAATTGGCTTTTTATTGGAGATCGCTGCCAATGATTCAATCTCGGTTTCATTGCATTTTTCAAATAGAATCGAAAACCAGAATTCTGTGCCCTGTTCTTTCTTACTTTTTACATAAACATTTCCGCCCATCATTTCAATAAGCTGTTTGGAAATGACGAGCCCCAGTCCGGTTCCGCCATACTTTCTGCTAATACTGCTATCTGTTTGAGAAAAGGATTTGAAAAGTTTGTGTTGATTCTCTTTTGATATGCCAATGCCGGTATCAATAACACTAAAATTGAGCCTGACATGCGTTTGACTTTCTTCAATTAAGGTAACTCTGATGCTGATATATCCACGATCTGTAAATTTTATTGCATTTCCTGTGATATTTGTGAGAATCTGACGAAGTCTGCCTGGGTCACTTTTCAAATAATTCGGTACATTTTCATGGACATGACAGATGAGCTCAAGACCTTTCTTTTTCGCATTAAAGGCAAACATCTCTTTAATATTATTTATTGTTTTACGAAAATCAAAGGCAATATTCTCAAGTTCAATCTTACCGGCTTCAATTTTAGAAAAATCAAGAATATCATTTATGATCATCAACAAAGATTTTGCGCTTTGATTTGCAGTTTCAAGACACTCCCTGTTATCATCATCAATGTCAGAATCCAGTACGATATTGATCATGCCCAAAATACCATTCATGGGTGTTCTTATTTCGTGACTCATATTTGCTAAAAATGAACTTTTGGCATGACTGGCAGCTTTGGCCTGTTCTTCAGCTTCTTTTCGAATAATAATTTCTTTTTGAAGATCTTCATTGACGACTTTTAATTCTTTTGTACGATCAACAACTTTTTTTTCAAGAGTCTCATTTGCAATTTTCAGTGATTCTTCAGCTTGCTTTTGTTTCTGGTAATAGTTAAACAAGCTGTTATTCATTGAATTAAAGGCATTTGCCAGATGTCCAATTTCATCATTTGATTTTATGTTTATTTGTTGATCAAAGCGATGCTCTTTTGTAATTAAATTCACATGATTAAACAATGTGATGATTGGTTTTGAAAGCGATGATGATACAATGATTGACGCAACAACAGTGACAACAAATACGATTAACATCCACATTAGAAAATTTGTTTTCATGCGGTGGACAATCATGTAAGCATCTGCTTCATTTTGTTCAAGAAAAACGATAAGCTGAATATTTTGAGGAATGCCATAAGCCAATAGCATTTTTTCGCCATCAGACCGAAGCGCCGGCGCAACACCAATATTACTATTTTTTGAAACCAACATATTGACAGCATTTTTTACAATTTCATAGGAAGTCATATCTGGCATTGATTTATCAAATAGTTTGCATCCCTTATTATCTAAAATGCTTATTTTAATTGACTTAAATTGATATGTTTTGTGAATCAGTTGATGCAATTCATTCATATCGAAAATGGCAGTTAAATATGCGCGTCGATGTATATTCGTAATATCAAGATTAAAAGTTAGGGGCATAATCCAAAGATCAAGTTGAGACAAATGTGAGATTTTCGCTATTTTTTCATATTGATGCAGCCTTGAAAATGGATCAATATTCATTTGTTTCAATTTTGATGAAACATCTTCTCTGATTGCAAATAGTGGTGAATCAATACCTTCAACAGAAATTCTCAGGGCAATAATTGAAGAAACATTATGAATTGCAGCCTTAAGAAGTGAGGTAATTTCATCAGGCCCGAGGTTCTCGTTTTCAATGGATTTTCTAATGAGTAAAACAGGTGTGGAAACACATTCAATATATCCTTCAATTTGTTTGACAATTTGCTGTACAGTTGTCACCAGATGATCATTGGCAGTGCTTCTCAGCTCGGTAGAGATTGTCCGAATTGAAATAACTCCAGCAAGACCTAAGGGTATTATTGATAAGACTATCGAAATAATGAGAAATTTGTATCTGAGTTTCATGGTTTACATTTCGGTTCTCTTTTTTATTTCAAGGCGTTTCTTTTGCCAGGATTGTGAAGATGAAAGCCCTGTGCCATCATCGACCATGAGTTTAACATCATAAATACCTGGTTTTGTAAATCCATATTTCACAATTTTTCCTTCAGCCGAATCATTATTCCCAAAATACCAATGATAAGTCAATGGGTCTTTGTCAGGATCATCGGATTTGGAAGCATCAAATATGATTTGATCATGTGCACCACCTGTCAATAATTCATGCCTGAACGTCATGACAGCCACCGGTGGATGATTCACGCGTACCATAATAAAATCTTCACTGATATTACATTTCGTATGACTATCATCAATAACAGATAGAAAAACTTTATATCGTCCCGGTTGGACGAATATATGAGAAATTTTCTTACCTTTTACATTGACACCATCACCAAAACGCCATGAATAGCTCACGATCTGTCCATCCAAATCAAAAGCGCCTGAACCATCAAATATGATTTCATCTTCTGCAGAAACAATAAGATCATGACCGGCATCAGAAACAGGCGGATGATTTACCACTAAAAAACCAGCGCATTGTGCTTTGCTGTTATTCACATTACTGCCATCATCTACAACAAGATTGACACTATATTTTCCTGGCGATTTGTATTGATGAATTATTTCTTGACCTGTCCCTGAAGATCCATCTCCAAAAACCCAGAAATATTGAGCGATTTGCCCATCTGAATCGATAGAATTGGCAGCAGAAAATTTAATTTTTTCATTCATACAAAACGTCCCCAGATAATTATTTTCTTTGTTGGCCGGAATGGCATTATTTTTTGAAAGAATGGATATCACTGGAACAGGCGGAAAATTGATGGTAACTGTCAATTGATCTGAATCGGAATTATTTTTCAAGTCTGTATTGTCTTGAACCCATAAGCCCACCTTGTATATACCCGGACGATGATATTGATGGCTTACTTCCATGCCACTTGCCAGTGTTTCATCACCCAAATTCCATGTATATTTTGTAATAGCACCATCAGGGTCATGAGATTTTGATCCATCAAAAGTTATCACCTGATTGACACCTGCAATTATATTATCCCCTGCAATTGCTTTGGGTGGGGCATTGATATGAATTGATTTTTTGGAAACAGTTTTGTTGCATGCTGTTTGAGAATCTGTCGTCACAGTTAATGTGATAATATGGGTACCTGCTTTAAAAAACTGATGTGATGGTTTTTCTAAAGCACTTGTCTTTCCATTCCCAAAATTCCATTCCCATTTAGTAATATTTGCCCCATTTCCTGAGGATTGTGATGTATCAAAATGAACAGTTTCACCCAAAGGAGAATTATCTATGCATGAAAAATGAGATACCGGCGCTTCATGAACAGTTACAATCATCGAATCAGAATCTGTATAGTCACAACTCCCTGTTTGATCGCCAGTAATTCTGAGTGTTACCCGGTATTTGCCTGCTTGTTCATATACATGTGTTGGTGTCGCACCACCGCCGGTGCTGCCATCGCCAAAGTCCCATTCAAAGCTATTCACCAATCCATCAACATCAGTTGAACCTGTACCATCAAAGTGAATCATGTGGCCGGCACAAACAATTTGATCATCACCTGCATTTGCAACAGGCGATTCAATGACATGAATAATAATTTGATCATGATCTGCATTGCCACCTTCAAGATTCGAGTCATCAGTAACAGTCAGAATTGCGGAATAGGTGCCCCCTTTTTCAAATATTCTTGCAATATTAACACCCGACATTGATTTGCCATCACTAAACTGCCATAGATACTTCATTCGACCATTTTCTGGATCCTGGGATGCACTGGCATCAAAAAGAACCAAATTTCCAGCGCAGACAGTTTTATCTTTACCCGCATTGGCTTCAGGTCTCTCGTTAATCATAATTTTGACAGTTTCTTTTGATACAGAATTTGAGAGCCCTCTGCAATCATCAACAGTCAAGATGGCAGGATATACACCGCCTTTGGCATAGGTATGCATTACTTGAATGCCGACGAAATCATCACTGCCATCACCAGGATTCCATATGTATTTGAGATGGTCTCCATCAGCATCAATGGATGAAGTAGCATCTAACAAAACCCTTCTTTGATTTGTATGGATTATTTTTTGTGCTTTTGCGACAGGTTGATGATTTACGTGAATGACAATCGCATCACTGGCAGTAGAATTTTTAACCTTACTGTTGTCCACAACTGTCAGATTTGCTGAGTAAATACCTGATACGTTAAAACTTTTTTGAACAATTTTACCACTTTTGGTAACACCATCACTAAACTTCCATATATATTCTGTAATTTTCCCATCATCATCATAAGAGTTCCCTGCATTTAAAGAAATCGTTTCATGTGGAGCCACAACAATATCATTTCCAGCATTGGCCACCGGACGATAATTGACTGTTATTTTGATATCATCAAAATTTAAAGCCCTATCATGATTTGAATTATCAAAAACAGTCAATAGGGCATGATACACGCCTGATTTTTGGTAGGCATGAGATATCTGCTTTCCACTGAATGTGTGACCATCACCCATATCCCATTCCCATTTGATAATTTCACCATCCGGATCAACTGAAGAAGTGCCATCCAGAAAAATTGTTTCACCAGGGGCGACCACTATATCTGGGCCGGCATCTGCAATGGGAATATGATTGATATTGAGTTTCATTTCATCCATTGCAGTATTTGTTGACGTGTTGGAATCATCAATAACTGTCAGCTTAATGGTATAAATTCCTGGAGATTGATACACATGGCTTAAAACAGGTCCGAAAGCCTTTGTACCATCTCCAAAATTCCAAATATATTTGATAATTTTACCATCTTTATCACTGGATTTATGGCCATTGAAATGAATTTCACTTTGGGTTTTCCATTGGTCAGGTCCAGCATTGGCAATAGGGGGATGGTTAATTACGACGATTGCGGCATCTGTATCAGTATCAGAGGTTGACCGAGAATTATCTCTTACAAATACTGTCGCAGTATATACACCGGGCTGATCATAACTGTGCTGCACCTTTTTTCCTTTTAAAATGGTGCCATCACCCAAATTCCACTCATAAAAAATAATTTTTCCATCGGAGTCAGTCGAATCTGAAGCATCAAAAACTGTTGTCTGATTTGCTGAAATTCTTTTATCTTTCCCTGCATTGGCAATGGGTCTGTCATTAACAAAGACTTTTAAAGTATCAAAAGCCTGACTGTTATCAACATTTGCATCATCTGCAATAGTCAACGTGACTTGATACGTACCTGGCTTTTCATAGGAATGCATCGTGTTCATTTCAGTTGCTTTGTTTGTGTCTCCAAAGTCCCAATGATAGGATAAAATTTTTCCATCGCTATCTTTACTGTTATTTCCACTGAAATTTATTTGTTGCCCGGGTGAGGCAATGATATCACTTCCTATTTCCAATACAGGCGGTGCATTTATCCAGACCTCACAAGTATCTGAAGAACTATTGCAAGGGGAATCCGAATCATCTTTGACACGGAGTGATATGGTATACCGATCTGGCTGCCAGAAAGAATTTTTGGTAATTTTGCCTGAGGCACGGTTGCCATCACCAAAATCCCAAAAATATTTAACAATTTTTCCATCCTTGTCTACAGATTTTGAACCATCAAATATTAATTCTGTATTTGGTGTTGCAACCATATCAGGGCCCGCATTGGCAAGAGGCTGCTCGTTAATTGTAACATTGAACTGCGTTTTTTTACTGTTATAAATCTGCCCTGAAAAATCTGTAACAATCAGTTGTGCCTGATAATTTCCAGGTGCATTGTATTTATGTGTTGTTTTGGCACCGCTTCCTTTGCTGCCATCGCCAAACGCCCAAAAAAACTTAATTTCATCCCCTTCCGGATCTTTTGTTTGGGAAGCATCAAAAAATACAGAAAGACAATCCGCCAGATATTCAAGTCTGTATTTTACCTGGGGACGATTATTCTTTTTTTGAATATAAATGGGTAAAATAATAGGCAACAGCGTTCCATTATTATCGGTGATAAAAAATGTGCCATCATTGGGCATTTCCCTGCCACCTTTAAATCGGATACCGCAATATTGATCTGTTTCATCATTCAGGATTTCAATATTGCTTTTCATCCATTCATTCTGGCCTGATGACTTAACTGGCAGATCGGTTCTAAATTTTGTCACAACATGAATATACGCGCTGTACAAATCAAAATTGTGTACTGTAAGATAGTTTGTGCCCTGTGGAACAAAAACGCGCATTTCAGAAAAGACATCGCGACTGGGCAGATGTAATGTGGTTGAATACATTATCAGATCAACAGAATCGGGTGACATATTCCTTCTTTGATGCGTGCTGGCGGTGACCATAAATATATTCCCATCATCACCTTCAACACCAGAAACAATCAGTTTAAAATATCTATATTGATTGACTGATTCACCTTCTTTTGGTGAGATTTCTTTAAAAGTGGACCATTGATTATCTTTAAAAGGATCAATGCCATAAGTCTGGTCTTTTAGCAATTTTCCAGAAAATAAATTCTCTTTTACTGGTGCACCTTGCGTTAGATGATATGTTGAAAATGCTTTTTCACCGCCAAATAATTGAAACCTAGTCTTTGTATTCCATTTACCATGATAACGTGCATCGTTCGCACCCCCACAATCTGCATCAAATATTCTGATATATAATTTATTTGTAAAGGTATCAGGGATGCGTATAAAAATGACTTGTAAAAAATCATCGTCACCTTCTTCAGTACCGGCATCTTTACCATATGTAATGAGAAAGGCATTTTCTTTTCCAAAAGCATGTATTGAAAAAGTTTCTGAAATAAAAATAATGAGAATCATTAATACCATCGTATTTAAAACAAACTTATTGAATTTCATAATCTTCCTTTCTAAATTGGGCGCATTTCATAAAAAACATTTATTATCTTTGCCCTGAAAAAGGCAACCGAGACAATGCCCCAAGTAAATAATAGCCATGAAATGGCTTGGGCGCATTATCAAAAAGTTGGACAATTTAAAAGACATTGTAGACCGACTTTTTAGGAATGTACCCAAATGGCTTTACATATCAAAAAAAATGTATTGCCTTCATACGCCTGCAACATTTCTAAAAATTATATTTCTTTCTATTTCCCAGGTAATCCGAAAATTCAACTGAAACCAAATGAACGATCCCTTTAATCAAATTCGGGGCTTTAAAATATGTTTCATATTTTCCCTTATTCTTCGAAAACAATAAATATCCGGTGTAAAGATTTGAATCAATTTTTACTTCGTATGGTGCAACTCTGGTTAGAGTGGTTTCATCATTTACAAATATTTCAATATAAACTCTTTCGCCCTGTTTGATTTTACGTGGGGATATTTTTATTGATTTAATTCGAGGCGCTTTCTGATCGAGAATAATTTTTTTTTCAATAACAGATATATTGCCAGCCAGATCTTGAGATTCAAAACGTAAAAGATTGTTACCTTGTTTAAGATTTACATCAGCATTAAAGCGGTCATTATTTAATGGAAAATTTTTTTCATTGATACAAAAAGAAATAGCATCTTTCGCCATTCCCTGAATATTGATTTTTGATTTGTTCGTTATTGATTTCAGTGGAGATTTAAAGGAAATGATGGGAGGGGTTTTATCGACTTGAATTTTTAAACACTCAAGTCGAGTTTCTCCGGATTGAGATTGTATGGATAATGCGAAACTATTTTGTTGATTACGTGTGGGAATATTCATGCTGAAATGCCCGGACGAATCCGCAATTGTTTGCATTGAATTTTCCTGATAGCTTTCCAATGAAGACAACACTTTATTTGAGCAATCCTTGCTTTCAAGTGCAGTCAATGTCAATAGTGCATCAGGTAATGTGTTACCGGATAATGAAAACAATTTATTTCGGGTAACAAAGTTGAAAGGTTGAATTTGCGGAATCGACCTGTCAAAAGATAAGGTAATTTTATCATTTATTATACACAATATATTTCTTTCGATTATTGTTTCATTTCCTGCATGATCAACAGCTTTCACAGAAATTTTTTGATTTCCTTCATTCAAGTGGTAGTAATATGAAAAATTTCCATCTTTATCGACACTCGCCTGGTAATCGTCAATTGTCAGTGTAATCCCTGGTTCAGTATTGCCTGAAATGAAAACACTATTTGACGTTACTGTTTTTGAATTTTCCGGTGTATGTAAAACAAGATATGGCGGATAGCTATCATCAATGATGCTAAAAGACCATGTATCAGAAAACATTCCCATGAACCCATTTTTTGATATTGAAGCAATTCTCCAAAAATATAAATTATTGTTAAGATTTTTTGGGATATCAAAAAACGTGTTTTTAATTGTTTTGGCCACAATTATTTTAGAGAATTTTTTATCAAATGATAATTCGAGTTTATAAGCAATGGCATGGGGTACTTTTTCCCAACGCAGACGAATATCAGTCGTAAAACTTTCAGATGAATCTGTTGGAAAAATTAAATTGGGGCTTTGAATGAGCTTTGTCGGTGGAGAAGGTTTTTTATTTAGCGGAACAACAGTTCCTTCATTTTTATTTAACAATACCTGGCTGCCTCCTAATGATACTTTCAATGTACCATCATAATTGGCAATGCGTGATTTTTTTTTATCTTTTTTAATCCAAAATTGTTTTGAATGAATTCTCGTTTCAACGCCAGGCGTATCAATATGAAAATTTCCTCGCGCTGTTCCAGTTAAAAAAGCAAGTACTTCACCTTCTAAAACACTTACATCACATTTCTGGGTGTTATTTAATAGGTTGTTCCGAATTTTTCTAATAAGGGTTTGCGCATTTTCTTTTAACTGAATTCGGCTTTCATCCTTAAAAAGTATTTCTGCATATGACTGTCTCAGGGTTCTCACTTTGTCACCTTCCATTAATAAGTCATAAAGCGCAATTGACTGCCAATCATTATCAGATAGTTTTCTTCGATGTACACTCCCTTTCAGATAATCAAGAACAGCCTCAGCAGGGAGATCTTGTTTTGAAATACAAATATTCAGCGATTGTTCTGCCTTATGTATTGATTTTTTGGCAATTGCAATACATTGTTTCAATTCACCGAGCTTTCGCTGTTTAATTGCATTATCTCTATAATCAATGGCTTCTTTAATTAATGCGGGCGTAAATATTCTTGCGCCAGCTTTGGCAGCTTCTCGAATCGTATTTTGAGACTTTATTAATTGTTCATTTGCCTGTGAAATAAGATATACTGGTATATTAAGAATCAAACCAGGTTTTATATCATGAGCCGCTTGAATGTTGTTTGCCCGAAGAATATCTTCCCACAAATCTGGTGTGTTTAAATATTTTTTGGAAATTTCTCTAATACTTTGATTTTCCAGCACTTTAACCTGTATTATCTTTTGAATATTATTATTAGCTGTGCCTGTTTTTGATATTCCCCAAAAAATTAATATCAAGATAATAAAAAATTTGGGTGATTTGAATGTGTTTGTATCCATTGTTGTGAATCTCCAATTAACCAATACATTTTTTTTCGAACATAGTTTGATTTCTGTTTTTGTCAGCAGGGCAAACATACGAATCGCCCCTACACTGTAGGTCACTGTAGGTTGGTATAGCTAGATTTGATTTAGCCTAACAGCTACGAGCTTTTATATATTACCATTTCAGAGCAATAAGTATGCCATGAAAAAACAAAATTGGACAATCATATTAATGTAAACGTCAGGAAAAATTTGAAAGCAGCTCTCATTTTTTCTTTTCAAACAAAAGAAGAAATATGCGTGTAAAAAACAAAAAACGTGTTAAAGAATGTTCATAATGATAAAATTTCATTCGAAAAGCTGGCGTTGTGGTTAATATGAAAAGATCAATTGTGTTCTTTCGGTAATAGTGCTTGACTGATTGATTTATGAATTATTCACAATCCCGCTTGCTAACGCGCGCGGCTCTGATTCGGTAACGCACGGCTCTGATTCGGTAACGCACGGCTCTGATTTATTAGCTTGCCTGGTATCAGAGCCGCACGCGTTAGTAAGCGGGATTGTGAATAAGCCACAAGTCAAGCATGCTTGCCGGAAAAACACGATCAATTGAACAATCTATTAGCAATATGATCCTTACCTGTCAAAGGCCTTTCGCAAGCATGACCTTTACAAACATATACACTCACTTTATCATCAATCATTTGGTAATCTTTTGTATAAGGCGCCAATTCCGAGAGTTGCTCTGCAAAAAACGCATCTTTTAATATAACAGTTTTGTCAGGGCTATACATAGATTGCAGTTTTCGAATTATTTCTTTGATATGAGAATCTTCTCTTCTTCCACAAATTACAATTTCACAAGAATCATTTTGAGCAAATTGAAACGCCATCATCATTTGCGTGAATGCCTGTGGAATACGATGAATCAAGTCTGAAAATGCTTTTATTAATTCTTCAGCTTTATTTTCATAAACCATTTGACCTGTAATTTTAGCTAACTTGATCAAATTTCTTGCAAAAACTGCATTACCAGATGGAATTGCGCCATCATAAGCCTCTTTTGGCCTGACAATCAGTTGTTCATCATTATTTGATGTAAAAAAGAATCCATGATGATCATTATCCCAGAAATGATTTAAAGCAAAATCGGCGCATCCAAGGGCAGTTTCCAAATAATTTGTATCAAAGGTATTTTCATAAAGAGCTAAAAGAGCCTGAATCATAAAGGCATAGTCATCCAGTTTACCTTTGATGGCAATATCTCCATCTTTGTACCGGTGCATGATTTGATATTTATCAGTGAACATCGTGTGACAAATAAAATCCATGGCCTTCATCGCAACGTCTTGATACGTTTTTGAGTGAAGTACGCTTGCAGCTTTTGCAAAGGATGTAATCATCAGCGCGTTCCAATCAGTGAGAATTTTTGTGTCTTTGAAAGGAGGCTTGCGAAGGCGTCGTGATTGGAATAATTTTTTGTTGATGGGCGTAATTAATTTTTTCTGAGATTCAGACAGGTTTGCTGTGAGATACAAAATATTTGTTCCCATAGACTTTCCTGAAGATTCTTCATAAAAATTGCCTTGATTGTCAACAGGATAGATACCTGAAAGAATATTGAACTCTTGATCTGTCAGCACCTCTTTTATTTGATTAATTGACCACAAATAAAACTTACCTTCCTCTCCATCACTGTCTGCATCTTCAGCAGAATAAAAAGCACCTTCAGAAGAAGTCAAATCCCGCAAAACATATGTAAATATTTCTTCAGATACCTGGCAATAAAATGGATTTCCTGTAATTTGAAAGGTTTCAAGATATGTATAAGACAACATTGCCTGGTCATATAACATTTTTTCAAAATGCGGAAGCAGCCATTTTCTATCTGTAGAATAGCGATGAAAACCAAATCCGATTTGATCGTACATTCCGCCAAAACGCATTTTTTGTAATGTAGATTCAACCATATTTATAAGTTCTGGTTGTTTTGTATAGTAGTATGATTGTAGTAAAAATGAGAGGATATGTGATGAAGGAAACTTGGGCGCATCTCCAAAGCCGCCATATTGTGTATCATATGTTTTTGAAAGGTTAGAAATAGTTTGATCAAGAATTTTCTTTTCAAATATCATACTGTTATTGAATTGTTTCGGTTTTGCAAGTACCTGTGTGATTTGATTTGAATATTCAATAATTTGCGATGGATGATCTCGCCATTGTTTTTTAATTCTGGGTATTAAATCAAGCATGCCGATTCTTCCAAAACGTGATGTTTTTGGTATGTATGTAGCTGTAAAAAAAGGTTTTTTATCGGGAGTCATAATAATGGTAAGTGGCCAACCTGTTGCACCAGAAATCATTTGTGATGCTTTCATATAAATGCTGTCAATGTCGGGTCGTTCCTCACGATCCACTTTTACACAAATGAAGGTGTCATTCATAAGATTGGCAACATCAGTATCTTCAAAAGATTCTTTTTCCATTACATGGCACCAGTGACAGGTAGAATAACCAATTGAAAGAAAAACAGGTATATTTTCAGATTTTGCTTTTTGAAAGGCTTCATTAGACCAGGGGTACCAATTGACTGGATTTCTGGCATGCTGAATTAAATATGGACTTTTTTCATGAATTAATGCATTGATAAATGACGTTGATGGCATTGGGCATTCCTTTTATTATTTCTGATTATATCGGATTTTGGGGAGGCACTATTTTAAGCCCTGAAAGGGCGGCAACATACCAGCCTAGGGCATCGCCCTGGGTATATGAATAAGAGTAGTGTCTTAGCCCTGAAATGGCGTTACATAAATCATTTTCAGTTGAACTATGTGCCGCCCTTTCAGGGCTAAGATACATTTATTTATACCATTACCCAGGGCGTTGCCCTGGGCTGGTATGTTGCAGCCCTTTCAGGGCTTAAAAAAGGCCTCCACAGAATCCGATATAATCAGTATTATTTAAAATATATCGGAAAAACAAAATCCTGATTTATATTGGTTCAAGTGCAATGCCGCTTGCTAACGCGCGCGGCTCTGGAATTTTCGGCAGCTTTTAATCTGAGCCGCGCGCGTTAGCAAGCGGGACTGTACTTGAAGTAAATATCAAACAGGCTTTCCGAAATTGCACAAAAGTTAGGCTAATCTAAAATTTGCCTGAAGGGCACTATGTTCTTTTTTATTTTGGCCAATAAATTACCATAGTGGCAACAATGTGGATTTCGCTTATCCATCAAGGACACTTGCACCATCAATTGCCTCTAAGCAACTGACCGCAAGGTATTTGGATTGTAATTTTTCATAATAATCCATCAACAATGTCAGAGTTTGTTCTCTTGTTTCTAGAAATCGGATGTCATTTCTAAATTGAGAACAATTGGGTAAGCCTTTTGTAAACCATCCCAAACGGCTTCTCATCAATCGACAGGTACGTTTTTCCCCCATATAATCAATTGAATGATCCACATATTCACAAATGGCATCAAACTTTTGTTTTAATGATATTTCTGGCTGAGGCAAATGAAGATACCTTGAAACACTATCGCGAAAAATCCAGGGGTTATGCATTGCGCCACGTCCTGTCATGACAAAGTCACATCCTGTTGTTGTCATCATTTGAAAGGCCTTATCGGCAGAATCAACATCACCATTGCCAATAATTGGTATTTTCAATAATTCTTTAAGTTTGCGAATAATCTCCCAATCTGAATGGCCACCAAATCCCTGTTGGGCAGTTCGAGGATGTATGGCGATAGCATCAACCCCACAGAACTCTGCAACACGTCCAATTTTAAAGGCATCCTTGCCAGTCATATCCCAACCGCTTCGAATTTTAATGGTAAATGGAATATTTATGGCCTTTCGGACAGCGAGAAAGATTGATTCAGCCTGGTGGTAATCTTTCATCAATGCAGCGCCTGCGCCTGTTTTTAAAACCTTTCGTACCGAACATCCCATATTAATATCCAAAATATCCGCACCTTTGGATTCAACTATTTTTGCAGCTTCTGCCATTATTTCTGCATTTGAACCAAATATTTGAAATGATACAGGTTTTTCACGAGGATCCCATTGAAGATAGTCCAATGTTCGGGGCGATTCATGAACCAGGCCATTGGCACTGATCATTTCTGAGCAAACCAACGCACATCCACATGATTTGACCATCAGGCGAAAAGGAAGATGGGTGATCCCAGCAAGTGGTGCCAGAATAAATGGGTTTGATAGTTTAATGGCGCCTATATTCATTGGTTTCACTTAAAATTGTTTTTCAAGAATATCCATTTTTTCGCCAATACCAATGCCATCAGTACTGATAACCGATTGATATGGCCATATTTTAACACCTGCATGAATGGCATCATAAAAAAGCCTCGCATATGTGATATCAATATAGTCCGCCGGTGCAAAGCATTTGCCATCAGATCGTTGAATAAGAAAGAATAAGGCTGTATCTATACCATTTTTTTTCATTTGTATCAATGTTTCCAGGTGTTTTTGCCCCCTGGTGGTAATGGCATCTGGAAAAGCGGCAATATCGTTTTCAACCAATGTAACATTTTTAGCTTCTATCCAAAGTTTTTTTTGTGTATGTGAATTTTGGACACATGCATCAAATCGGCAGTCGGCATATTTGACTTCTGAAAAAAAACAATCATATGCACCAAATGCTGGGATTTTTTGATGTTGCCATGCCAGTTTTAGAATTCGATTGGGTATTAATGTGTTGACACCAACCCACATGTCATGAATCTTTACAAGTTCAAGTGTATATGGGAGTTTTCTTTTTGGATTTTGGGCACGAGACAAAAAAATATCCTGCCCGGGACGCAGTAATCCCATCATGGAGCCGGTGTTATTGGTATGGGCCCAGATAGGTTCGCCTTGATAATTGGCTTCAATGGTAAAGCGTTTGGAGCGGGAAATGAACCGGGCAATGATACATGATGAATGAAAAGGTAATAGAATCATATTATCGCTCATCCTGTACAAAGCCTGCGCCCTTTTTAAAAATAATATCTGGTAATACCGGTGCATTCATCAAAGTTGGCGGCATAATATCTGAAACATATAAAACAGCGACAATGGTATCCGCATTTTGATCAAATGCTGATGTCGTAATATCACATTCCCAACGGCCATCAGGTTGGATTGTTGTCATTGGGGCTGCGGGATAAGGCTTGCTTCGCCATCCCTTATCTTTAATATGGATATAGACCGCAATATGGTATAATTCAGGTTCAATATTGAGAACAAGACCTTTTAAATTTTTTAAGCGATTGCCATAGGCTGGGACATCTGTAAATAGTAAAATGGGCAAGTTTGCATGGCCAGCTTTAACCGGTTTTGATTCTTTGTCTACTTTGAAAAAATGTGGCTTTTTCATATTGTCCACTGAATTGGGGTCTGTTTCGGGTAAAGAAATGATTGCTTCGGCCGCAGTTTTTTGGGTCTGAACTTCATTTTTTGGAGATTCAATGGTAATTTTTGTAATATCAAAGGCCTGAGTCTTTGCCATATGAACTGTTGAGGAATGTGGGATATATTTGTAAAAAAAATATGATTGTATTAATGCATAGGCATCAGCAATATCCATACCATTGTTGTTATAAATTTCGTCTATTAGACCATTATTATTTTTATCTTCCCCGACATGATCTCCATAATAATTGCCCATATGGTTTGTCAATACGTTACCATTATACTGATATGTCATTTTTGTATCGGTTGACCATTGATTTATACCTTCCGAATAAACATTATGCGTTTGATTCAGTACAAAATTATTAAGATAAATTAGATTTGCAAAACTATCTGAATCCAAATATAGCCCATTGTTTTCATTGGCTGTAACAATATTGTATTGCAACTGATTTCTTGATGATTTCATCAGATGAATGCCATCATATTGATTATTCTCACACGTATTATTTGTCAAGTTGTTGAGCAACGAACCTGTTATATAGATGCCAGAACCCTGATTTTGAAAACAGAAATTATCAGTCAGTTGATTCATGAATGCTGCGTCTAAGCAGATTCCGTGCTTTTCGTTGGCAATACATTGATTCTGAAGAAGGGAATTCTTGATACTGGCATGGATGATGATGCCAAAATCATTGGTATGTGATGGATCATAGCCCATGCGATTATTTGCAATGCTGCAATTGGCAACCCCCCGATCAATACAAATACCAGATGCATTCTTTCTGTTCGCACCAAAAATGCTAAATCCTTCAATGCGCACATCGTCTGACTGAATATGCATTACATGTTGATCTGATCGTTTCGCCACAATAAATGTTTGAGTATATCCATGTGTTGCGATCAATGTAACAGGATGGTTTATTTTGATATTTTCTGTGTAGGTGCCAGGCTGAACTGTCAACGTAAGTTCCTTTCCTGTTTGAAAATCAGCGAGTAAAGATAGCGCCGATTGAATAGATCGAAAGGTCGCATTTTTTCCCACAGTCCATGTAAGTATGTCGGATTGTTCATGACGATAGGGTGATATATAGGTATGCCCACCACCAATCCAAATACTGTAATCCATAGAACTTTCATTGGTCATCTGAAATGCAAACTGTTCGTTGGATGCAATTGAGAACTCCCCCGGAAAAATACAAAACCCAAAGTTAACACTTTTGCCATCCCCAATGATTGAATATTCCTGTCCAGCTTTAATAAATGCGCCTCCGGAATCTACCTTCCCTAATTGAAGAATGAACTCATGATTTTGGCGAACAGGTGAAACAAAACAAATATTTCCTGTTTGGGCATCTTGTCCGGTCCATTTCTGTATCCCATGCCTGTCTGGTAAAGATTGAAACAAAACAGTTTTACCCGCAACACACAGACATTTTGACGAAATCCCCGCCATCTCATCAGAAACGAGCTGGTGATGTTGGTTAATTATTTGTCGTTGACTTTCATAGTCTTCCGGTTTTTTCGACAGTGGATATTCAGATTCTTCATGATTTGGCAACTGATAATTGGTATCAGCAATGCCATCATCATTAAGGTCTTCAAGGGTATGATCTTCAAAGTAATTACCCAAAAAACTGTTTCCAAAAGAATGATTTACAGGCGCACAATTATGCCAGGTATTGATACTCCATTGGGAATATACATTTTTACAATCATTACTGATCAACGAATTCAAAAACATTGTATTATGATTACTGTTGAATGAAAGATTCAATCCATATTTGGGTTGATATTTTATGATATTTTTATAAATCACATTGTGTTGCGATTGCGTCAAATTCATACCTGTTCGTTGATTCAGTTGACAGGTATTTTTTACAATCGTATTATGATTGGAACGATTCAGGTAAATTCCATATCGTTTGTTATGCTGACATAAATTTTGGGATAAGGTATGAAAACCACCACCATCCAGAAAAATCCCATAATAATTGAAGTTTAGATCATCCTGCCCGCAAATATTGTTTTTAATCATACAATTTTTTGCCTCAGATGATATATAAATGCCTGCCTGCCCAGAATTTTCTGCACCAGTTAACGTAAATCCCTCAACAATGATATTGCTATGCAAAATTTCAATGATATGATTTCGAATGTCTTTTCCTTGAATAATTGTATGTGCAGGGCCATTGGCTGCACATAAATGCACAGGCCGGGTCAAACGAATGTTTTCATTATATACCCCACTTAATACCAGTATTGAACTATTTGGCGCAGCATCTTCAACAGCCGAATGAATTGTTTGATATGATTGGTCTTTTCCAACATAAATGATACCTTCACTTTCATCATCAAGCACACGAACAGATATTTCTCCGGTAAACCATCCATAAGCATCAGCAAAAACATTTACAATATGGGGGCCATCCTTCTTTGTATTGTTTTGAATATAGACATCAAAACAAATGGATTTTTCATTTTCAGGGATAAGAACATATTCAGGTAAAACAATTTCTGATACATCTGAAACCGAAAGTTTTACCTTTAACGCTTTTGATGCTTTTGATGGAATAAAAATTTTGCCTGCATTGGGCAACAGACCATCATTTTCGCACACTTTTAGTGGCATTTCAACAGATAGGTGATTCCCTGTTTGAATAATTCTGACTTTTTTGTGAAGCTGTAAATTCATTGCTGAGATGTCCACATAACCTTCTCGCATTTCCATAACATTTTTATCGACACGTACCCTGACAACCCCTTTTCCTGTTCCGCTATAGCCATCAATAATTGTTAGCCAGGTATTTTTGGAAGAGGCACGCCATTTAATATTTTTGGATGTATTTATATGAATATCTTTTATTGAAATATTTTTATTGCAGGTAAACTCGTAGGGTTCAATAGACATGTCAGTAATTGATGGCATCGGAATGGCACTAATTAGAATACGTTTGTCATCATTGATTGTAATATAGCCATTTGCTGAGGATTCAATTTGTTGCCAGTCCACTTTTAGTTTAAAAGACTTGCTTTTAAGTCCTTGAACTTGAAAAGGACAAATTGGTTCTGGGAAAATTTTAAGCCACTTGTTTGATGTTTCAATTGAATGGATTTTGGTAGGATGTTCATCGTTATTATTGATTGTAAAACTGTTGCCAGAATGTCTGAAATTGGCAAGTTTCACTGAAGATTCATTGAGTACCCGATTATTATTATGGGTCGAATACGATCCTGTATACATGTTTTGAAAACGTATTCCAGGATTGGACCAATGCAATATTCGTTTGCAATAACCATTGGGGCATAATGATGAATTATTATACGCCATGATTGTCCGCCACCCATTGACATGCAGATACCCATGTCCATAAGGATAAGGATTATTCTTAGGGTCTGCTTCAGGATTATGACGTGCTCCAAACAAATGACCAATTTCGTGACCAAACGAATAGTACCCGGTGGCACATTTTACAGAGACAACACAAAAGGCAAAATCCGCATCAGGATTCAAGTAGCTCACACCACAGTATGAATTTGATGATTCGAGCATGACAACAATGTCTGCACAGTATTGGTCACGCAATGCATGAATCTCATCCATATATCCATCATTCTGAATGGACAGATGTTTGAGATCAGCCAAGATGTCCTGCTCATTGTAATCAACCTGATGGACATGTGCGAGGTTCAGTCGTGTTTGAACATTGCTTTGTTCATACGATAGATTGGTTTCATCAATGGCCAGCTGGATTAAAGCATCAATATATCCGGATTCATTGGCTGCTTTTTTTGTATATACGACCATGATATGAATCACAGAACCATCATCACCCTGTTGATATCGTGTATTATTGAGGGATGTATCTTTTTGTAAAGATGAATGCTTTTCAATAGGTAGATGTTCGATTGGAAAGTCTGTATAATCTATCATGGCAATTTCATGTAATGGCGGGGAAACAGGAGAAATTTGATACATTTGATGATCAATGGATATATTGCCATATAAAGCATTCCCTTTTACTGTAAGAATTGCCTGAATATTGTCTGATGCATTTACTGATCCAAACCATGAAAAATCGTCTGAAGATCTGTATTCCATCCGCTGTAAGGATGCAATTTGATGTAAATCAGGAAAAAGATTCAAATTGATTTTTGATGCATACTTTAACTGAGAAATACGAACATTGACGCGTCTATTCTGAATTTTATTTGTGGGGTCTAATTTCACTTGAATCTGTTTATTCGTAGGCTGTGAGAATAAATATGGAATTGGAAAGTTGTTTTTGTAAGGAGGCATGATAGATTTTGAAACATTTTCTTTGATAACAGATTGATATATGGTTATTTTCTTGGGCGAAATAACTATGGCATCAATTGACTGCAAGCATAGGATGAGATAAGTGATTAAAAAAAGAATAAAAGTATTTTGTATCCTAGTGATCATGACTTTTTACCAGCCTTTGAAATCCATCGATTGATTTTGGCATGAAGTAAATCCTTATCCACAGGTTTTGTGAGGTAATCATTCATGCCGGCATTTAAACATAATTCTCGATAACCTTTCATTGCATGAGCGGTCACTGCAATAATGGGAATTGATTGATAGTGGTCATTTTTACGTATTTGTTTGGCAGCAGTTAAGCCATCCATAACAGGCATTTGAATATCCATTAAAATAAGATCATAGTCTTTCTTTTCCATTGCTGCCAGCGCTTCCTTACCATTGTTTGCTGTATCAATTTCCAAGTTTTGATTGCCTCCAGAAAGCACTTCAATAATGACTTGTTGGTTAATAGGATTATCCTCTGTTAATAATATGATCGTTTTCGGATCTGTTTCATCTTTTTTTATTTGAGGTGGTTTCTTTTCATTTTTTTTATCATCAGAAGGATGAATTAATTGATCAATTGCATCAAAACTTTCAACCAGTTTTTCTTCAACCGCTTGAATGAGTGTTTCGGTATCTTTTGGTGTTTCTGCTTTAAGTTCTGTTTCAAGAGCTTTTGAAGTATTCTGCACTTCTCGAATTGATAAATTGGCGGCTGCCCCTTTAAGACTGTGAACTTCCCTGATTGCAAGATTCTTATCATTTTGAATCAATTCCTTAATGGATTGAATAAATCCAGCGTATGTGTCTTTAAAAGAATTAAGCAATTGAAAATAAATTGTTTCATTCCCTCCCAGACGTTCAAGACCTTCATTAATATCGATTGCTGAAGCATTAACAGGAGATTTTTTTTCTGGCTTAGATGGTTGGTCAAGCGGGATATCTTCATGTGTATCAATTGTTGTTCCGAAACCCCACTTATGAAGCACTGAAAACAAATCATCTTTTTTAATAGGTTTTGACACATAATCATTCATGCCTGAGTCGAGACATGCTTCTCTGTCACCTTTCATGGCATTGGCTGTCATTGCAATAATGGGCAATGATTCCGCTGAAAATTTCTTTCGTATTTCCTTAGTCGCTTGAAACCCATTCATAACAGGCATCTGGATATCCATTAAAATGATATCATACTGTTTTTGAGAGACAGCTTCAACAGCCTCCTGTCCATTGTTCATGACATCTGGATGAATACCTGCCTGTCCTAATATTTCTTTGGCTACTGTTTGATTAATAATGTTATCTTCAACCAGCATGAGATGAATATTTTGCCATTTGGGAGAATCAATGATAAGTTCAGAAGATGCTTCTGATTCGGGCAAATCAATAAGATCTTTTCTGTCAAAACTTTCCATGATGGCATCAAATAATGTAGATTGTTTAATTGGCTTGGCTAAAAAGGCATCAAATTGAATGGGGCTTATCTGCCGGACAGATTTTTCATCACCAAAGGCTGTAATCATGATCACCGGTACCTTATTGAATGAATTTAATTCCTTGATTTTCATTGTGGTTTCAATACCATCCATACCTGGCATCATCCAGTCCATTAGAATAAGATCGAGTTTTTTTCCTTTACTGTATTTGTCCCAATTATTCAGTAATTGGATGCAATGTTTTCCTGAAGTGGCCTCATATGCATAAAAACCAAAGTGTTCAATCATTGACTGATTCACAAAACGACTGGATTCGTTGTCATCGACAATCAATACAGTAAGCTCATTCAGATCAGAAGGCACCCGATAGCGGTGTTCAAGTTGACATTCCTGTGTTTCAAATAAGGCTGTAAACGAGAAAACACTGCCGCGTCCCGGTTCACTTTCAAGACTGATATCACCATCCATGAGTTGAACCAGACGTTTACATATCGTCAGCCCCAGGCCTGTACCGCCATATTGGCGCGTCGTAGAGCCATCAGCCTGAACAAAAGGTTCAAACAAATTCTTTTGGGCATCCAATGGAATTCCGATACCAGTGTCCTTTACTGAAAACAAGAGGCGGGCTTTTTGATCGCGTTCAAATATTTTAATCACACGAACGAGGATTTCACCCTCATGGGTAAACTTGATCGCATTGCCGGTCAAATTAACTAGTACCTGTCTGAGTCGGTTTGGATCTCCGATCAGGGCAGTTGGAACATCCGAATCAACACCAATAATCAGTTCAATCTTTTTTTGTGCGGATTTATCACGAAACATATCAGAGATTTCTTCAAGCAAGTCTCTAAGTTGAAAATGCATATATTCAATATCCAGTTTTCCAGCTTCAATTTTGGAAAAATCAAGAATATCATTGATCAGTGTGAGCAAAGAATGGGCTGAACTGTTCACGATATTTTGATATTCTTTTTGTTTGTCGTCAAGATCAGTGGAGAGCATCATTTCCGACATTCCAATGATCGCATTCATTGGCGTCCGAATTTCATGACTCATATTGGCCAGAAAATCACTTTTTGCGCGGTTACCTTCTTCTGCTTCCAATTTGGCTTTTTGAAGTTCAATTTCCGCTTTTTTTCGCTTGGTAATATCCTGAACATAACAAACAATCGCTTGTTGACTGTCATATTCAGACAGGCCGGCAATAAGTTCTATAATACAGTCTTTGCCTGAAGCTGTTAGAGCTTCATAATGTTGGCCAACATCAGCGGTATCGTTTTGACTGAGCTTATCTGTATAATGTTGAATAGCCCGACGTTGATCATTGGGATGAATAATTTCAAAAAAAGTTTTGTTTAAGTATTCTTCACGTGAATAGCCACCGATTTTAACCATAGCATCATTCACATATTTGATAACAGCTTTTCGATGTGCGATATTTTGAAGTACGACAATTCCCAGATTTGCCTTTGATGCTGTTTCAATGAGTGTGCGATACCTGCCTTCAGATTCTTTGAGGCTGGATGTTGCATCTTTTAAACTTGATATCATATGATTGAACGTATCCGCAAGCACACCCACTTCATTTTTTGAATGAATTTCAACTGTTTTCCATTCACCTAAAGTAATTGTTGAAGCTGCCCTAGCCAGTTTTGATACCGGTCTGGAAATTGATCTTGCAAGATATAAAGTGCCACTAACTCCTAAAAGAATTATAAACACACACAAAACTGCATTTTGAACAATTAACTGGTTGATCGCATTTTGAATCGTAAACAATGACAAGCCAATAAGAATCCACCATTGTTCCTGACCGACCTGAAATGGATGAATAATTAAATATCCTTGATTATGGGAATGATTTTGCAAAACCGCTTTTGTTTCATTAACTAAAAACTCCTCCGAAATTTTATCGCCATAACATGACTTTTCATTGGCCATATAAACTTCTCCTGAAGCATTGACAATTTTAATGAATGTAACATCTGAACCTTCTGAAGAAGCCTTGAGTAAATTTTCTAAAAAAATCCAATTTAAAGACATAAATGCATTTTCAGTGCTCAATGCGATATTTTTTGCCAGAACTTTTCCTGACTGAATAAGGCCTTCCTTAATGCCTTTTGTTTCCAGTCCGATAGCCATGTAAGTACAGATGAATACCGCTAACACGATAAGAGCCATCACATGAAATATCAATTGAAAAGTAATGGAACGATAACGTTTTAGGAATTTTCGAAACATAATTACTTACCTGTCTATTTAAATATTAACAGATTCACCAACTCCAGCGACAATAACCTGCGTTTTGGATAAATTCTTTTTCATCAATTTGTTGAAACCATCAGCAGATTGAACCAGTACTGGAAATGTTCCATAATGCTCAGGAATAACAATTTTGGGACGAATCAATTGACAGGCATAAGCAGCTTCTTCAGGTCCCATCGTAAAAATACCTCCAATTGGTAAGATGGCAACATCAGGTTTATAAAAATCACCAATAATGGTTTTCATATCACCCATTAAGGATGTATCGCCAGAATGATAAATTTTAAGTCCATTTTCAAAAGTCAACATATATCCAACCGCTTCCCCAACAAATCTGTTGGCACCTGAAAATCCTGTCAACTGAGCACCTGCAGAGTGAAATGCCTCAAGCATGGTAATTTTAATTCCATCAAAATTGGCAACCCCCCCCTTGTTACCCAGTGAGAATGTTTCACATTTAGCAGTGGGGATTTCAGATTTAATAAAAAAGCTAAGTTCCCAGGGTGCAATTATTTTGGGGGCATATTCTTCTACTAATGTTTTGGCATCATTGAGCATAAAATGATCGACATGGCCATGTGTCCATAGAATCATATCAATCTTTCCAAATGCCCCTTTTTGCTTGTATTTTGATGGACATTTTGGGTTGGTGCTGATCCAGGGGTCAAATAATATTTTTTTTCCGCTGATTGATGTAAAAAGGAAGCTGCCATGTCCCAGCCATTCTACACCTACCTGTCCCTTGATATCAGATTCCGGTTCTTTTGCAAATGCTGATGGCGTGCCAACAAGATTTTCCAGACCAGCCATTCCAATGATAGCCCCTAATCCTCTAAAAAAATGTCTTCGGGTAAGTTTCATTTTGTATTGCTCCTTTCTAAAAGAATTTTATCATCATTATTATAGCAAATACAAAATAAAATATCATTGGTTTTTATTTTTTTTTACCCATAATAAATGATTTATTTGATCAGAACTAAATGCCATAAAAGGACATATGATTTTTTGTTTTTGACAAAAGCAAATATTCCTGGTTAAGATTTGAATAAATACTCAAATGAAGGATGTTTGATGAGAATTATCGATTGAATGAAACAATAGTTAGGAAATCTCGGAAAATAACATCCCCATTTAATATTATTTTAGCATTCATTACTTGCCTAAAGCGACTGAATAAACGAATAAACAGTTATATTATGGAACAAACAGCTATTATAACCCTATTAATTACCGCAATCGGTGTAATTCTTGCTGCGAAACCAGGC
>Ga0272440_1000580_pt1 | contig 30928 bp, 23 predicted proteins | sample SSMMMBAug17_FD_192440 | JGI IMG/M metagenome (GOLD analysis project Ga0272440, IMG submission 192440) | Marine sediment archaeal communities from Little Sippewissett salt marsh, Falmouth, MA, United States - SSM-MMB-Aug17 | ecosystem: Environmental > Aquatic > Marine > Wetlands > Sediment ... | reverse complement strand
GACATAGGTTTAATTTCGGTTTCTGTTAGAGGGCGAACATAAGGTTCGCCCCTACATGGGTTTGGGACATTGGTTGGGTTTCGGTTTTTTTCGAGGCAACATTTTCCCCTAACTTGTACATACGCCCTATTTAAGCCCTGTTAGGGCGCAACATAAAGATTAATTAAAAAGGACACATTCTAAAAATGTAACGCCCTTACAGGGCTTAAAACTTTTTATATATTTCCCCAGGGCGTTGCTCAAAAAATTCAAGTTGCATTTCTATTTATTTTTATTTAAAATAACCGTTCAATGAAAAAAACACCGATAAAATAAGATCTTTCGAAAATACATCGAAAAAATTCAACTTTTCTTAAATGATTAGGAATGCTCTGAAAATAATTTCCCCATTCGGTAAAGTCAGACAGGTCGGACAGGTCAGACCAGTCTGACTTGTCCGATTTTTGAAAATGGGGACGTTATTTTTCGAGCATTCCTTAGAAATGTCAAGTTTTTATGATAAATTTCCTGCTTTATTGAAAAAAAGAGGTAATAAAATTATGAATGAATTTTTACAAAAACGATTAGATGAACTTCGTGAAACGCGCGAACGTGTTAAAAAGGGCGGAGGTGAAAAAAAGATTGAAAAGCAGCATGCTCAGGGGAAAATGACGGCCAGAGAAAGAATTGATGTATTAATGGATAAAGACAGCTTTTTTGAAATCAATATGCTTGCTGGGCATGCCATTAGCCTACCTGCAGATGGTCTGGTTTGTGGCAGTGGATTGATTGATAATCGACCTGTTTTTGTCTATTCACAGGATCGAACTGTTAGAGGGGGTTCAGTTGGGGTTGAACATGGATATAAAATGTATCGCACTGTTGAACGTGCACTTGAGATGAAAGTTCCTTTGATTGGGCTTCATGATTCGCCTGGCGCACGCCTCCCAAATTCTGATGAATTGGAATGGTTGGGGACACGAAAACGATCCATTTTTTCAAATATTTCTGAAAAACATGGTGGTTCAGTGTTTTATCCCAATACGCAAGCATCTGGAATTATCCCGCAAATATCTGCTATTTTAGGAAGCTGCGGTGGTATTTCGGTTTATTCACCTGCTTTGAATGATTTTACGTTCATGGTAGATAATATCAGTCATATGTTTATAACAGGGCCTCTCGTTGTTGAAATGGTGACAGGTGAAAAAATATCCATGGAAGATCTTGGCGGTGCCAAAGTTCATGCACAAAAAACAGGTTCATGTGATTTTCGTCACAAAACAGAGACCGAATGCCTGACAGATATTCGTCGCCTTCTCAGTTTTTTACCTTTAAATTGCAACGAATCTCCCCCTGAATATTCTACAGGAGACGACCTCAATCGCTTATGTCCTGAATTACATACCATTGTTCCTACTGAGCCCAATAAACCTTTTGATATGCATCATGTAATTGAATCCATTGCAGATAATGGTGATTTTTTTGAAATAAAAAAAGAGTTTGCATCAGAGATCATTGTTGGTTTTTGCCGCATGAATGGTAAAACAGTTGGCATTGTAGCCAATCAACCGATGGTCATGGCCGGTTCATTGACAACAGATAGTTCTGATAAACAGGCGCGGTTTATTCGATTCTGTGACTGTTATAATATTCCAATTATTTTACTGGTCGATACACCGGCTTACATGCCAGGAAGCGATCAAGAACATGCCGGAATAATTCGTCATGGTGCAAAAGTTCTTTATGCGCTTTGTGAGGCGACTGTTCCCCGCATTGCACTTGTTTTGAGAAAAGCCTATGGCGGTGGTAATTTGGGAATGGGTGTTTTACCAGGATTGGGGACAGATATGGTTTTATATTGGCCAATTATGGAAACAGGCATTTTAGGCGCCGAGCAATCGGTTATGTTGTTATATGGTCGAGATCCTGGCGCGGATAAGGATTATATTGACCAAAAATTGAAAACTTATAGAGATACTTACGCCAATCCTATTTACGACATATCTTCTAATATAAATGTTCAGGATATTATTGAACCAGAAATAACACGACAATACTTAATTCGTTCATTACAAATATTGGCATCGAAATCGGTGAGTCGGCCTAATAAAAAACATGGAAATATGCCTTTATAATTTCAATATATTAATGGGGCGGACATAATCTTTGCCCCTTAATATTTGAAAACGCTTTTTTTTTCTAAATTATCTTCCAGCGAAATCATCCGAGTGTGTCAGCTTAAAATACTGTTTGATCGTTGAACGTGCATATCGGCTCGCACGCGTCCCAATATATTTATGATGTGCGACCACTGTTGAAATAACAATTTGTTCAGAGCCATCTTTCTGTTCTGCAAAACCAACAAACCAGTCAAATCGAACATCATGTTTGCGGTTGCTTAAAGAACCTGTTTTACCGCCAATATTCAGCCTGGATAGTATGCGATCTCGTCGAAAGCCTCGAAATGATTTACGCGCAGTACCCGATCTGACTGTCGCATTCATCAGTTTTTTGAGCATTCCGCAAGTTTTTGACGACACCGCCTGATTAATTATGCCTTTCTGTCCCTTATAATGCGTATGTCCTTTGTCATCCATGATTTCATCTATTATAGTGGGCTCAGGAATTTTTCCATCATTTAAAATTGATGATACCAGTAAAGCGCCATGAAGGGGTGTTATCAGCGTGTCACGATTAAAACCACAGGCAATTTCAGCCTGATGAAATTTTTCATTTTTTACATGAATTTTACTTTCATTAACTGGAAGTTCAAAATTTAATTGCTGATTGAATCCAAAGCCTTTGGCGTATTCTTCAAGTGCAGATTTTCCTAAATACAGACAGCCCAGTTTACCAAAAACTGGATTAATTGATTGTGCAAAAGAGCTTTTAAATGAAACTCTTGTTGTATAACGATTTGTTTTGTCAGTTATTTGACGTTTATATAATGTATATTTATTGCCATTGAATGCCAGCTTTGAATCCGGATCAAGTCCACAAATTTCAATGGCTGCTGCAGCAGTAACAATTTTAAAAACACTGGCGGCTGGGAATCTTTTTTCTATACATGGATTATCTGTTGCGTGTGTTTTATCAAAGCCAACCATTGATAAAATTCGGCCGCTTTTAGGTTCCATAACAACGATACCTAAATATCGGGTATACGATTTTCGCATTGTTTTTAGTAGGTATTTTTGAAGTTCAGTATCTATGGATGTTTTCGCAATATACTGATGATTTTCATGTGAAAAACTAAATTGATTTTTGGTCATATTGATCAATGATCGATCTGATATCAAATGCCTGACTTTTTCCTTGGACCAGTTCTTTGGTTGAGCGGTTTTTTGATCAGGTGTTGTTGTATTACGAGTACTATTTTCAGATGTCATCTCTGGTATGGGAATAAAAGGCAGGTTTTCATTACAAGTGCTGGAAATGGAGCCCAGCCCAAACATTGAATAGGCGAAGCATAAAATAATTGGAATGATCAGCCAGTATTTTACCCTGCTTTTTTTTCGGTAATAGCGTTTTTTGTTTAACGAATTGCTTTGAAATTTACGCCAGTCATTTTGTTGTTGTGTATACATAAACGTTCAACCTCTTCATCTATTGTACTTGCGTTCCCACAGGTACCTGTTGATCAGGTATCAGAACGCTGCATTTCTTTTTCTTGACAGCAGCGAGAACCATTCCTTCTGAGGTGATCCCCATAAGTTGGGCAGGTTTTAAATTCGCTGCGACAACTACTTTTTTGTCAATCATGTCTTCTGGTGAATAATGACGCGATATACCGGCAACAATGGTTCGTATTTCACCGATATCCACTGTGAGCTTCAAAAGTTTTTTGGAATCCTCAATCTTTTCAGCTGACAAAACTTTTCCCACGCGTAAATCAATTTTTTGGAAGTCTTCAAACGAAATTTCGGGTTTGAGATTGGTCAGCTTTTTTTCAGGTTTTGCTTGCTTTTGCTTCACTTTCTTCGATTTTTTGGTATCAATTCTAGGAAATAATGTGATTGACTTTTCTAGCTGAATTCCAGCTTTAAGTTGCCCCCATGATAATAATTTGAAGTCCCCAGAAGTCTCTTGGAGTAATGCCAGCATTTTGTTCGATGTTGCAGGCATAACCGGATTGATCAATATACCCAGAATTCTGATACCTTCCAGTAAATTGTAAATAACGATTTTAAGTTCATTTTCTTTTTCAGGGTTTTTTGCGAGTTCCCAAGGTGCTGATGTATCAATATAGCGATTCATATGGGATATGAAATCCCAAACTGCTGATAAGGCTTTGTTGAATGCAAAATCTTGCATATGTTCGTTGAAATTTTTAATTGTATCCAAAGCCGCATCCCGTAAAGCGTTGTCTTCACTGGGAATATCAGAAATACCTGGCACAATTCCTTTAAAATATTTTTGAGCCATTGTCAGGGTACGAGATACGAGATTACCCAGATCATTGGCCAAATCTGAATTTATTCGTTGAATCAATGCTGCTTCATTGAAATCAGCATCCAGACCAAATGTCATTTCTCGCATCAGAAAATAGCGAAACGCTTCAATACCATAAACATCTTTTAATTTCAGAGGATCTACCACATTGCCAATACTTTTGGACATTTTACTGTTATCAACATTCCAATACCCATGAACATTCAGGTGTTGATAAACAGGTATTCCGGCAGCTTTGAGCATAATCGGCCAATAGATACCATGGGGTTTCAGAATATCTTTGGCAACAACATGCTGAGCTTTTGGCCAAAATTTTTCGAAATTATGGCCTTCTGGATATCCCAAAGCAGAAATATAGTTGATTAAGGCATCAAACCAGACATACGTTACATAATTGTCATCAAATGGAAGGGATATTCCCCATGTCAATCTTGATTTGGGCCTTGATATACATAAATCTTCAAGGGGCTCCTTTAAAAAAGACAGCACCTCATTTCGATATCTTTCCGGACGAATAAATGATGGATTATTCTTTATATGATTGACCAACCAATCCTGATAGTCGCTCATTTTAAAAAAATAATTAGATTCCTTTATGGTTTCCGGAGGTGTACCATGATCAGGGCAAACACCATCAACCAATTCACGTTCGGTATAAAAACGTTCACAACCAAAGCAATATAATCCTTCATACTCACTGAAATAGATATCGCCAGCATCATAAATTTTTTGCAGGATGATTGATACTGTTTTCATGTGCTTCGGGTCAGTTGTTCGAATAAATTGCGAATACTCAACAAACAGATCCGGCCACAAATTTTGAAACAAACTGCTGATATAGTCAACATACTCTTTTGTAGTCATGTTTTCATGCTGAGCAGCTTTAACGACTTTATCTCCATGCTCATCTGTGCCAGTAAGAAAAAAGGATGCATTATTTTTCATTTGATTAAATCGGTAAGCAACATCGGCAACAATCGTTGTATAAGCATGGCCTAAATGAGGCTTTGCATTGACATAATAAATGGGAGTTGTAATATAAAAAACATCATCACAAGCAGTGTTCATTCATTTTCTCCTCTCGTCTCATTGGATTTATTTGTGTAATTATAGTCTGATGTTTCATAATTGCTATTAAATGAAATATTAGCCAAAGGGATTTCAAGTTCAGTTCCACCAAAATATTTAACTGTTACCAGACCTCTAATAATGTTATGACGAATTACTCTGGCAGGTCCGGTTTCTGTTTCAACAACAGAATTAATTCTTGGAAAATATTTTCGTAAATATCTGTAAGTATCATATTCATAATTTAAGCAGCACATCAGGCGACCACAAAGACCTGATATTTTTGTAGGATTTAAAGAGAGATTTTGTTCTTTGGCCATTCGAATGGAAACCGGTTCAAAATTTTTAAGAAATCTTGCACAACAGATTTCTCGTCCACATCTACCAATTCCACCCCACATACGCGCCTGGTTGCGAACACCAACCTGGCGCATTTCTATTTTTGTGCGGTATTCACGAACTAGCATTTTAACCAGTTCACGAAAATCAACCCGCCCATCAGCAGTAAAATAAAAAGTCAGTTTGCTTACTTCAAATGTGCTTTCAACCTGAAAAAGATTCATCTCAAGTTCTAATTCATCAATGCATTTCAAACAAAAGGCCATGGCCTCTTTTTCAATGTCGCAAGATCTTTTATACTGAGTGAGATCTTCTTCGTTTGCCAAACGTAGGACTTTTTTTAGATCCTTGTCTTCAAGCAAATCATCTCTAAACTTACCTTCATTGACAATTGATCCAAAAGCAGGCCCTCGTTCTGTTTCTACGACCACCTGACTATCATCTGCATACTTACAATCGTCTGGATCGAAATGATAAACTTTATTGGAATTTCTAAACTTCACACCAACTGTTTTATACATCACCAACTCCAACACAGATCATTATCGTTTTTTTATATTTTCATTGTTGAAATTAATACGCTGATTACAATGAAAATAATTTCTAGATCTGTAAAATGATTATAAATGTATCAGCATTAACTGCTCAAAAGCAAGTCTTTTATTTGTGTTTGCCATCAAATCTTTTTGAACAATTTGAATTTGTTCGATTTTATGAATAATCGAATCACATAAATTTTTCATGGTTTGGTCGTAAATCTGATGATAAAAGTCAATATTAATAATTCGTTCCGGACAAAATTTATATATAAGAACATCTCTGAACCATGTCAAGAATATTTCTAAGACAATGGGGATATCATCTTTGTTTTTAGACAATTGTTCTGCAAATCCCAGACGCATGCCAATGGATAGCTGGTCAAGCTGGCTCAGACTATTTAGAATGTATGTGCGCTTATATATCCACTTCTTTTTTTGATAACGTTCCGCTCGAATAAAGCTACCCATTGACAGCCCTGCAATAATTTGAGCATTTTCTGGAACAAGGCCTTCTTTGTTTAGTAGATGGTTCAATATTTGTTTTTCAGCACAAGGTCTGAAACGTATCTGTTGACAACGCGAAGAGATCGTTTGCAACACATCTTTTTGATTTTCAACAATTAAGATAAATATCGTGTTTGCAGGCGGCTCTTCAAGAATTTTTAGCAACGCATTAGCTGATTCTGCGGTCATTACATTTGCTTTAATAATAAAAACAAAACGTGTTTTGGCAATAACCGGTTTATACGCCAATTTTTTTCTTACAGCACGAATCTGATCAATTTTTAAAGCAGCGCCATCAGGATAAAGCTGGATCATATCAGGATGTTGATTTGATATGATCCGGCGACATGACCGGCAATCCCTGCATGGCTTAATATTTTGATTTATATCTGAAATATTTTCACAATTACACATCATAGCGAATTGTAAAGCTACATGAAATCTGCCAACACCTTCAATACCTGTAAACAACAATGCATGATGCAACCTATTGCATTGATATGCTTTAATCAGGTAGTGGATAGATTTGTCATGATTTTGTGCATATTCAAATTGATCGTTTATCATCAATTGTCTAAATCATTATGATCATATTGATCTACACGTTCTTTTAATTCTTTACCACATTTAAAAAATGGCAACTTTTTGGGTCGAATTTTCACTGAATCTCCAGTTTTTGGATTTCGTCCCAGATAACTTTTGTATTGCTTGACATAAAAGCTGCACAATCCTCTAATTTCAACGCGTTCGTCTTCTGAAAGCGCTTCAGACATTGAGTCAAAGAAGATTTGAACGACTTTCGCCGAATCCGCTTTAGATATTCCTGCTTCATTTTTTAAAGCATTAATTAATTCCAACTTATTCATAAAAAAACCTCCTATTTATGTCAATAATGGAATTTTAGCCGAAGTAGTCCATTTTTAATAATGGACAAAATTAATAAGACTCCGATCTTTACATTACTGACTATTCTGTTAACGCGATTGTGTCGTCCAATTTTTATAAAATGATTATCAATAGTTATATCATTTTTTATTCAGAAAACACGAATCGCTTTCTATATATATAAATTCAAAAAAAGTCAAGGGTTTATATTCACCTTTTTAGATTTCTTAACGCCGGAGCAAACAGTTAACAAAATTTATTAATATTATAGATTGCGCTGAACTAAATATACCCACTGCTTTGATAAATCCCATTCGATACAACCAAATAATGATGCAGAAATTAAAAAAAAATACCCTCTTATTAATATAGACAAATTTTTTTGCAATTTCTTACACTTTTTTTTTATTTTTTTTAAAAAATTTAATTTTAATTTGAGATGCCATTCAAATGAATCATTACAGAAAGACTACGATCGTTTGTATCAGCGTTATCATTGTACATGCCATTTAAACGCCAACATGATCCTTTATATTCAAGTCCCAAAGCATTTTGGATTCTTTGATTATTGTGAATGTCATGAGAATATGAAGCCAAAAACTTGAACCTGGAATACAATGGCGCTGAAATTTCTGAATCAATGGATTCATTTCTATCTTTACAGTATTGATAATGAATCATTAATTGTTTATCATCAGGATCATTCAGATCCAGGGACATATGATATTGAAGAAATTCATCATTATACACAGACCATAGTGTATCGGCATTAAATGAAAATGTATCTGCATGCCAAAAAAAAACCATTTTTATGGGTGAAATCGCCTGATTATCATTCTGGCCTGACAGATTTTTTTCATCATCTTCAAGAATTTCATAGTCTCCTGAAAACGCTAAACTGGCTCGTTGTTTGTATTCAGCTATTGATCCATCTGCTCTTGATTGATTATTTACAATTTTTTCAATCCATGAGTTTGTCAAAGACCATTTTATTGTATTTGACTTTTCATCAAATAGCCGAAAATAAGGATCGTGTTCTTTCAAATCAGAAACATGAGCATAGGCTGTTACCAGCCGAACCGAATGCTTGAATTTTTTTTTGGCTTTTGTCTTTGCATGATTTAAGCCAAAAGAATAAATTTTATAAAGTTCGCTGGTTATACAGGTTTTGAATGTATTTTGTTGGGCTGTCGCGGGGTGAGAGTGACTATGGGAATAGCCACCTTTCCATTGAAAAGACTGCTCAATGGATAGATAGGGTAATATATCCAATGGACAGGTTAAACCTGATGCCATATAAAAAAGGTGTCTTTTTTCCTCATCTTTTTGATATTCATACGCATATTGGGTATTCATATCAAAATAAATAGGGATTTGCCATAAGGGCGATTGGATACTTGAAAAATTGACAAGCGGTAATTGATGAACTGGTGATTCATTTTCATTATCATTATGGTGATATACATCATCAAACCATTGAAATTCCCCATAAATTTTGGATTGTTTAAATCTTTGAGCAATCATCATTTGGTTAAAACGAAATCTTTCATCCACATCATCAATATCTCTTTGGTGCCTTTGAAACATATTTTTGCGACTTGTGTCTAAACCAGTGTAACCGGTATCAAATGTTTTTAAATAATCTGGATCGCTGATTCGGTCAACATCCAGGTGGAATTTTGTATTGAATAGAAGCTGTTGATCTATTTTCATGCGAATCCAATAACGCTCAGAATTAAGCCGTATATAATCATCATTTTGATACCCCCATTGCGATTGATTTTCAGCGGTATCCTGCTGTCGATCATTTAAATAGTCGAACATGAAAGTGCCAGCACTTTGAGAGCTTAAATTGTACCTGAATTCAAGTCCATTCATGATACCCCGCTTTTCCAAAAAAGTTGTGTAAAGGGTCGCATCCGCACTTTTTCCAACTACCCAATATAATGGTTGTTGATAAAGCCAGCCTTTTCTTGAACTATGTTCAATAAAAGGAAACAATAAACCTGATTGACGATCTTGTTTAACAGGAAATATAAAAAAGGGCGTATAAAAAATGGGAACATTTTTCACTGACATTCTTCCATGCCACAGTCGGGCATATCCATCAATGGTAACGTGAACATCATTACCTGAAATAGCCCAGTCGGGGTTACACAAATCACATGCTGTTACCATCATTTTATCAACATAATATGTATCTCTACCTGTTTTTTCGATGATGTTACCCTTCATATAAAGTGAGCCAGGTTCATAAAAAAGGGTCGCTTGATGAATTTTAGCCCTTTGTGTTTGTAAATCTATCCACAAATGATTTCCTGTAACAAAAGCATCGTTAAATTGCGCAAGAACTGTATGTTCAGCAGTCATTTCTTTTGTGATCAAATTGATGTGAATATAACCAGCATATAAAGAATATTGATCCTGTCGAATGTATACATCTCCTCGAGCTTCAATGATTTTTCTGTTAATAACAATGTGGTCTGCCCATAGGTGCATCCTCGGTGATGATATCTCGAAATATTGTGCGTTCAGTGATGATGATAAAAAACAAATGATAAGTAACAATGCAATACTTTGAATAATTGAGAATATTTGATTATATTTCATATGAAACTGGCTCTCTCATGGCACGAGTTATCATCAATTCGTATCTGGTAAGAATTCATGGATGGAATAAATAATTAATAGTAAGTAATTGATCATTTGTTTTTCAGGTTGAATGAAGTTAAAATGTCCAGGTAAGAAATAAATAATCGTTCTCCATTTTTTATAGGGCGTATCCGGTTATTGTTGTGTAGAGACAAGGCATGCCTGGTGTCTAGATTCTGAAACCGAAAATGAACATATATAAATGGACAAGTTATTTTTCGAGTATTCCATAGTGATCTTTGAACCAACGTTACAAGAGGTATCGTTGGTTCAAAGAAAGGCTGTTTATTTAAAAAAACATGTCTTTATTTTCAAGATAAAATGCGGCTTTTCGTTTGGCCAATTCATTAATCAAACGAACACCTTTTAATGCAGATGCATCGGCCTCAAGAACGCCATTGAGAAGAGAATCAAAGGAGTCTTCATCTTCTGTAATTGTTGATAAATAGCGAGCTTGAAGAACATCAACAAGTAAAAAATTCCCATTTTCAACAGCTCTGGCCTCATCAAACATTTTTTTTGCATTTTCAGGTCCACCGCCCAATCCGAGGTATTCTGGAATCATGGCATAATATGCACCCAAAAACATTTTTCCAGCACCATAATAAAAATTGGGATCCAACTCTAAAGAACGTTTGATTAATGCAATGGTATCTGCCATCCCCATCAGTGCAGCGGGATCATCCATATTCAGCACAATCCAAAGTCCAGAGTTTAAACCACTCCATACCAGGGCGGCAACACGTTTTTTACCAATATGCTGGACAAGATTAGATATTTTTTCACCACGATCCAGACCGGACTTAAAATAACTGTTTTGTTTTAAGGCACGAAGTCCATAATCGCGACCAATTTCATATAGTTCTTTGGCAAATTCAGGTTCTTTGTCTTCAACAAATATACCATAAGAACAATACAGAAAAGCGGCTTCATTCAGAAGTTGTTCATTGTCTGGTGATAACTCGACAAAACCAGTGATCATTAAAAGCTGACCTGGAAAGCCTTTTTCAGCTAAGCGGCCACTCTTGGTGTCTTTCAGTTTATCCACCATCATGGGAATAGCTGGCGCTATACCCATGTTTATTCCAATCCGTGTTGTCATTCTCTGAAAGCTGGCACAACCCACTATACCAGATACCATGAATGACACGATCAATAAAACTCTCAAAATTAATTGATACCTTCGTTTTGATTGCATGGTATTCTCCTTGTAATTTATACTTGATTTGTTTATCAGGTCATTTCAAATTTCATACCCAAATAAACAAAACCGTAATTTTTCGTAAACAGTCAATACAAAAATATAATTATGGAAAACATGAAATTTCAGTTATTTTCCCTGTTTGGCACGAAATTCAGCAAGGCGATCTTTCACCTCTTTTAGTAGTGCTTTTGAATACAGTTTGCCTGCCAGAGCATCCCATACGGCCTCACACTTTCTTTGAATCAAGTCAAGTTGTTCACCTGAAAGATTTGATTCTTTCATACCATATTTGATCATGGCATCATAAGCTTTCTTGCTATCTTCGCGACATTTTTCTCGAAAAACGACAGCCTCATTCGTTCGAACGCCATCCAATTTATTTCTATAAGATTTGGGGATTTTATTCCAGAAATCCAGGCGGACAAAACAACAGGCAGGTGAATAGCGAATATTCATTGGATTGACATATTTAATAATGGTATACATCTGAAATCCAACAACAGCAATCGAAGGTGCAATAACAGTATCAGCAATTCCCTGACGCATGGATGACACTATTTCTGGCACACCTACCGGAATTGGACTTGCACCCAATGTTTCCAAAACAGTTTGTTCAAGAGTGCCATACCAGGTAATTATCCGCGCATTTTGAAAATCAGTCAGTTTATTCATTTCATATTTGATCGAGTAGATTTGATCAAAATCCTGATCAGACCAGATAATCAGCTTATAACCATTTTTGGCAGAAATCTTATCAAATGTACTGCGCATGCTATCTCGAATATAATCAACTTCTGCATAATTTCGAAACAAGAATGGCAATTCCAGAACAGCCATTTCCGGACATGCGATAACTGTTCCCTGACCTGAAAATGCGGCACCATCAATTTGTCCGATTTTCATCTTATCAATGTAGTCCTTGTCATCTCCCATTACGCCACCCCAGTACCATTTCAGCTTAACATTGCCATCAGTGGCTTTTTTGATAGCCGGATGCATTATTTTTCGGATATTTTTTGCCCATCCAACACTTTTCGGTGCAAGCGTAGCAACCTTTATCCGCCATTTGGCTTTTGCGTGAACATCTGTTGTTGACATTCCGGCAAAGAATACACAAATCATCAAGATTGGCATAAAAAATTTAAATTTTGTTAACATGTAATTCCTCCTGAATTATTAATTATTATTGTAAATCCATGCAATCATAATTATTTTCGTATAAATAGAAAACAATTATGTGCGACAAATTTGTTAAAAAAACTGACGATAAACGCATACCTGAAACTATCGGGTAAAATAATTTGACTTATTGTCCAAATAAAACTGGGCTTTCATTTTAGCCAACTCATTGATCAATCGAATGCCTTTGATACCGGTAGGTTCTTTTTCAACCACACCAGTCAACAATTCTTCATAACGTTCTTGATTTTCAGTTGTTGTACTAAGAAAACGTGCTTCAAGGACATCGACTAGCAAAAAATTTCCATTTTCAACAGATCTGGCTTTGTTAAACATTTTTTGGGCATTTTCAAGACCGCCGCCAAGACCAAGATATTCCGGTGTAAGGGCATAATAGGCACCCAGAAACATTTTTCCAGCCCCATGATAAAAATTTTCATCCAGCTCAATGGATCGTTCTACAAGCGCGATGGCATCGGCCATTCCCATTAGTGCTTCAGGATTATCCATATTATGAACAATCCATAATCCAATGTTCAAACCTGTCCATAATAAGTGTTTGACATAGTCTTCATCCAAATAATTAACCATCTCAGAAATTTTTTGTCCGGATTCAAGTCCCTTTCGAAATTTTTTGTTTTGTTTTAATGCCCGAAGACCAAAATCCTTCCCAATTTCAAAAAGTTCTTTGGCAAATTCAGGCTCTTTGTCTTCCATAAAAATGCCATAAGCACAATAGAGAAATGATGCTTCTCCCAACAATCTGAAGTTACCTTCAGTAATTTCAACCATGCCTGTTACAATCAATAAATGATCGGCCAGGCCTTTTTCAACCAGTCGTCCGCTTTTTGTCTCCTTGATGGCTTCGATCATGTGAGAAACCCCGGGAGCAACACCGACATTGATCCCGATTTTGGTAACCATCCTTTGAAAACTGGAACAACCGGTAAACCCGATTAGAAGAGATACAATAAGAAATCCCTTCATCATACAATAGGCTTGATTCCACTTAATACGCATAATACTCCTTTCTATTTCAAGTTATATTTCAGAAAAGTGTAACTACTTTTCAACAATTCTGAAGGATGCCTTTATTTTTCGTTAATTCCTTATTCATTATTGCCCCACATCGACAACTCAAGAATGACAATTAAACTACAAAATTATTGCAGCTTTTCGCATGCCAAATAAATCAACAAGAAACGTGCTTAACCATGGAATGTATGTAATCATAGCTAAAGTGATGATCAACAAAATTAACGCAGGAACGACCACGCGATATAAACGAAGTACTGGTGCTTTGAAACGTAGACTCGATATAAACAGATTCATTCCAACAGGCGGGGTAATATAGCCAACAGTTAAATTCGCAAGAAAAATAACGCCGAGATGAAGCGGATCAATGGAAAATTGTTCAGCCATGGGTTTAATCAGAGGTACCATCACAACGATTGCTGAAAAAATATCCATCAAACATCCAACCACCAACAATATACCATTTAAGCATAATAAAAATACATATTTATTCGTTATGGTTTCAGATATAAAATCAACAGCCATTTGCGGGATGTCCTGATCTACCATAAAACTTGTTAGCCCTAGAGCTGCAACAAGTACCATTAAAATAGCACCCACTGTCCGCATACTTTTAATCGCTACCTGTATCAATTGTCCTGCACTAATTTCACGATAAATCAGACATTCTGAAATTAATGCATAAACGACTGTCGCTGATGCTGCCTCACTCACAGTAATAAATCCACCATATATTCCACCAACAACGATAAAAGGTAATGGTAGAACCCATTTTATTTCCCACAGGCTTTCTGTTAGATTCTTGATAGAAAATGGTGTGGTGGGAACTTTATTTTTTGCACCATAAAAAATACCATAACAAACAAGCACCATCATAATTAATATTGCTGGTATGGTTCCTGCAATGAATAACAAGGAGACATCAACTTCAGCAATAACACCATAAATAATGATGGGAAGGCTGGGTATAAAAAGTACGCCAGAACTTGCTGCTGATGTTACCAGTCCGAGAGAAAAATCATCATCATACTGGTTTTTAATCAATGCAGGCAGCAATATTCCGCCACATGCGATGATTGTTACCCCACTTCCACCTGTCAGGGCAGTAAATACGGTGCTCACGATTACTGTAACAACTGCCAGACCTCCGGGAAGCCAACCAATCATGGCATCGGATAAGCGAATTAGACGGGATGATGACTTACTTTCGGCAAAAATGAAGCCAGCAAAGACAAACAATGGAATAGAAATAATTCCAGGTGCTGTCATTACTTTTTTCATATCTGTCAGAATAAATGACAGTTTCCCATCTGCGACAAATTTAAATAACAGTGCTGCGCCCCCTCCAATTATGGTAAATAGAGGAGCACCGCAGGCTACGGCCCCTATGACAAGGACAATTAGAAGACTTGATAAAATAATACTCATCTTTCGTTTTCACCTCATAAATAATGTTTTGAATGTGAGAATTAGAAATAAACCAAAACATAACAGTACGTTTATCATTAATTTTACTGTTTTTTTTCAGTTTATCTCATATTTAAGGACGTTCCAAAGTTTGTAAAAACAATAATCAAATTGTTTATTAGTCTTTGTGTACGGCCCGATTATGTACCTGGGTTAATAAAAACTATTGATGTATCAGGTCATGGACAACTCATTATCAATGCTTGTTGGCCCTTTTTCAACGCAACTGATGATATGAATAGGATACCGAATAACCATTGTTAAAAAACAATAAGGGATGACCAGATCAAAATTCCAGTCAGGTATGCCACTCACCAGTGTGCAAGGTGGGTTATCAAAGCCTCGCATGGAATCGATAAAGTCTTTGGCTGCAATAAACAACAATATTGAAATAGCAAATGCAAATACATAGGATGCAATTTCAATTGATTGCTTGAGTTTTTCTGATTTCAGAAAACTATTGATAAAATCAATTTTAATGTGCTCATTAAACTGCGTTGCTAGAGCAGCACCAATACATGTTAACCATAAAATTTCAATTCGTAAGAGAATATCAATCCATGGAAATCCGATTCCAAAAAGATTTCTGGAAATGACCTGACCAAATGAAAAGAAAATCATCGTAAAAATCAATACGCAAATGAAAACCTTTTCAATGGTCACAAATGCACCGTGGAAGGCAAGAAAGATTTGGTAAAACTTTTTCATTATTCTGTCTCCTTTGATCTAAATACAGACAAATGTTCTAGCAATTCAGTAAGAATTGCCTGTGAATATAAACTGCCAACGAATTGCTTTTGCAAAGGTAAGCATTTTTCCTTTAATATACGTAGTGTTTTAGGTTCTGTTTTTGTTACCTGCATCCCATATTTTTCCATAGCTTGAAAGGCTCTATGACTGTCAATTCGACATTGACGACAAAATCGAGTTGATTCTTTGTTTCTCACCTCATTCAAAGCATCACGATAGGATTGGGGAAGTGAGTGCCAAACATTCAGCGTAAGAACTGCACCGGCTGGAGAATATCTTATTTTCATTGGATTAACATATTTAAAGTGCGGGTACAGTTGAGTTCCAACCACCCATACGGCAGGTCCTATATATGTATCGAACATTTCTTGTTTTAATGCTGAAAAAATCTCAGAAACACTAAGAGGTATTGTTGTTACTCCCAGGGCATCGAATGTTTCTTTTTCTATACGACCGTTCCACATAACAATATGTGCCTGTTGGAAATGAGATAATTTGTCCATTTTATATTTGACAGAATAAATTTGGTCAAAATCTTGATCTGCCCAGATCAAGATTTTGAATCCATTTTTTATGGCAATATTATCAAATGTTTGCCACATTCTATTGCGTATATAGTCTATTTCTTCATAATTATTAAATAGGAATGGTAGTTGAAGTACCGCCATTTCTGGACATGCCTTGACAAGACCAATTGGCGTAAGAGCAGCCCCATCAAGTTCACCTGCTTTCATTTTTTCAATATAATCTTTATCATCACCCAAAATACCATTCCAGAACCATTTTAGTCTTAATTCGCTATTGGTGACCTTGTCCAATGCTGGAAGCATAATTTCTCTGATATTTTTGGCCCATCCAACATTTTTAGGTGCAAGACTGGCCATCTTTAAATATTTTTTTGCCACTCTTGCATGGACCAAACCACCCATCTTGTGGTGTGTCAATACGCCTGTAATAATGATCATTAACACTATTTGGTACGTGAGCGTATTCCTTGTTTGCAACGCATGCCTCCATGACAGATTAATTAAATTAATTGTTCAATATTTTCTGAAATGTATTCATAATAAAATTTTTATAGAAAATCAACTAAATCATTATTAAAAATGTATCTTTTTTTGGGTCAATAAAAAAACAGCTAAATATTCATAGGGATGCTCGAAAATAATTTCCCATTTTCAAAAATCAGACAGGTCAGACTGGTCTGACCTGTCTGACTTGTCTGACTTTACCGAATGGGGAAATTATTTTCCGAGCATTCCATGTTATTATTAATGAAATATGAAAAATGAAAAATGAAAATTCATAAAAAAAAGTTTTCTCAGTATTATCGCTTATCTCCCGCGATCTGGTTGCGTCCATTTCCTTTTGCTTTATACAATGCTTTATCCGCCATTTCAATTAAGTCCACTGTTTTTTCCTTTTGTTGAGGGCTTAAGCTGGCAACACCGATACTGACTGTTACATAATCACTAACATGTGATTTTTCGTGAGGAATACACAGTTTTTGGATGGATTTCATGATACGATAGGCCGTCGTTATGGCACCATCATAATTTGTTTCAGGTAAGACACAGGCAAATTCTTCACCACCATATCTGGCTGATAAATCTGTACTGCGAATCATGGATTGTGAAATTACCCTTGCCACTTTTTTGAGGCATTCATCCCCCTCAGCATGGCCATAATGATCGTTGTATAATTTAAAATAATCAATATCCATAATAATCAATGATATGGTATGATTATACCGAACAGACCGTTTCCATTCATCAGATAGAAACTGATCAAATTGCCTTCGGTTAGGAATTCCTGTCAGGCCATCAAGACCTGCCAATCTTTCAAGCATATCACCCCGTCTTTTCAGTTCGATATGAGTTTTCACACGAGCCAAAGCAATTAGTGGGCTAAAAGGCTTTGTAATATAATCGACTGCACCCGCCTGAAAACCTTTTGCCTCATCTTTTTCATCATTTTTTCCTGTGATAAATATGACAGGGATATCGCGTGTAATATTATCATCCTTAAGTTTTCGACAGACTTCATATCCATCCATACCAGGCATCATAATATCCAACAGGATAAGGTCTGGAAGAGGGGGAATTTCTAATCGTTTAAAAGCCTGCTCACCGCTTTTAGAAGCTACAGTTCGATAATAGGGCTTGAGCAAACCCACCAGTACATCCAAGTTGATTTTTTCATCATCCACAATAAGTATTTTTGCTTGTTTTTCATTATGGTTCATTTTAATTATCTCTTTTAGATATATTCACAATATGCAAGACGATATTCACAATTTTTTATATTTGATCTATAATTCCAGTTTTTTCATAATGTTTATTATTGATATACTGGCATCTTCAAATTCATAATTATCAATTTGTGTTTTTAAAATATTTATATCATATGAAATATTAGATACTTGTGAATATTTCTCAAGTGAAACAACCAGATCCATTGCCTCAGAATTACCTTCTTTTATATGCAATGAGAGATCTTGAAAAAGTTGTTTCAATTTTTTGTTATTGATATCTTGTTTTATAATTTTTTTTGGATTAACAGCACTCATTTTTTGCGACAAAAATTTTTCCAATGATCTCATAACGATGATGTATTCATCATAAAGCGCTTCTGTTTGTCTCGAAATTAGCTTGTCCTTTCTCTCATGAATTGCTGTTTCTAGAGCAGCTAAAATTATTTCCAATTGTTTTGCGCCAATACTTCCTGCCAAAGACTTAAATGTATGTGTCATACGTTCAGCAACTTGAAATTCCTTATTTTCCAGGTGATTCTGAATTTTCTGGTGAATATTATTGAATCTTGTGTAGAAATTATTTAACGTCTTAAGATACAGATCTGTATCATTATTCATATATCCCAATCCTGTCTTGAAATCAATACCCGGTAAATTGGACTGAAATATATTGTTGTCTTCATTCGGAACAGTTCCTGGATTGGATAATGATTCATGAATCTGGTTCATGTCAATATCAGATCTGAGCCATCGGATTAATGTTTCAAAAAGATTCAAGGGTTTTACAGGTTTTGATATATGATCATTCATGCCAGCACTCAAGCATTTTTCACGCTCACCAGCCAATGCATTGGCTGTCATAGCAATTATTGGAAGATTTCTTAAAGGATCAAAAGCACGAATATGTTGAGTAGCAGTGTAACCATCCATCTCTGGCATTTGAATATCCATCAAAACAGCATCATAAGAATTATTTCGAACAAGCCTAACCGCCTGTTTTCCATTTTGCGCAGCACTAATTCTGACCCCCACACCTTCCAACAATTCCTGAGCCACTTGTAAATTGATTTCATTATCTTCAACCAGCAATACATGTTTGTCTAAAAGCAATTCTTTTACAATATGCCTGGGAATATCGACATTTTTTGATATTATTTTCATATTTGACCATCCAAAACTAGCAGTAAAGTAAAATTCTGTTCCCTCATTGGGGTGACTATCTACCTCGATATGTCCATTCATCATTTCAATGAGTCGTTTACTGATAACCAATCCCAAACCTGTTCCACCATATTTTCGTGTAATGGAGGCATCAGTTTGATGAAATGCTTGAAATAATTGGTCAATTTGTTCTTTAGACATGCCGATTCCTGTATCACGGACAGAAAAACCCAACACCAACTTTTGGTCATTTTTTTCCAGGAGTTGAATATTAATTAATATTTTTCCTGTATCAGTAAACTTAACTGCATTTGTCGACAAATTAAGTAAGACCTGTCCGAGCCGAACCGGATCACCTTTCAGACTGTCTGGAATTTTTTTGGAAACATTTAAGGCAAATTCAAGTCTCTTTTCAGTGCATCTTGCTTTGATAACTGATGACAAATATTCGATGACTTCATTCAATGAAAAATCGCGAATCTCCATGTCAAGTTTACCTGCCTCAATTTTGGAAAAATCAAGAATATCTTCAATGAGACAGAGCAGCGCATTGGCAGAACGATATATCTTGTTTTGATAATCTTGTTGTTGGGGAGTCAATTGCGTTTGCAATGATAAATGAATCATGCCAATTATTGCATTAAGGGGAGTTCTTATTTCATGACTCATATTGGCTAAAAAATCTCTTTTTGCACGATTGGCTTTCTCTGCTTCATTTTTAGTAATGCGCAATTCACTCGTCATAAAATGTAATCGACGATTCCAATACAGAATAATCAAAACAATCACACAAGCAGCCAGACTAATTTTCCATACCAATGAATAATCAACCTGTAATTCGGAATATTCAAGAATCCACTTTCGATTCAAGTCGCTTTTTTCATGAGCAGGTATTCCGCGAAGCGACTTTTGAAGCAGATTCAACAAGATGGTATCACTTTTTGGGACAGCCATTGAAATTTTTAATTTATAAGGTGTTCCACCAGAAACTTTTAAAATGCTTAATCCTTCCCTTTTCATAATATGATTTGTAACAGCCATGTTCCCAATAAATGCAAAAGCACTATTATTGCAAACAGATAAGAGAGCTTCCTTTACATTGGCTTTTAGCAAAAGTTTAAGATCTGGGTGGTTCCTTATTAAAATATCATGAGTAGCATAATCTTTTACAACAGCAATTTTTCGGCCAGTTAAATCAGTTAAATTACCAATATATGGAACATCATCTCTTGTAACAATCACCACTGGAAAAATTTGATAGGGGTCTGTAAAGTTTAATCTTTTTTTTAATTCAGTGGTAGGAGAAATGGCCGCATAGAAATGAGGTATTGTTTTATGAACAGATGACATCAAAGATTTTGAAACATTTTGTGGGGCTGTTTGAAAGTGAATCCCGAGCATTGAAGAAATCTCTCTGAGATAATCAGCGCAGATACCATCAATTGCACCATCAGGAGAGGCAAATACAATCGGTGGATAGTCCATATCAAAAGCAACATGAATTTTTTTATTCTGTTTTAGCCAGGATCGCTCTTGTTTTGTCAAAGAAATTGTGCTTGGATTAATATCCATACTGAGCCATTTCATTTTTAACTGATTCAATTCAACTGATGTAATTGAATTAACCGCCTTGTTGATAATGCTATATAATTCCGGCCAGTCTTTTCTGACCGCTATGTGAAGTTTGGATGCCTGAATACGCCCTCCAAGATTGGTTTCACCAGCAATTTTTAGATTTGCAATCATGTTTTTTCGAATAATATAGTCGGTTTCACCATAAGAGCCGAGATAGGCTTTTACTTTTTTATAACTCACCAGTCGTAATCCCTCGGCAGCACTGTCCACCTCAACAAGTAATATTTCAGGATAGTATTTCTTGACCAATTCTGTACTGGCAAATCCTTTAATGCCTGCTAATTCATAGCCTTTTAAATCATTAATTTCTTGAATGAATTTCTCTTTTTCATGGGTAACAATAATATATGGGGTATCGATATAAGATTTTAAGAATGACAGAAAGACTTCCCTTTCTTCTGTTTTCCAGGCTGCCGGAAACAAATCAATTTGTTTTGATCTGCCCATATCAATGAGTGTTTTCCATGGATAACCATTAATATATTTAACTTGTAGGCCGGTTTTTGCAGCAATTAGATTAACATAATCAATTGAAAAACCACTGGCAACTCCATTTTTCATAAAATCAAATGGCGGCCAGTCCATCTCATTGGCAACCCGAATAACAGGATGTTTCTTTAACCACTTTTTTTCTTTCTCAGTTAAATGGACAGGTGTCTCTTTCAAGCGGTCTTTGATAAAACCATCTGGGATTTGATTATTGTCTGTAAACCCCAAGCGCTGAAATGTTTTCGCAATGTATTGTAATCGTCCATAATCCAGTTTGCCAATTTCAATATAATCAGGCTTGATCATTCGTCGAATAATATTGGCTTCATATTTTAAGGCCTCACGAGATTTACATGAACCATATTTTTGAACAATAATATCAATCAATTCTTCAATATGATTCAGTGCATATTTCCACCCTTTCAGGCTGGCACGTACAAAGCGATCCACACGATCTGGGTTATTATCCAACTCTGCTTGTGTTGTAAAAAGCATGTCACCATAAAAATCAACACCATAATTCTTGGGATCAATAATATTAATATCCAGCTTCTTATTATGAAAGTAGAATGGTTCATTTGCAAGATACCCAGGAAAAACATCTACTTCGCATTTTTCTAGCGTTTTTGGACTGGGGGTTTTTAAAACCGAAATGTAATCCGTATCTTTAATGCCAAGCTCATGAAACAGTGCCTCCAGTTGTATGCCATCAGTACCTTTAGGGTAAACCATCACACGTTTACCTCTAAATTGATAAGGACTGTCGATACCCGATTTACGAAGCGTTATAAAAACAAGTGGGGATTGTTGAAAAATAGGTGCAAGCAATACCAGCGGTGTGCCGCGTAAGCGATAGAGCAATAGAATTGAATCCGCGATACCATAATCTGCTTCTCCATTTAACACTTGATGAATATTATTTGTATTCTGCTCTCTCTGGCGCAATATGACATCAAGACCTTCGCTTTTGTAAAACCCTATTTCTCTGGCAGCGTAATAACCGGCAAATTGGAATTGGTGTAACCATTTGAGTTGAAGTGTAATTTGTTCCGGATGATATTGTTTCTCAATGGCTGATAAAAAAGGCGTTTGAAACAAGAATACAATAATAAAAAGATATATCAAAATAATATAATATGATTCTGTATTTTTCCTAAAAGTTCTTTTTTGCATTGGCTTACCTTTATTTGTTGCTGGCAGGGTAAATTGTGACATATTTTTATTGGCAGGTATAACGATGTATTATTTGCAAAAGCCGTACCAAAGATTATATGACAAGGAAATCTGAACATCAAGAATGAGGAACTCCTTTTCAAAAAATTTTTAAAAAGGAAATCAATTAAGGCATCGTTCTTTCACCAGCTTTTGCTAAATCCCATAGTTTATCCATTTCTTCTAATGATGCATCATCAAGGGTTTTGCCTTGTGATTTTAATTGTTCTTCAATAAACATGAAGCGTTGAATAAATTTTTGATTACAATTATTTAAAGCTGATTCAGGATGAATTTTATACCAGCGTGCAATATTTATAATTGAAAAAATCAGGTCACCCATTTCTGATTGAATATTTTCAGTATTATCTGTCTTAAGCGCTTCTTTAAATTCCAGGTATTCTTCATCCATTTTTTTTTCGACAAGTTTTCGATCAAGCCAGTCAAAACCAACACGAGCTGCCCTTTCAGCCAATAGAAATGCGCGGTGTAAGGCTGGCATTTTTGATGGGACAGAACCAAGGAAAGATTTATTGTGTTTTTGATTTTCTTTGTTTTTCATCTGATGCCATCGCTTCAGAACAGCTTCAGCATCTTTTGCACGCGCATCACCAAATACATGGGGATGACGCCGTATCATTTTTTCACGACATATCGTTGCCACTTGATCAATGCCAAACGCACCTTGTTCTTCATACATGCGTGCTAAGGACATGATCAGCATTAAAACATCCCCAAGCTCTTCACATATATTATCAAGATTATTCTCATCAATGGCTTCAAAAAGTTCATACATTTCTTCGATAAGATACTTTTTGTTGTTTTCAGGGCTTTGTTTTTGATCCCAAGGACAACCATTTTTTGATCGTAGTCTTTCAACAAGATCTTTTAAGGCGTATAAAGGTGCGTTTTTCAATTGGGGGAACTCCAAAATGATTTAAGCTCATCAACTTTTTGGGTAAATTTATCTTTCAAATGATCCGGAACAAGTCGAACCATTTCCCTGGAAACAACTGTTACGTGAGGTGCAAGAATTGAGTTTTTCATCAATTTGTCATCATCAGGTAAAAATGCAGTGAGCGGAATTAAGAATACAGATGTTATCAGTACCCCTTTAACCATGCCAAATCCTCCGCCTAAAGTTGTGTCAACCCAACTGATAAATAGTTCTCGGAGCAAATATCGAATAATTATTCCAACCAATCCAATGAGTATAAAAATCAGACAAAAAAGGCAGAAAAATACAACAATTTTGACATAATTGGGGTTTTTAATTAGTTGCCATCCTTGCACAATTTCTGAAACAGGGACGTAATAATTGCATGCACAATAGTAGCCAGTAAATACTCCTACAATGGATGATATTTCTTTTACCAATCCGCGAAATAATCCACGGACAAGACAAAATCCGATCACGCCAGCAATAACATAGTCTAATACATTCATAGTGCCTCTGGATATATACTCAGTAATTCTCGAAAAAAAATGTCAACTCTAAAACAGATTTATCTTTTATTTCTAAAATTAAAGACAAGGCAAGACTTGTCTTTTAACTTTTAGGCTGTTTCTATAATATTTTTATTTTTTCGATACATAAATATTATGAAAAGAATTATTAAAAGGGATCTTTTAACATGAATAATAGCTTTTTGTCAAGTTTTTGAAAGTGATTACATTATTATTTTCTTGTGTGTCTGTTACTCTGAATAAAGTTTAAAAGGTAAAAATCTATCATGAATAGTGAGTCTTGCTTGAGCCTGACAGGTGTTTTCGTCAAACTTTTCCCATTTCAAAATCGCATTGTTCATAATGATTTCAGTTTTTTCATTCAATGCGCTTTCCAAATAGGATAAGTCTTTTGCTATATAGTGTTTTCGCAAACGATTCTTTATATTGTTGAATAAATCTTGCCAGGCCAAACGTTCTGCCAATATTTTTGCTGAATATGACCATAATTTCTCTGGCAAATCTTTGTTACATGATCCAAAACCTTCACCGACTAAAGATTTCCCCTTGGATTTGGTATACGAATACACTTGAAACTGGCAACCTGGTACACAGCTTCCAAAGGGCAATAATTGATTTTTTTCTATCGAAAGGGTCAATTCTTTAAGTGACAATGCATTCATACGAATACGAAATTTCCCTGGATGAATTTCAATAGCATCCATCGCTATCAACATTGGAATATCAGTGGGAATGGATTCGGAAATCTTTGGATCCCTGATAATAAATTGATCATAATAGCAGTCAATAGGAATAATAGTTTTGGCAATGTTATCTTGACCTATCAGTTGACCCCAGTTTTCTTTTATTGTTTCTACAACAAAATTGGGCGTAGTATCCGTTTTCCCAAACAAAAGCCGATAAGATTTTTCCTGGGGTAGTAATGAATGAATCATACAATGCAAGTTTTCTGCAATAAACTTTGCGGATTGTTCCATATTTTGAAAAGGTTTCTTCAAGTGTCCCAAATGGATCGGAATTTGATAAATATCTTTTTTTTTCTGATCAAGCTCAGGAGTTAATGTTAAATGACAAGTTTCTGATACAGTTTTTCTCTGATACTGTATGGTCAATATAATTAGCATACAGTTCGCTTGTGAGTTACAGGGTTTAGATGAAAGTATAATTTTAATATCTTGAAATATTGTTGCAAGGCGGGTTTCACATGTTGTTGTCGTGAGATGTGAAGCATTTGCAATTGATGTTGGAATTTTTACGATAAAGTTATCATTTTCTAAAGATTGCTTGAAATCCTTAATAATCATTTTATCTAATTGTGAGAGTTTGTTATGTTGTAGACTTGCTGTTGTCATAAAGATATGGTGCCGTTCCAATTTTCCTGAATCACGATCACTCTGAAATCGCTTGAGTATTCGTGCGCTCAATGTTTCGATCATTGATTGGTAGTCCAGCCCTTTTTTTGATTGCGGCGCAGTTTTTGTCAATGCAGTTTGTGCGTTATTTGTTTGTGGTACACAATGTGTTTGAATCAACACAAAAACGATGAGTAATTTAAAGTATATAAAATTGTTACGAACATTCTTACAATAAAACCATTTTTTTCTTGCGAACAATTATATTTCCTCCTTAAGATTTGAGTATAACAGAAATTATGGGACATAATCCAATAGATTTAGCAGTGTATCTTTGTCTTTTTAAAATGGACTCAACAAACAAGTATTATAAAAACTATTAAAATGCAAGTAGCAAATTAAAAATAGTGGATTATCAACAGTGACTTTACGAAAAACAAAAAATATAAAATAAATTTCGCTATTTATAGGCCTAATAACATGTCAGCCAATATTGTACAGGCGACAGGTTGTTGTCCAAATAGTTTGTGCCAATTTTTCCGGCTCATCTTGAAAAATATCACATAATTTAAAAAACGTGCTTCGTACAAAAGCGGGTTCATTTCGTCGAAATTGTTTTTTTTCAGGCATAGGTGTTAAATAGGGCGCATCAGTTTCGATAAGAATCCTTTCTTTAGGAATATAGTTCACCAAAGAACGTAAGTCTTCGCCCCGTTTTTGCTGTGTAATGATACCTGTAATCCCAATTTCATAATTTAAATCCAAATATGCCCGAAGTTCTTTTTTTGATCCACTAAAACAATGAACAACCCCTTTACGCTCTAAAGGATCATAACTTTTTAAAATATCCAAAAAGCGCCCTTTGCTGTCTCTTTCATGAAATATCAGTGGAAAACTCAAATTTTCCGCGATTTCAAGCTGACGAATAAACCATTTTTCCTGAATACTTTGTTTGGAATACATGCGATTAAAATCCAAACCTGTTTCACCCCACGCTTTAACTTTTTGATGTTGGCTTAACTCAATTAATACAGACAGGTTATTTTCAGAGCACATTTTTGTATCATGTGGATGGATCCCAACCGATGCATAACATTGAGGATAATGATCAGCAATTTTTACTGCTTGTTTAGCGGTTTCCTCTGTAATACTGACAATCATCATGGCACACACATTGGATGCCATTGCGTTTTCAATGACAGATTGTCTATCTTTATCAAAACTTTTGTCATCAATATGACAGTGGCTATCAAATAATTTGAATTCCATTTTTTTTTCATTCCTTTTTTCACGATATTAATATTTTTCCTTTCTGAACTTTAAAAGATAAAACGTAATAAAATACGTCAGTAAGGAAAAAAGAACGCCACAGACGATTCCACCCAATAACATGGGATAAAAAATGCCTTTGCCCACATATAACAGTTGTGTGATATCCTTGTCTGCTATTAGTTGTTTTATACTCATAAAATCAAGCGCTTGTTTGGGAGGAATAAACAATATACCGACAATATAATCTAAATAAAGTATTGGAATAATAGTGAATTGATTCATAACAAAGCTGGATAACATTGCTGCCGCATAATTAGGGCGCCGGCTGATCCAAAGAAGAAGAAAAATTAATATAGTTTGCAAACCGAGTACTGGAACAATTCCACCAAAGATGCCAATAGATAAGCCCATAGCTATGGCATGAGGATTGTCATTTTCTTTTATCAGCAAATGCCACTTGTCTTTAATCCATTGGATAATAGCTGGCATTTTAATTTTTTGTATGAAAGATTGTATCGCTAATATATAGCTTTTTGTGTTATATTCAATTGGTTGAGCCACTGCAAAACACCTTTTATGCATACAATTTGTTTTGTTTTATCCAGGAATCTAAATCCTTAGGAATTCTACTTAAACTGTTTTACCTCTTGCAAATCCAAGATTTTTCAGATATGTTTTTATCAAAAAAATGAGTTCTATTAATTATAAACAAGTATCCATTATGTCAACAAAAGAAAACAACAAACCATCCCTTTTTTTTGAAATAGACAAACTAAAAACCTGGTATCCAGTCAGAAGAGGAATATTTTCAAAGACTGTGGGTTATATTAAAGCTGTTGATGATGTTTCTTTTTCCATAAACAGGGGGGAATCCGTTGGCCTTGTTGGTGAATCTGGTTGTGGTAAAACCAGTCTTGGCCGTACAATTATGCTTTTAGAAACGCCTTATGAAGGTGATGTTCTATTTGAGGGAAAGTCGATTTTTTCTTTTAATAAAAATGATAAAAAACAATTGTGCCGCAAAATACAAATGATTTTTCAAGATCCACAATCTTCATTAAATCCACGAATGAGTGTATTAGATATTATTACCGAAGGCCTAAAATATCATGGCTTACTAAAAACAGATCATCAGGACGTCGCAGCAAAACTTTTACATGAAGTTGGTATGGATAAACAAGCCATGTTTCGATATCCACATGAATTTTCAGGCGGACAACGACAAAGAATCAGTATTGCACGCGCAATCTCTATGCATCCAGAATTGGTTATTTGTGATGAAGCTGTGAGTGCTCTTGATGTATCCATTCAGGCACAAATAATAAATTTGTTGATGGATTTACAAGACAAACACAATTTTTCTTATTTGTTTATTTCTCATGACTTAAGTGTTGTCAATCATATATCCGATCGCGTTGCAGTGATGTATCTTGGAAAAATTGTTGAATTAGGAGACACTCATAATGTGCTTAAAAATCCCAGTCATCCATATACGCAAGCATTAGTATCTGCCATCCCTGTACCTGGAAAGGCAAAACGTCCATCAATTGCATCCCAAGGTGCGCCGCCATCACCAATGAACCCACCATCAGGATGTCGTTTTCATCCCAGATGCATGCATAAAATAGATATTTGTCAAACTCAAGAACCCAGATTAACGCGTCTTTCAAATGACCAACACGTCGCCTGTCATTTGAACGACATCTAACAAAGAAGGAAATACAAAATTGACAAGTTTTTTTCCAAACATTTTCGTTTTTATATTTGGTCTATGCATTGGTAGTTTCTTAAATGTTTGTATTTATCGACTGCCGCGTGAAAATTTGAATGTCGGCAATCCCAAACGTTCGTTGTGTCCCAATTGTGGAACACAACTCCGATTTTGGGAGAATATTCCATTGATAAGCTATATTTTTTTATTGGGAAAATGTCGCACATGCAAAACAGATATATCGGTGAGATATCCTCTTGTAGAATTGATATCTGCCTGCTTTGCACTTGCAGCATGCCTTAAATTTGGTTTCAATGCTACAGGACTCATTTATTATATCTTACTCGTCGCTTTGGTAGTAATCACATTCATTGATCTTGATTTTCAGATCATTCCAAATATCATATCATTATCTGGTATTGTCATTGGTTTTATGGCATCATTTTATTTAACTGAACCAGATGTTCAGGATTCCTTGCTGGGTATTCTTGTTGGCGGAGGGGCTTTTTATTCCATAGCTTATATCTTCGTGAGAATCAGAGGAATAGAAGGAATGGGAATGGGAGATGTTAAATTATTGGCAATGTTAGGCGCTTTTTTGGGTTTGAAAGGGGTGATGTTTATAATTTTTGTCTCTTCTATTTTGGGCACCATAGCCGGAATGTTGGTGATGATCAAAACACGTTCATTTACATTTAAACAAAAAATTCCATTTGGACCTTTTTTATCAATTGCTGCAATGATTTATATTTTTTGGGGAGACATACTGATTGTTCAATATATCATGTGGCTGCGTGGTTATTGATTTTTTGTTTTCTATGGAAATCATGAGAAATATTTTTCTTATTTATTAGGCTTTGATTGAGGTTTCGGCCAGTCAAAGCCAGATTATTCATCTAATCACAGTTTCCTCCAACCATCTTATGTTATAAGTTAACATTTTTACATCCCCCTCAATTGTTTGTGGAAAGGATTGATCCATAAAAATATTTTTTTGTTTTGCATATTGCCGAAAGGCATCAATATCGTAGCAGCCCATATATATAAGGTATCGTTGCTCCTCAGATAAATTCCTTAATCCAGCTTTATTTTTGGCTGATATTAAATGAATCATCAAATCATTATATTGATCATATTCGTGTAATTCCTGAGCATTACGCCATTGGTCAATGTTTTGCTGAAACAAGGTATCATGACCGAAACAGTGTGATTCCCGAATTAAAATATAATTAGCTTCTAGCCTTCCTGTTTCTCTAGATTTTGAAACCAATCGGCCCAAGGGATAATACCGACATGTTGAAGGTCGATCAGGATAAACCATACACCCATTTTTAGAAAGAAAAAAACAATGTAAATCACTCTGGGATTTGGTTTTTAATTCAACAATCGGTAATCCAGTTTCAGGGCCGATGGTGCATGTGGTATAAGTATTTAAAAAAGTGGATGAATCACAAGCAAAATGATATTTCAAGCGGATGATATCATAAGCTCCCACTACCTGTTGAAGGTTCTGACAACATTCATTAAAACAAGCAATATCTGGACTGCATTTAAAATTGAACGATTGATTGGAATTAATTCTTTGTATATAAGGATTTGTCATAATAGCGCCCTTAATAAATTTTATTTTTATCCCACGAATAAAAACTTGAATTGCCAGTAAGAAATATTCCTTGACAAATAAATTTCTTGATGGTACATTACGCCGAATTACAAATTGATTAAATTTTTTTAATCTTTCATAACTGAACAGACTGTCTCGAAATAGAGTCAGCTTTAATATAAAACTGGATGAACTAATCTACAATAATGTAGAGTTAACATTAAAATTCCTGAAATTCAATAAAGAATTCGTCAGGAAAAAGAAACTTAGGAGGAAGAGTTAATGCCAAGTTTTGTCATTCAAGAAAAATGTGATGGTTGTAAAGGCGGGGACAAAACAGCCTGTATGTACATTTGCCCCAATGACCTGATGGTTTTGGATGCAGATGCCATGAAAGCTTATAATCAAGAACCCGACCAATGCTGGGAATGCTTTTCATGCGTAAAGATTTGTCCGTCACAGGCGATCGAAGTACGTGGATATTCGGACTTTGTGCCATTAGGCAGCAGCGTAATGCCAATGCTGGGAACAGAAGATATTATGTGGACATGTAAGTTCCGCAATGGAACAGTCAAACGATTTAAGTTCCCTGTTCGTACAACAGCAGAAGGTTCAGCAAATGCTTATTCAGATCTCGTTGGTAAAGATTTGGATAGTGGGCTTCTTTCAACTGAAGAAGTTGATGGCAAAGTGTTACAGGGACCAAGCGAAACTGTGTA
>Ga0272440_1000579_pt1 | contig 30954 bp, 19 predicted proteins | sample SSMMMBAug17_FD_192440 | JGI IMG/M metagenome (GOLD analysis project Ga0272440, IMG submission 192440) | Marine sediment archaeal communities from Little Sippewissett salt marsh, Falmouth, MA, United States - SSM-MMB-Aug17 | ecosystem: Environmental > Aquatic > Marine > Wetlands > Sediment ... | reverse complement strand
ACCTAAATCTTGCAAAGGACAATAAAAAAAACAATATCTAACTCATTCAATTCATGATATATAGATTCAAACTATGAATATCAAATGGAGGCACGAAAATCATGAAAAAATTTAGAGTTGAATTTTCAGAAAATTTGCTAACCGGAAATGCAGGTCTAACACATTTTGGTAGGTTTATAAAGAAACTTAACCTCAAAAAAATAATAGATAACAATATTTGTATTCCCAGAGGATCAAATGCTGAATATCAAGTCTCTGACGTTGTTATCATATTAATCATTGGTGCGATAGCAGGTGTCAAACATATGAGTCAAATAGCCATTTTAAGAATAGATGAAGTTCTTCGAACCCTTTTTAACTGGGATCAATTCCCGGCAGATAGTACACTTGGAAGAATTTTCAAACTGTTTACTCAGTCTTCCTGTAATCAACTGTCTGAAGTTGAAAATATAATTCGTAGAAAAGTGTGGGGTAAAAAATGGTTTGGTCGAATCACTTTGGAGCTTGATTCAAGTGTTCGAGGAGTATATGGTTCACAAGAAGGAGCTGAGGCAGGGTATAACCCAAAAAAAAAGAATCAAAAAAGTTACCATCCACTATTCTGTTTTATTTCTGAAACCCGAGAATGCCTTCATAATTGGTTTAGAGCAGGTAACGCCTATTCCGGTAATGGAGCAGTGGAGTTTATTCAAGAATGTTATAGTCGTCTCCCCAAAAGAGTTTGGAAAATATTTGTTAGAGGTGATAGCGCCTTTTTTAATGGAGCTTTATTGGATGTACTGGAGGAAAAAGGTGCGTTGTATTTGATCAAGGTAAAACTAAAAAATTTAACCAAAATTTTAACAGTGCAAGAATGGAAACAAATAAAAAATAGACCAGGCTATGAGGGAACAGAATTTGAGTACCAATGCACAGGTTGGACAAGACCTCGTAGATTTGTAGCCATACGAGAATATGTAAAAAAAGAAACAGAAGAGGGGATTGAATATGAAACAAGAGAGTATTGTTATGTAACAAACGAAAGGTTAAGTCCATGGAAAGCTCATAAAACATATGGTCAGAGAGCAGCCAGTGAAAATTGGATAGATTGGTGCAAAAATCACGTAGGAGGAGGGTCTATTTTAACGCAGGATTTTTGGGTTAAACTTCAAAAACAAAAATATTCTATTGAAGATGTTATAAAAGTCGGATCAGAGCAACTTCATAATTATATTAAATCTCCCGCTTATTTTTATGTAGCTGCTTATGTAAAACAAAAACATCCTGGATATAATAACTCTCCACCATTGCTAAATAAAATGTTACTATTTGGACAACAGGATATATATAGATTATTAATGAAATTTTTAGGTTTAAAAGAAGTTAATTTTAATCTTGAGCAGAAAACACTTAAAGAAATTTGGATTCAAGTATTAAAATTGATTTTAGGCCAATCAGAATTAGAAGATGTTGATATAAAAGAAAAAAGCTTTGCTGAAGCAATTGAACAACAAGATGCTGTTGTGCTTAGAAGTTATCATCCGCTATTACGTTATACTTATTCTGAAATAGAGGCTGAGTTTAAAATGTATACTCCAAAAAAAAGACAAACAATTTTAGATGAATTGAAAAAATATTTCAAAGATATATATAATAATCTTAATGAGATTTATCATACAGGGAACTATTTTAGAGTTTTTGGTAGAGAGTTTATATGGGTTGAATCATCTAAACTCCCATAAAATATTTAAGGATCGTTTCAAAAATGAATCGAAGCATTATAAAGGTAACACTTCCTATTATTATAGTTATACTACTTTCCCAAGCTAAAAAAATAATAGCACAAGAACCTTGGGAAATGCCAAATATTTACGAATATAGAAAACATTCTGATTTATGGGATATAACAAGTAGAAATGATTATTATAAAATGATGGGTGATTGGTATGTTTATGCGGATAAAGAAGGAGTTAAATTATATGATACAGAGACAGATAGTTATAGTGAAAAAACAGTATCATATCTTGAAAGATTTACTATATACAATAAAAAAGGAAGGCGTATTTTTATTAAAAACAGTAAAAAGACAGGTTGGGCAAATATAGAAAATTTTATTTTATTACCACATGCTTTAAAAACTGAACATTCAGTAACACAAAAGGCAATTTTAATAACTAAGGTGGATGATCCAGAATTTAAAGGAGTAGAAGAGCGTGAGATAAAAGATGAGGTTAAAAATAATGATAAAAGTAGGAAAATTATAAAAGTTCTTAATACTTATAAATCTCCTGAAACACTCCAGTTAACAGGTAATCAGATTAATTTTTTGGAATTTGCATTTATTTATCAGTATTATTATCCTGAAAATGATAAAAACTCAAAGGCAGGTTTTGTTTTGCTTGGAAAATGGTCTTGTTTTGATCATGGAGATAATACTAACGAAAAAATTAAAGATGCTATCTTAGGTTGGGTTAGCACTAAACATATTCTTAATTGGAATACAAGAGAAGCATTTCAGCCAAATCCAGAGAGATTGTATCCTGTTTATTATTTTAAATACAAAAAGGATATTATTGAATATTATAAAAATCATAAAACCGATCATTCAGTACCAATATGTAAAGATGTTCCTTCCTGCAAAAATGACAAGAAAACTGACTTTTTACCTATTTGTCCAGACAAAGGTAAAGATCAGATAAATAGAGAAGAGTGGCCGCCAAGTATGCCAAGGTATATTATCCTTGACGAAGAAAAGCATTCCAGTATATTTAAAATTGGAATTCCTAGTACAACAATTGACACTGCTATAGTTAACCAAATTATAGAAGAATTAGGGATAGGAACTGTAAATAATAAATACTATAATTATAATAAAAGCACAAATACTTCATCAATACATCAGCTTATGCCAGGGATTGTAAAACAAATTATAATTAAACTTGGCACGAACAAACTTCAAAAACGAAAATATTCTACTGAAGATGTTATAAAAGTTGGATCAGAACAACTTTATAATTATGTTAAATCTCCCGCTACTTTTTACATCACTGCTTATGTAACACAAGAATATCCTGGATATAATAACTCACCACCATTGCTAAATAAAATGTTACTATTTGAAAAGAGAGAGATATATAGGCTATTAATGGTGATTATAGCTTTAAAAGATATTGGCGGTAACTTTAATAATTTAAATTTAAAGTCTATTTTAAAATCTAATTTAAAGTCTTGGCTAATTGCTTTAGATGAACTAGGATTACTAAGAGAAATCGATAAGAAACATATTTTTTTATCTAAACAGCAACCTCACCATTTAAAAAAATATTTCAAAGGAATATATAATAATCTTAATGAGATTTATCATACACCGAACTATTTTAGAGTTTTTGGTAGAGAGTTTATATGGGTTGAATCATCGAAACTTTATTTAAATTGATTTTCTTAAGGATCGTTTTAAGATGAATCGAAGCATTATAGAAAGGGATTAATTCTTATTTTCATATGAGCTTAAAAAATAAATTTAAATTTTTATTGATTATTATTTGGCGGGATTTATTCAAGCCCGAAAAAGGTAATAAAAATACCCTGCAATATTTTTTTCAGTGCTATTTGCCTACTATTAGTTCACTGATCATTGGATTTATATTATGTCTGACAGGCTTAATCAGTATTATTATTTGGGATAATTATTCTGTTAAAGTAGAAAATTTAGAAAAAAATCCTTTTTCTTCATCTATTATTGTTGAAGGTGATTTATCTGAAGATATATATAAAAAATTAAATAATATATATTTTGATCCATCTAAAGATATATTTGTATCAGAAAATATAAAAAATTATATCAGGGCAATAAAAGCTGTAATTCCATACAAACATGATTATGTACGATTAATGAAATATGGAAAAAATGATGAGATGTCTCCAACAGAAGATATCTTTGAAATGATATCTTTGCATATGAATATTAATAACGAATCTCAAAAAACTATAAATAGTAATGCTTTTCAAATAACTATAGAAAAGAATATTGTAAGTTGGTTAAAAGATAATATGCTATATAAAAATAAAGATATTGATTCAATTAATAAAATAGAAGATATTCCTCAAAATGGCATTATTTTGTCTAAATATCTTTATGATATAATTCAACCTGTAAAAAATCAAAATAGGCTAAAGGATTATATACATATACTATACGATAAGCGAGAAGATAAGCTTCTAGAAGAAAGAAAGGAAATAGTAGAAGCAAAAAAAGATAAATCACTATATTGGAAACCACTAAATGAATTTGAAAAAAATAAATATCTTTTTCAAACTAAATTATTAAATACAGCTTCTAATTTACCTTCCGGTGATATTATGGTATCTGAAGAATTTATGAACAATTTCCAAAGTGATTGCTTTGATCCATGCCGACCTGTTCGTTTTTTTCAGGTAATATGGGGTTATAATGTTGATCCAAATTTGAAAAGTAATGTTATACAATGGTTGGATAATGAAATGGACGATTTTATTCAAAGTAAAATTTATGACGACTCATCTGACGGCGTTCAAATAGAATTTATTGAAAAACCACCTATTAATAAAGAAAAATATTATAAAGTAATTTCTGAGTGTAATATCAAACAAAAATTTAATCAACTTAAAGCAAAAATAAACCAAAATCTTATATTAGATATCATAGATCATGAAAATGAAAACTGTTATAGAAATTTTAAATTTTATAATAATGCCTTTGTATATATTAATGACCATCCTGATATAATAAAGAATATAAAGAAATTGGTTAAAATTTTAAAATATAAAGGATTTTATACAGATATCCATCAAGTAATGACACTTATAAAATATAGACAAGATATTCGACATTTGAGATATGCTATTTATATTATTATGTGTTGTATTGCTACATTAATATTTTTTTATATCAGCCAGACTACTTTTTTATTAATGCATAATAAAATGCATGTTATTGGGACATTACTATCTATGAATGCGTCTTCTTTTTTTCTATTTTTTATTTATATCATAGAATCTTTAATTTTAATAGGCGTTCCTCTTTTATTAAGCCTGTTGCTGTTAAATGAATATATCATGAATAATTATATATTATTATTTTCTATATCAGTGTTATTACTTTCAGGCTTTAGTGCTGGAATAACTATATATCATATTGTTTCTCAGTCTCCATATAAACTTATTTCTTACAGGGTTTAATTTATATGAGCGATACAAAAGAATGGATTTATAAAATTGATACATTATATTATCAATATCAAAATCCTAAAAAAAAATTTGAATTCAAAGATATTATTATTCCAAGGCAGACTTTATCTATTATCACTGGTGAAACAGGTCTTGGAAAAACCACTTTGCTTAATATATTAGGTCTTGAAGATTATTTAAGAATTGAAGGAGAAAATAACGATATTCTATTTAGGCCTGACATCCAAAAAGAAACTATTAAGTATAGTAGTATTTATAGAAGTAAAAAAAAAATTCAAAAGATTCGTAAAAACTTTGGATTTATGTTTCAGCAAGATTATCTTATAGACGCCATGACATGTTGGGAAAATATTTTTATACCATATTTTTTAAGAAAAAAAGATTCAAATGAATACAAAAAAGCAAATGATCTTATCAAAGAGTTTGGTTTTAAAGACTTGCTTGAAAATGAAAAAAATGAAAAAAATGAAATAACTCCGCCAATGAATAGAAGTCCTTCAACCTTATCTGGAGGCCAACGACAACGTGTAGCATTAATTAGAGCAATGATTCATTCACCCTTAATAGTATTTGCAGATGAGCCATTAGCTTCTGTAAATGAGAAAATAGCTATTGATATTATGAATTCTTTTATAAAACAGGTAAAAAGAGGGATGACAATTATTATGATTGGTCATGATACTTACAATCATATTTATAAATCCATAGATACAAATGATTATAATAGATATGTTAATATAATAAAACTTGAAAATCATGTTACAAAATTTTATAAAACTTAATTAAAAGAAGTGGACTGATATGAATAAAGAATATAAACACTACAAATTTGCAGTATTATTGATTTACAGCATGTTATGTATATTTACTGCCTTAGATAACAGTTATGCAGAGCTTATTATAGGAAAAATTGATGATTTAACTATTAATGAAGATACTATTTCTGATACATTAAGTTTTACTGTATGGACTACAATACCTCAAACATTAACTATCTCATACATAGTTACAAATAATGAATTAATTTCTCCCAATGGAATATCGTTTGTAGGGGAGGCAATTCAAAATAATGTTATCATTTCACCCATAAAATCTTCAAATGTAATACTTGTTATTAAACCAACAACAAATATATCTGGAACTACAGGTATTACTGTTTCAGTTACAAATACACAGCAAATTACAGTCTCTGAGTTTTTTATGCTAACAGTTTTAAATATAAATGATGATCCTGAATTATCAATTAGTCAATCTACGTACGAATATATAGAAAATTCAGTTCCAATCAAATTAGTCCAAACAATCGGGCTAGTTGATGTGGATGATGAATATATGTCTAAGTTGGAAATTTGGATACAAAAAGGTTATGATAAAGGAAAAGACATTCTTGACTGTAGCCAAACTTTAGGGTTAGCAAAAATATTTGACAAAACAACAGGGAAGTTGATTCTTTCAGGAATAGAAAATATTAATGATTATTTTCTTGCTTTAAAATCTATTACATTTGAGAATATCAGCGATTCACCAAATGAATATACACGTACAATATTATTTAAATTATTTGATAACAATTCAAACAATTCTGGAGACGGAATAAAATATTGTGAAGAATCTATATCAATTCGAGTTATTTCTCGCAATGATCCGCCTACAATAACACATATAAATGATATTTCATTATTGGAGGATCAGACAATTAAACCTATACTTTTTAATATAGAGGATGTTGATGATCGTTTATTACATATTACAATAAAATCAAGTAATGTATCAGTCATATCAGATGAATCTATAGTTTTAAATGATAAAAATGTAAGTTTAGATAATATTATTCAAGTTATAAAGATGTTAGCAGGATTTGAAAATAATGGATTTGATTATATCAAAGATATAAATAATGATAAAAAAATAGGTCTTAATGAAATAGTCTATTGTTTAAACAGTTTTACCTTGCCAGTAAAAGAATATTCTATGCAGTTAACACCTGTTCCTAATATTCATGGCAATACTACTATAACGATTACAGCCTTTGACTCACAAGGTCTTTCTATTTCTCAATCATTTTCGCTTTTTATTAATGCAAAAGCGGATACTCCTGGATTAAAATTACCACAGGAAATATTTGGATATGAAGATCAATTTCTTTCGTTACAACTTGAAGCCTGGTTAAATGATAATGATAAATCCGAAGAATTATATGTTAAAGTATCAAATGTTCCTAAAAATGCTGTACTTTCCACAGGAGAGCAAGATAATAATGGGGACTGGATTATATCTCAAGATACATTAAACAATATCCAGTTTAAACCTTCTGCTAATGAGGATGGTATATATAACTTATCAGTACAGGCATTTGCTAAAGAAAAAGAAAATAATGATATAGCCGGCTCAACAATCCAAAATATTCATATATCAATTTCAGGTGTTCCAGATAAACCTATATTAGAAGTAAAAAGTAATATTTCTGGAAGTAATGAAAATCCAATTCCTATGTCTATATCACCACCCATAAAAGTTGATGATGATGAAACATTGTCATCTATTACAATTTCAGGTATGCCTTCTAATGCTTTATTATCTAATGGAAAAAATAACAATGATGGATCATGGACTCTTACAATTGATCAACTACACCAACTTTCCTTTCAATTAGAAAATATGCAGGATGACAAACAAATTATACAACTTGAAGTAAGTGTTTCCTCCATTGAAAATAATAAATCCGCAACAACAAAAGAAAAGATTTCGATTGAAGTAACTAAGCAGCGCTTGAAACAATATGGCTCAGATAAAATTTGTTTTATTAACACTTCAAGTTATGAGATAAAAGCATATCAAAATTTAATAATAACAAAATATTGGATTTATATCCTATTTGTTATTTTATTATGTTCATTTTATAAAAAAAAATGGAAATTTAAAATAAATAATTATTTGCAATTTGTGGTATTATTCATGTTATCAATATTTACTTCGGACATTTTTGCTGACAATAATTTTGTAAATTACACAAAAAAAATTATACCAGATAAAATTGAAATTAGTGTAGGGCCTGCTATTTTAAATATTGATGAATCAAATGCATCTGATGAATTTATATTACCACCCCATATATCTATTGACGATAATTCTCAAAATATAGAAATGAAAGGATTATATCAGATACCCAATGCACAAAATATATTTGCAGAATTAAGCTTTAATTACATTCCACCTGTATCATATGAGAAAAGAAAAAAAAAAATTGATATTGACATCAAAAATATATCATTAGGTTGTAAATGGCTATCAAAAGACTTTTTTAATTATCCTTACGTAGATTGGTATATATATGGAGGATTGGGATATATGATCAGTAGTGAGAAAATTGAATATGAAGGTAAATATGAAAGGGATGACAGTGGTTTAGGGTGCAAAATTGGTGCTGGGTTAGAATTAAATCCAATAAAATCATATATTCCCCTTAAACTGGAAGTATCTCATATTCAAGGATTTGGAGGGGTTGAACATATACGTTCAGTAGATACTATATTTATTGGTTGTTGTATAACAATTGATAAGAGTAATAATAAAGAAATAGACGGAAAAAAGAAGATATTAGAACGATTAAAACAAACTGAAAATTTATTAAGAATAGCCAATAATATAAATATAGCATCATCCTTTCCAAAAGAAATGTCTGAAATAGAAAAATTCTACAGCAAAACCAAATCAGACTTTCAGGCAAATTCGATATCTGAAACAACAAATATCGATCAGGCAATAATAATTTTACAAGATATTATTCAAAAATTTGTACAAGATAAGACTCTACTTCCTGAAAAAAAAATACAATATATTAAAGACTATTATTATAGCACTGATAAAATGGTTGAGTTATTTAATAAAGAATATGAGGTAGTTAAGGATAGTTTTCAGAAAGGTTTATATGATGATGTTTTGAAAAAAAATACACTTTTATTAGAGCATTTAGATCAATTTGTTGTTACAAAAGAACTTGAAAAAACTAGAATTATATTAAATAGGATACATACTGCAAATGGACATATAAATTTCCCAACAGAAACAGCTTTAGTTGAAAATATGGTTAATAGTATAAAGAGCAATAAAATTAATAATTTTGATGATACAATGATTCTTAAGAAAAAAAGATGTAATTTATTAAAAAAAGTAGCCAATGCAATAGATGAATCTTCCGAGAATGCATATAAACAATCACTTATTGTTATGGATATAACAGATCCAGAACTTAAAGCCAGGGCATTTATTAAAGCAAAAGAATCAATTATTAAATATTTACAAAGTATAAAATTGCAGGAACAGGAAGATGTTAAATTAGGCGTGGCATATAAGGATACAATTGACTTAAAATCAATTCACCAATTTAAAAAAATAAAAACACCATTATTTTCTGAAGAAAGTCATATAATAGAACAAATAAATTTTGCTTTTTCGTCTTTTAATGCTTTACAAAAAGGACCTAAAAAAGTTATTTATATTATTTCAGAGGATCGATCTATAATAGCAGAATCAAAAATATGGGAAAATGAATTTGACTTTAAAGCATTATTAACTGAACAAAAATCATTTAATTGTATTATTGTGGGTAAAAAACGAGGTGATGGATTAAAACGATTAACTGAAGAAACTGGGGGATTTTTTTATTATGCTGATAAAAAAGATGGAATTTATAAATGTTTAAAAGAGATTATTGAGAAATTATTTTTTATCAAAGAATCACAACATATAAAAACATGAGAGATAACAAATAATCTATAATCACAAATATTTATAAAGGATTTATAATATATGCAACCATCAGAACTAATTAAATCTGGCCAATTACAAGAAGCAAGAAAGATTCTTATTGAAAATGTCAAAAAAAATCCGGAAAATATTTCTGATCGAAGAATACTATTGAATGTGTTGATTGCCTTAGGCGAATGGGATAAAGCCGAAAAACATATTAGTATAATAAAATCCCTTGATAATGAAACTGATAAAAATTTGCAGATATATAAAAACTTAATTATTGGAGAAAAAGAACGTCAACAAATGTTTGAAAATTTTAATTTACCAAACTGTTTTCCTGAAGCTCCTAAAAATTTTTCTGATATTACAGAATTATTTAGACTGATTGCTAAAAAAAATTTCTTCAAAGCATCAGTTTTAAGTGAAAAAATTCAAAATAAAAGCTCTGTTCTCAAAGGAACAATTAATGGAGAAACATTTCAAGAAATTAAAAATATTGATTATTTGATCGGTTCATTTATTGAAGCTTTTATATACGATCGTTATATATGGATTCCTTTTGAATCAATAAGTATTCTAACCTGTTCTGAACCAAAACATTTTTTAGACTTAATTTGGATTTTATCAAAAATTGAAACTAAAAATGGTTTTCAAATACATGCTTTTTTACCTGCTTTATATACAAATTCATTTAGACATAATGATAATGATTTTAAATTAGGGAAAAAGACTGATTATGTATATTTAGGGCAATCTTTTATTCAAGGGGTAGGGCAACAAATTATTCAGATAGGTGGCAATGATTGGCCTATTTTACAAATTAGAGAATTGATTATTTATTAATTTTTTAATTTGTATCTGATATCGAAAAATTTTGAAGCAAAAAATTTTTATAAAGCAGTATTTATGCTAAAATTAATATTTTGAAGTATGAGAAGGGAAAATTTTTATGATAAATATTGATATTGACTCTTTATTAAAACCAATAGAAGGTGATAATAAATGCGGTGTAGATTGTTCAGGTAAAGAAATTTATTCAAAAGTGCAACTAGATATGAATTATTTACTATCTACTGACAGAGAACAACCACAACAAATAACCAAACCTGATGATTGGAATAGCGTTATTAAAGGTTGCAATGAAATAATATCTCAATATTCCAAAGATTTGGATACTGCTGTTTATTTGTCTTTAGCTCTTTTTAAATCAAATGGTTTGAAAGGACTAACTTCAGGCTTAAAAATAATATCAGGTCTTATGACTAATTTCTGGGATTGTCTTTATCCAATTATTCAAAATGGCAGTTGTGAAAATAGATTAAATTCTTTTATATTATATTCTGACGAACCTTTTATTACTAATGAGCTCATCGGTCAAATCTTTATTACAAAACAAAAGGGTATAAATTATACATATTTTGAAATTAATTATCCAGAAAGTGATGAAAGTAAAAAAAAAATTGTAAATGCTATAAGTAAAACCCCAGTTTCTTATTATACAAATTTAAATAATGAAATAGAATTTATTTGTAAACAAATTGATCTCATAAATAATTTTATTAAAGAAAAAAATGACGGTTCACCTATTTCTGAACTTGAAACCTTAAAAAATGAACTCAATAATTTTCTCAATAAAATAGATAGTTATAAAATTCGTAAAAATAAAGAAAATAGCGATATTGTAAAAGATGGAATTCGAGAGGAAAATCAAAAGAATCAAAAATTTAATAAGGAATCAAAAGAAAATTATTTTATAAGTTACTTAACTTCTGATAAGTTTGAATCTATTGAAAAAGAAGTTAACACTCATATAAAAAAAATAGATGATGACGATGCTATTAAATATTTGCAAAAAGCAATAAATTTGTCCTCAAATAAAAGACATCAGTCAAGGTTTAAGTTAATACAAGCGCAATATTGTTTAAAAACAAATAATCAAAATGTAGCATTACAGATTGTCCAAGAAATTTATTCAAATGTTAATGTATACAAATTGGAAGAATGGGAATCTTCTGAATGGTTAGGTATCTTATATGAAACATATATAAATTGCATTCCTATTAATAAAAACAAAAATGATTATAAAAAAATAGTTATGGAATTATATAGCAAACTTTGCAAAATAGACGCATCAAAGGCAATAGATGCACACTCAAAAATATTTACTAATTGAACATTAATGTGAAGGTTTCATAATATTTTACCAAATACTGGTTAAAATCAACTGCGAAACTTTCATAGCTATGAATAAAATTTTATATAAAAAGCTATATGAATATTATTAAGAAAGGAAAGGATATCATATGAAAGGAAGTCAGCAAGAAACAGCAAGAGAAATTCGTGGACCATGGGTTCACATTCAGTTTGATGTAGACGTTGATGATGACACTGAACCAATAGAAATACCATTTGTTTTGGGTGTTATGGGGCCATATTATGGTATGCGAAAGGATGTACCAGATTTAAACAAGAGAGAATTTTTTGAAATTGACAGACATAATTTTAATGACTTTCTTTCAAAAATAATGAAACCAACTCTATCATTTAGCGTAGATAATAACATTACTGTACAGTTAACAAAAGACGTTGTTGATAGTTTAAAAAATGACAAGAAAATAAAAGAACCTATAGCTAAGTTATTAAAACCATATGTTGGAATTACATATATTTCCAAGGAGGATTTAAAAAACGATCTAAAAAGTAATTCCCATATCAGCGATAAGGATATTGAAGCTGTTATTAATGGTATTAAAACAAAATTACCAATTAATCTTAAATTTAGTTCAATTGAAGATTTTGATCCAACCAATATTGTCAAACAAGTACCTGAGCTAAATAAGTTATTTACAATAAGAAAAAATTTGTCCGAACTAAAACTTCAATCAAGCAATAATGATGATTTAAAAAAGCATCTGAAGTTAATAACCACAAAGAGTTCTTCAATGAGAAAAGCAATATTATCAAGATTACATGGAAGTAATAGTGAATTTTATCAATTAACAGATTCTATTATTAAAAATATTGAAGATGAATATAATCAGATAACTGAAGATGAAAAAACAGTCATTAATTCGATTAAAAATGAAAGGTTTAATTCTTTAGATATATTATTAGAAAAACTAAATTGTAACAATATAAATAAGAATTTAATAAAAATCATAATGAAACAATTTAATAAAAATGACATTCAAATATCTGAGTCTATGCTAAATGATTTGAAAAAAGAAATAAAAAATTATGATTCAATAAAAACTAAAGAACCTTTTTTAAACTCTCTTATAGGTCAAAAATATAAATCGTCAGATGAGTTAATTAATATATTAAAAGAGGAAAAAATTAATGAAAAAGTAATTAATTTTTTTGAACAAAAATTATGCAAACAATAATAATAAAGTGAGGTTGTTATGGAGAATGTTTATAAAAAATATGATAATATTTCCAATTTTGTTGAAGATAGGAATATCCTTGATAATATAATTAATGAGACTTTTAAGGATAATTCACTAACTCATCTTGATAGTATTATTGAAAAAAGCGAAGTTATTAAAGTAGATAGTTCTGAATGTGAAGTTATAGGAGAAGAAGAATACAAAAAAAATATTCTAAAAAATTATAATATGTTATTCCATTCCTTTATAGAATGGAGTATTAGAGACCAACGTACAATTTCAACGGACTTGATCGATTTAATTGATGAATGGATCGAAACAATTGATGAAATGTTAAGCATACAGCTCAGTGAAATTTTACATAACAAAGAATTTAAGGAGTTAGAGTCTTCATATCGTGGATTGTATTATCTCGTTACAAACACAAAAGATCATCCTTTGCTTAAAATAAAAGTACTTAGTGTTTCAAAAAGTGAAATATATAAAGATATGAAAGATGCAAAGAATGTACATGATGCTTCTCAGTTGTATAAGAAAATTTATTCATTTGGTATAGGTAGTTTGGATGAAGAACCATATGGCGCAATAATAGGTGATTATGAATTTTCAAAGTCCTCATATGATATCAGCCTTTTAAAATTTATATCCGGAATATCATCTGTTTCATATGCTCCATTTATATCTGGCGCATCACCTGAATTATTGGGATGGAAGGACTTTACAGTTATTAACGATCCTACAAGTTTAGCTAATATTTTTCAATCTTGTGTTTATGACGATTGGAACAAATTTAGAAAAACTGAAGATTCTAGATATGTATCTTTAGTATTACCACACTTACTGATGAGAAGACCTTATGGTGCTGGCGATTTCAATGAAAAGGTAGAAGACTTTAATTTCAATGAGTTTAATTCCGAAGAAAATATTGAAGAGCTACACTCAAAGTTCTTGTGGGGAAATGCTGCTTATGCGTTAGGTGTAAATATAACGTCTTCTTTTTTCAATACAGGCTGGTTCCTACAAATGATAGGTATGAAAAATGGAGGTGATTTAAAAAATACGATTAATTATAAATACGAATCAGAAGATGGTTTAATTCCTATATATTCATCTGAATGTAGAATACCAGAAAATCGAGGAAAAGAATTCTCACATTTAGGCTTAATTCCTATTCTAAATCGAAGTACTTCTGGTGCTACTTTTCTTTCATTGCAAACACTCAATTTTCCTAAAAATTATACTGATCCAAAAGCTAGAGAAAGCGCAATTCTTTCTTCATGGCTTCATAGAATATTGTGTGTTTCTAGATTTTGTATATATTTAAAATGGCTCTTACGTGGCAAAATTGGAGGATTTGCTTCTGAATCGCGAATTAACAACGAATTGAATACTTGGATCAGTCAATATGTTTTAATGAATGCAGATGAAGCAGATGAAGAGGATCTATCAAAATATCCTCTTTCAAATAAATTTTTATCTGTAAAAAAAGTACGAGGCAAACCTGGTGTATATGATATTATTCTTAAATTACAATTTCATGATCAATTACAAGAAGTATCTGTTTCAGTTAGAATGGTTCCTCAAGACTATTCTTAAATCGATACACATTGTGATTTTGAAACTTTATATATTAAATTTATTAACATAAAATAAGGAGGTTTTTAAATGTCAATTAATGCATTTTTGAAAATTGATGGCATTGATGGAGAAAGTACTGATGATTCATTTGAAAATTGGATAGATGTAATAACTTTTTCTTTTGGCGTACGTCAAACATCACATGTTACAGGAGGTACCATGAAAAATGTCGCTGAAGGTAAAGCAACATTAGAAAACCTTTCAGTAACAAAACTACTCGATAATACTACACCAACTCTTTATAAATATTGTGCTACTAACAAATCCATTCCTGAGGTTCAATTTGTACTATGCAAAACTGCTGATGGAAACAAAGTACCCTATATGGAATATACATTAGGGGATGTAATCATTACTTCTATTAAAAATACAATAAAAACTGATATTACCCAAACAATTGAAACATCTACTGATGATAATGTAATTGTAAAAAAAGATGAGACAATATCATATCCAATAGAAACAGTTAGTTTTAATTATAATCTTATCAATTGGACTTATAAAGTTTTAAATAGAAGTAATGAAGAAGAAGGCAAAATATCAACTTCATTTGATGTTGGAAAGAATAAATGAATAATTTGATACATGCATCTATACTGGACAGGTTGATCGATTTAGAAACTGATTTATATTTCAATAATAAAGATAAATATTTTCAACCTGTCCAAAGTCAATACATTTCTATAAATCAACTAAAAAAAAATATTGTACGTGATTTAGAATTGTTACTGAATACAAGCCGTGTATGTATGGATTTAGATAATTTGTCTTTTAAACATATCAAAAACCAATCTTTACTATCTTATGGGCTAGAGGAATTTATAAACAAAACAACAAATCAAAGAGAAGAACTATTAAATTTAACCTTGGATATAAAAAAAAATATTGAAATATTTGAACCAAGGCTCAACGATGTTTGTGTTGATATAATCTACTCAAATAGAAGAGATGGGTTTTTAAATTTTAGGGTAACTGCTACTATTAAACATAATGATATCTATACATGCTTTGATACATCATTAAATACAAGCAATAAAGTATTTCAGATTACTAATGTAGGATAAGGTATGGACGACATCCTAAATAAATATTATGAACATGAGCTATCATATTTTCGAGAACTGGGAGTAGAATTTGGTAAAAAATATGATAATGCAAAATATCTCCAGTTAGATCGAGGTGATGACCCTCATACAGAGAGACTCATTGAAGCATTCGCATTATTAGCGGCAAAAATTCATAAAAAAAATGATGAGGATTTTCCATCAATTATACAATCTTTGTTGAGTGTTATTTATCCAATCTTTAACAGACCAATCCCATCTATGGCTATTATAAGTTTTAAACCTTCAAATAATGTTCCTGATAATGGCTATGAAATTGAAAAAGGCTATCCATTAAATTCTATGCCTATTCAATTATATAGTGGAAAAACACATTGTAGATTTCAAACAGTGTATCCTGTGAAATTATTTCCATTTGATATTTCGGATGCTAAATTTGTAATACCAAATAATGCAAATGCTGAAAAAACAATTTCAATCGAAATAAAATCAACAAAAGAGAAAGATTTGTCAGTTATTAGTTGGGACGAACTTGTTTTTTTTATTGACCCACAATTCAAAGCTGCTTTTGATTTATATGAATTACTGTTAAATCATGTTTTTTTAGTTGAGTGTAAATTATTTGATAGTGAAAAAAACGCAATAAATATCAAGGAAGAAGATACATTCTCTATTGCACAAATTGTTAAACCATTTGGATTTAATAGAAATGATCATTTAATTTCAACTAACAGAGATCAAAATAATAAATTATCTTTTCAAGATTACAATACTATTTTTCCTGGTTATAATTTATTGTATGATTTTTTTTGTTTTAAAGAAAAATTTCTATTTTTTAAGATTAATGGCTTGAAGAAACTCAAGAACAATAAGTCATTTTTTTCATTATCATTGTTATTCCATTTGAATAAATCACCTAAATCTCATATTCAAATAAAAAAAGAGACATTCTCTCTCTATTCAACACCTATTGTTAATATTTTTAAACAATATGCTGATCCCATAACATTAAACCTTCAAAAGTTGGAATATCCTGTTATTCCAAATAGAAGACAACCAGACACAATGGAAACTTTTCAAATAGTCAATATATCTACATCAACCCCTTTTGATGCAGAAAAAAAGATTTTCTTTTATCCTATATATGGCAAGCCATATGGAAATCATGATACTAATCGACAAACCAAAATTTATTATTGGCAAGATAAGCGGCGTCGTGTATCTATTGAAAAACAAAATATCAACACAGAAGTATTTCTAACCTTTAAAAATGAAAAGTTAACTCAAGATGATACCGCGGGTGAGACACTCACCATACAAATAAATTGTACCAATGGCAACCTTCCTTTAAAATTAATATTTGATCATATCGATGAAAATGAGTCAGATAAAAAGCACTTTGAATTGCAACGTTCTGGTGCGCCTGTTCGTCAAATTATATGTAAAGTTAAGCCTACAGCAAGCTTTACACCCTTTTCTGATGAAAAACTACAATGGAAACTTATTTCTCATTTATCTCAAAACTTCTTCTCTATGATTTCAAATAATGTGGAAATATTAAAAGAGATGCTATCTTTATATGACTTTAGAGACTTGCCATCAAATAAAAAACAAATTAATGGTATTCTCAATATCACAAGTGAATCTTCAACTAGACGAATAAAACAATCCTCTTTTTGCCGCGGAACGCATGTAACCATCGAGTTTGATAAAAATAAATATACTGATTCGAGCTTGCTCTTATTTGCAAGTGTTATTGAGCGATTTTTAGGATATCTGGCACCAATCAATTCCTTTATACAGGTAACAGCAAAAATAAGACAAAATGATGAAATACTAAAAACATGGCCACCCAGAAACGAACATATGAATCTTTAAAAAGTCATCTTTTTAAAGCCTTTTATCAATACGATTTTTATCAGGCTGTTGATTTGGTAGAATCTTTTTATCCAAATCGTCAACAGCTTAGCAACACCCTTTTGTCAAAAGCGAGTGATGAACCATTAGAACCTGCTAAAGAAACAGTTCGATTTATTGTAAAACCAGATTTTTCATTTCAAACCAGTCAAATTAAAGATTTGTACCAAAAAGATGACGAGCCGGCAGTTATGCAAGTTCCTTTTTTAGGATTAATTGGTCCATCAGGTGTTCTACCGGACTGGTATCATCAACTGGCTTACCGGCTCGATTTTGCCCATACAGCTGCAGGTCATGATTATCCATCAGCCATGACTGCTTTTTTTAATTTATTTCATCATCGTTTAATCACTTTATTTTATTTAGGATGGAAAAAACATCAATTATGTAAACAATATTTACCTGATGGCAGCGATGAATATTCTAAATTTTTTTTGTTTCTATCGGGATTCTCGCCAAAGGCTTTAAAAGATCAGAATATACCCTTTAATCCATTGATTTTTCTCTCTGGGTTAATTTCTGGTCATTCGTCTTCTGCTAACACTTTGAAAACTGTATTATCATATATAACCCGAATAAAAGTTCATATTGAACAGTTTATTCCCAGATTTTTCACTATTCATCTAGACGATCAGACGAAAATAGGACACTCGTATAACACTTTAGGTCATTCAGCATTCTGTGGAAGTCAGGCATGGGAAAATCAAACAAAATTTCGCGTGATGTTTAAACCTGATAATTTTCATACTTTAAAAAAATTATTGCCTTTAAACAAAAATGGACTACTTCAACTTATTTTTTCAATGATACGGTTACTTGTAGAACCATCATATGAATTTGATATTCAGATTGATATTTTGATTGAAAAATTGCCAATATGTTATTTGGGAACTCCAAAAAGTGTTGAATTGTCAAACGAAAAAGAAACACAATCATATCTGGGCTGGAATTCTGTTTTAGGTGACCATAAAACTTCAACAAAAATACATTCTGTCATTTTTTCGAATCCATGTTAACTTTATGAATTTTTTTATCTATCATTAAACAATTAAACAGGTAAGGGAAAAGATATGTCAAAAAGGAATTTAAAACAACTAATCGAAAAATTAAACAGTTCGTGCAAAGAAGCATTAGAAACTGCTGCCGGCCTTTGTATAACTCAAACACATTATAATATTGAAATGGAACATGTTTTATTGAAAATACTTGACCAGGAAAATAAGGATATACACCATATATTGTCTTATTTTGATATACAGGAAAAACAGTTTAAATCCGCCTTAATTTCAGCCTTGGACTCATTTGAAACTGATAATGAACGACATCCTAAATTCTCACCTCATTTTTTAAAAATGCTTCGTGATTCCTGGTTTCTTGCATCAATTGATTTTCAAGAAAATGCAATTCGGTCAGGACACTTATTGATTTCTTTTTTAACTTCTGAACAACCATATTTCTTCAAAGATAATCAATTAAATCCCATAAACATTGAAACATTGTATAACTCCTTTTTTTCTATTACTGCACCATCAGAAGAATCTTTAAAATCAATAAAAGAAATATCTGATCTTCAAAAAGATAACAAAAAATCTGCTCTGGAACGGTATACTATTAATATGACTGAGCTGGCCAGAAATGGTAAAATTGATCCAGTTATTGGTAGAGATGCTGAAATTAATGATATGATCGATATCTTACAGCGTCGAAGACAAAATAACCCCATTCTTACTGGAGAGGCTGGTGTGGGAAAAACAACTGTTGTTGAAGGCTTTGTTCTTAAAATTATTGAAAGTAGTGATATTCCTCCGAAACTTCAAAATATTGCCATTCATCGTCTGGACATGGGGCTTTTACAGGCTGGAACAGGTATAAGAGGAGAATTTGAAAAACGACTGACTGATCTGATCAAAGAAGTCAAAGCTTCACAGACACCAATAATTTTATTTATTGATGAAGTGCATACCTTGATTGGAGCTGGTAGTACGAGCGGTCCTTCGGGTAATGCTACAGATTTGTTAAAACCAGAATTATCACGCGGAGATGTCTGCATCATCGGTGCAACGACGTGGGCAGAGTATGAAAAGTATTTTTATAAAGATGAAGCCCTTACAAGAAGATTTCATGTAATCACTGTGGATGAACCAGACGAGCCAACCGCTTTACAAATGATGAAAGCCATTGTCTCTTATTATGAACAACACCATAATGTCTATGTAACTAATGAAGCTTTACTGGCTGCTGTTCGATTATCTTCTCGTTACATTCCCGGCAGAAAATTACCTGATAAAGCTGTGAGTGTTTTAGATACAGCATGTGCAAAAGTTGCCATCAGTCTTTCATCAAAATCATCTCAATTGGAAAAAATTTCAAGAGAAATAGAAAATGTTCGCAGAGAATTACGATTGCTCAACAGAGAAATTGCTTTTGGTCGGATGACACAAGAGAAACGTTTGTTATTGGAAAAAAACAAAGAACAACTCAAATCAGATTACCAAAAGTTGGAGCAAAAATGGTTAAACGAAAAAGAAATTTCTCAAAAAATTGTTCAAACCAGGAACGACATTGAAACAGATTTGCTAAATACTTCTACAGATATATCTCAAAAACAAGCACAACTAAAAACCTATGAAGACCAACTTCAAAAAATTCAAAAAGACATTCCTCAAATTAAAACTGAAGTTACAGTGCAAACCATTTCCGAAGTCATTTCTAGATGGACAGGTATACCAACTGGACGTCTACATACAGATATTATTGACTCTGTATTAAATCTCAAACAAAATCTTTCTTACTATATCATCGGACAGGATAGTGCTCTGGATAGCATTTCAAAAACTATCCAGACAGCTTATGCTGGTATAGAAGATCCATCAAAGCCCAAAGGTGTACTATTATTGATTGGAAGTTCCGGAATTGGTAAAACCGAAACTGCAATATCCCTTGCTCGACTGTTATATGGTGGTGAAGAGAAATTGATTTCAATCAATATGTCTGAATATAATGAATCACATACTATTTCTGGTTTAAAAGGTGCGCCTCCTGGTTATGTTGGGTATGAAGATGGTGGCATAATAACTGATGCTGTTAACAGGAAACCATTCAGTGTACTATTATTGGATGAAATGGAAAAAGCGAACACAAAGGTCATGGACTTGTTTTTACAGGTTTTTGATAAAGGTGTACTAGAAGATGGTCAGGGGCGACGGGTTGATTTTAAAAATACGTTAATTCTTTTAACATCAAATATTGGCGGTGAAAAAATTAGAACACTTTGCTCTGATGAGGAAACAAGACCTGAGCCTGATACATTAGTCAAAATGCTGTATGACGAATTACTGCTGAAATTTAAACCTGAGTTTCTCGGGCGATTGAAAATTGTCCCCTATTATCCACTGACAGAATCAGACATGAAAAAAATCATTCAACTCAAATTAGATCAAATAGTGAACAGGTTAAAGGAAAACAAAAAAATTGATCTTTACTATTCTGATGAAGTGATATCATATATCAATCGAAAATGTACGCAATTACAAAGTGGAGCGAGAAATATTGATCTTATCCTCACCAATTCCCTTCAACCAGAAATTTCAAAGGAAATATTGTCGGCTATGGCCAAAGGCGACACAATATATTCTATTCATGTTTCACTCAATCAAGAAAATGAAACATTTGTTTTTGATATCAAAAAATGATATATATTGTGGCAGGTTTTTAATCAGACTTGTCTTTGCATGAATCTGTAATCCAGAATAAATTGACTATTTTCAGGAATAATAACCTAACCTGGACAAGCCAGAACCAAAAAGGTTAATAACTGAAATTAATTCAAAAATAAATTTTCTGCCAAAAATGTGCAGAAAATTAGAACTTAGATACTAATATGAAATTCAAACAACAAAACAGAATAATATCCATAAAAAGTCCTCTTGGTGAGGATGAACTTAATGTCTATAAACTGACTGGAACAGACTACATTTCTGACCTGTTCTATTTTAAGCTATCATTAACTTCAGATAATCACCAGATTGATTTTTCGGAAATTATTGGTAAACAGGTTACCATCAGTATTACGCTATTAAATCACAATAAACGCTATATTTGTGGTATTATCTCATCTTTTTCCCAGGTTAAAGGTGGTGGTAACAGAGGGGGGAATCCCCGATTTTCTTTTTATGAAGCAGAACTTGTTCCACAATGTTTTTTATTGACAAAAACATTTAACAGCCGAATTTTCCAACATTTATCAGCTCCTGAAATTATAGAACAGATTTTTTCAGAAAATGGTTACACTGATTATAAATTGTTATTAGAAAATAGTAATTATGCTAAAAGAGAGTACTACGTTCAATATCAAGAAACAGACTTTAACTTCATATCTCGATTACTTGAAGAAGAAGGAATTTATTATTATTTTGTGCATACTCCAGATAAACATATCATGATTATTGCTGATGCACCGGATAAACATACACAGTGTCCATTTCAAGAAACAGCGCAGTATCAAAAAACTTCAGGAGGTGTTTATTCTGAGGACATGATTACAGATTTTAGTAAAAAACAAGAATTAATGGGAGCAAGCTATTCCTTAAAAGATTTTAATTTTGAAATGCCAACTGCATCAATGGAAGTAAATGTTTCTACAAATGATAAACTGGGATCAGGTAAACGAGAATTATATGAATATCCGGGAAAATATCATAATCGCAATTTAGGCGATAGGCTTGTCAATATTCGAATGGAAGAACAGGAAGCGAAAATTACCACTATTAAAGGAGAAAGCTTTTGTAGAGCCTTTGCAAGTGGATACCGGTTTGGTATTCTTAAATACTACAGAGATGATATGGATCAAAAAGAATTTGTTTTGACTTCTGTAACGCATTATATTGATAATGAAGATGTATTACCTGGTGTAAACACAAAAGCAAATTCAAAGAATAGTCATTATAGAAACACATTTACATGCATTCCTTTTGAAGTTCCATTTCGTCCGGAAAGAAAAACAAAAAAATCACTGATTCATGGGAGTCAGACCGCAATTGTCGTTGGACCACAAGGTGAAGAAATATACACAGATGAAAATGGATATGGGCAGGTTAAAGTTCAATTTCATTGGGACAGGGAAGGACAATACAATGAATATAGCTCTTGCTGGATTCGTGTCAGTCAGATGTGGGCTGGAAATAGTTGGGGAGCTTTTCAGCTTCCTCGCGTGGGTCAAGAAGTGATTGTCTCTTTTTTGAACGGAGATCCTGATCGTCCGATTATTACAGGACGATTGTATCATTCAGACAATCGTCAGGCATATTCATTACCGGATAATAAAACCATCAGTTATATAAAATCAAATTCCTATCCTGGGGGTGGTGGGTTTAATGAAATTCGATTTGAAGATAAAAAAGGTGAAGAAGAATTCTTTACTCATGCGCAAAAAGATCAAAACGAAAGTATAGAAAATAATATGTCAACAACAGTTGGGGCTGATCAAAACATTACTGTTAGTCAAAATCGAACCAAACAAGTTGATGGGAATGAAACAAACAGCATTAAGGGCAATCTGACAGAATCTGTTGATGGCACACATACTGAAATCATCAAACAAAATACAACGATTTTAATATCCGATGGGTCATATTCTCATGACGTCTCATCATCAACAGCAACCTATCATGTCAGTGGAAGTGTGATTGAGAATTACGATGATAAACAGACAACAACTGTTGCCAATGATATTTCAATTACATCGGATAACTCAAAAATTAGTATCAAAGCTGCAACAGAAATTTTACTTGAAACAGGAAGCAGCTCAATAACAATGAAAAGTGATGGAACTATAATTATAGAAGGCGTTGATATTGCGATAAATGGGACATCCATTACTATTCATGGAACTTCTGTTACGTCACAAGCGGATGCTGATCATAACACATCAGGAAATATTGTTGTTTCAAATGGTTCGGCTGTCAATACTGTCAAAGGTGGTATGGTAATGCTTAATCCCTAGGAAATGTTCATGAAAAAAAAAAAGACAAAGATCAATGAAGATACTGCTATTATTCCAGGTACAGACAATGAAGGGGATCATGTATTTACTATACTGGTAAAAAGAACATATTCAATTAAGGGTAATACGCTAATTCGATCAAATATTGCAACGCCGCTGTTAAAAACAGATGTCTTCTATTTGCCCAAAACGCCACATCTTTCAACAGTAAAATATGAATCTGACATGGTACCTTATAAAGTTAAAACTGATATTGTCGTTATTGGTAAAGCTTATGCGCCGGAACAAAAAGAGACTGAAAGAGTTGATATAGAAATAATTATCGGAGATATAAGCAAAAAGATATGTGTTTTCGGAGATCGAAAATGTGAATATGTACCTGGCAGTTTACCGGTTATCAAAGATCCCAAAAAATTTACAGAAATAGAACTTTGCTATGAAAGGGCCTATGGTGGAAAAATAACTGTACCTTATCAGAACAATGAAAATAACGAAGATGAAATACCAGACTTAGAATTTAATTATCCAAGAAATTTTTTTGGAAAAGGTCTGCTTTTAAGCAATGAAAAAGAATTGGTTGAGAACCTGGCATTACCAAATATAGAAGATCCTTCAAATTTACTGACATCAGAAAACATGTTTTTGGAGTATTTATCAAATTGGAATCATTTACCTTTACCTCAGGGAATCGGTTGGTTTCCTAAAAATTGTTATCCACGTTCATCATTTATTGGGTATGTTCCCGCTCATGTTTCCCCTGAAGAAGTAATGAAAGAAGAGTTATTGGGAATATTACCCAAAAATCATGTCAGACTTGCCAGACAATATAAACTGCCATCATATGATATCAAGTATGCCAATGGTGCATCACAAGGCTTAATTGTTCCATTTTTAAAAGGAAATGAACCTTTTTTTATCTCTAATATGACCAGAGAAGGAGATTTCAGTTTTAATTTAACCAATGATTTTCCACGATTAATGATGGACATTGGATTAGGTGAAAATGAATTGGAAACCAGATTACACACAGTTTTGATACAGCCTGATGATCTAAAAGTTGATTTGGTTTGGGCTGGATCGCATAAATATCCAGGAATTGATTGGTTGCCTGAAATGAAAAAAATGAATGCAGAGGTAATATCATAAGCAATGTCTAAAAAAGAACAAACAACAGTACTGCCCGGTCAAACAGACAAAGGTGAGTATATATTAAGTGTATTGTTGAAAAGAAGTTATCATATTATTCCTGAGAAAAAGTGTCTTAGGATGGATAAAGACAGAAAACTTTACCCTGGTGATATTCATTATGATGGCCCAATGAACTCATCGGTTCAATGTGAAAGTGATTTTGTTCCTTACAAGCTAAAAACCGATGTAGTTTTAAATGGTAACGCATATGCTTACCCTGAAGAAAGTCCGGTTTATCAAATCATAGCATCATTAATTATCGACAATATAGTCAGAAAAGATATTCTTGTTACCGGTAATAGACAATGCATCTACAGGCCTCGACAATTACCAGAATTCACTGATCCATCACCCTTTGACACTATACCAATTATTTATGAAAATGCCTATGGTGGTATTGATGTTTTTTACAAAGTTGATATATTATGTTCTAATGAAAACGTTCAATCTGCTGCCTATCCTGCTAATCATCTGGGAAAAGGATTTGTCATGAAAAATATAAAAGAGGCTATCCAAAATCTGCCATTACCCAATATTGAAGATCCCAATGATTTAATAAAACCAGAAAGACTTGTTGTTAAAAGTATTATTAAAGATAGATGGAAAGAACAACCAGAGCCACAAGGATTTGGTTGGGTATCAAAATTCTGGCAGCCAAGAGCATCGTTGGCTGGTGTAATGCCTGCTGACTTACCTTTTTTCAATCTAATGAAAGAAAGATATGCCAATCATATTCCTTCTGAAAAGGATAAAAAAAACTATGAAAAAAGCATGGACAAGTTCCCAATGATGGATTTTAAATTTTTTAATGGCTCGTCAGCAGGCATGTGTTTTGATTACTTAAAAGGAAATGAAACCATTCACTTAATTCATCTCCACCCTGAAGGAGAAATATTTTTTCAACTTCCAGGAGATCAACCCAAAATTAATTTGGATATTGGTATTGATACACAATCGGCTGAAGATGTTGTTTTACATACAATTATGATATACATGGAGGAAATGCAGGTGGATTTAGTATGGCGTAAAGCTTTCACTTATCCAGGACCTGAATGGTTGCAAGAGATGAAAAAAATGGAGGTAAAAATAACATGAATAATAATGAATCTAATCAGAGGTCTATTATGGTAATATTAGGAGGAGTCATATTAGCAGGCGTTGCCGGCTATATCATTTTTATGGGAATTAATAATATTAGTGTTGAAAATTACGAAGGAAAAGGAATTGTTATTAATAAAGAATATCATAAACAAAAAACAAGCTATCAAACACAAAAAACAGGAAATCTGACAAGAACGATTCCAATTACCACAGCAGAGGCCTATGTGCTTACCATTAAAATAGATACGCAGACAGCATCCTTTCCTGTTACAAAAAATTTGTATGACAGGATTCAAATCGATGATTCTGTTCATGTTCAGTATGTCAAAAAAAGAGTGACCGGAAGCATCCAAATAACAAATATTAATAATTAACAAACTTTGAATAAAAAGGAAAATACTTATGCTATGGCCTGCAGTAAAATTAATGGATATGGTTGTTGGTGTGGATATCCACGCTGTTATTGGGATACCTATTCATCCTTATTTTGGTCCGATTTATTTATGGCATTCACCAAAATTTCCAGCAGCCAATGTTTTTATTAATGGACTTCCCGCCTGTACAGTAGGATCTATGGGCTATTTTTTCCATATTCCACAAGGAATTCCCGTACCAATTACACCGACAAACATTTCTTACTGGACACGTTATTTGACCAATATCGCCATGGGATTTGTTCTTATATCACTGACAATGCTGGCGAATATCGCAATAGCAGCAATAGCAGGATTTATTCCAAAACCAAAAAGTGCTGAAACATTTATAAAAGATGTAACAGGTATTGACACAAGCACATTAGCATCGACATGGAGTTCTATCTCTGCAAATTTTGCAACCTTTACAAGCTGGCAAACATGGGCAAAACTTTTAATGCCACCTTTACCATATCCTGGTGCACAGGGATCAGCTGCGGTCGGCAGTCCAAATGTTACTGTAAATGGTGGACCATTAGCCTTTGCAGCACCACTTGTAGCAACATCCTGTTCTGATATTCCAATTGTGCCAAATGCCATGACGATTGGATTTAGTAATGTGATGGTAGGCGTTAGCGTAGAAAAATTTATTCAAGGAATTGCAGTTAGCTCGGCTCAAGCTGCTGTTGCAGCTGGAGTTGCTAAAGGTGTTTCAAAAATACAACAGAAATCGGATCAAAAAAACAAGAGTAGTAAGCAAAAAAAACTTTCAGATACAGATGATAATAGCACTCAAAGCAGTAGGCAACAGGGTCAAAATAGTTGTGGGTGTAAATAGATTGGTAGAAATATGTCAAAACAAGGAACAAAAACAGTTGGGCATCCAGTAGATGTCGCATCTGGGTCAGTGTATTCGGAAATTGAAGATATCAATATTCCCGGACAGATTGATTTCATCCTAAAACGTCGATACTCAACACAAATGCTTGGCTTACCTGATACGCCATTAGGTCAAGGGTGGACACTTCCCTGTTTTTCAACGCTCACTCAAAATGATAATAAGTTTATTTTGTTTTCACCTGAAGGTGATATTGAAATTTTTCTCAATGATGAATTTAAACTGGAAAATGGTGAAACGATTTATAATTTTGGTACATTTCAAAAATTGAGCAAAGAGGGTTCAAACTACATTGTAACAAGATGGGAAGTTGATTCGGAAAAAGTCGAACGTTTAATATTTGAAGAAGGAAACATAGGTGAAACATGGCCTATTAATAAAATTGAAAATATGAGAGGTTTTTTTTCAATTGATTTTATTCGTAATGACAAAGGTCTTTTGGAAAAAATAACTCAACGACATGAACAGCGGACATTCTATGTTACTTATACAAATGATTCAAAAATAGAATCTATATATATACACCTAAAAGATAGTAACGATGAAAACAAGACTTATAAACAAGTTCTTGTAAGATATGAATATAATTCAAAAGGGGTATTAAAATCAGTTAAACGTCCTCAAGAGCATGTTTATCAATATGAATATGATGATAAAAATAGACTAATAAAAGAAATTACTCCTGATGGTGGTGAGTTTATTTTTGAATATGATACTCAAGGGCGTTGCATTAAAACATCTGGAAAAAATAGATATGATGAAAAATCTATCCGATACCTTTTGGACTGGATAGAAGTTACAGATAGCAATGACAACATTACCATGCATCGAAAACTTTCCAGTGGTCAAATCAAATGTGAAATATCCCCGCTAGGTGCACAAAAACAAACAAATTATGATGAATTTGGAAGAATTGAACAAGAGATAGATCCTTGTGGAAATCTTACAGAGTATAAATACGACGTGTATGGGAATCAATCAAAAATAATTTATCCTGGTAATATAGTTGTAGAGAAAACTTATACTGAAAATCATTTATTGGAAAAACTTATAGATCCAAAAGGGAATCATTGGGAATATCATTTTGATGATAGAAACAATATTGAATGGGTTCAAAATCCATTAAACCAGAAATTCAATTTTTTCTATGATAATCAATCAAATCTTGTCAGAATAACAGCACCTAATGATGCTGTTATGCATCAGACATTTTTCAATAACATTTTAAAATCAACTAGTGATTGGGAAGGAAATACAAACAAGTATGAATTTGATGAATTGGATAGACTTGTTTTACAAATTAATCCAGAAGGTCAAAAAACAACAATTGACTATGATTTATTGGGAAATCCAATATCTGTAACTTTTAATGATGGTACTTCAATACAGGCTGAGTATGATAAGAACAATCAGTTAAAATTGTATACTGACGCCAATGGTAACAAAACACAATTCCAAATTGGTTGTTGTGGGCAGATTCTTGAACGAATTGATCCGATGGACAATGTTGTGAAATACCATTGGGGCACTGAACCTGGCATTCTGGAATATATTGAAAATGAAAAAGGTGAAGAATATCACTTTGAATACGATGCTTCAGGTAGGATTATTTATGAAAGAGGATTTGATGGACGTCAATTATATTTTGAGTATGATCCTGCAGATAAGCTTATTGCATCAATTAATGGTTTAGGACAACGAACAACCTATGAATATGATCCTGCTGAAAATTTATCTTATGTTAAACATTCTGATGGTACGTTTAAACAATTTAAATATGATCAACTAAATAATTTAAGAGAGGCTAACAATGCAGACTGTAAGCTATCATTTAAATATGATACTCTTGGTCGTTTAGAAAAAGAAACACAAAATGATGATTGGGTTGAGCATCAATACGATGATTTTGATAATATTGTACAAACCACTACCAGTAAGAACTTCACTTATAAGTCTTTCTACGATAACAATGGTTTATTGAAGCAATTACAAATAAATGACAAAAATGTAATCATAGAAAGAAATACATTAAGCCAGGAAATTGAACGTATTTTTCCTGGTGGAAAGATACATAATGAATATAATGATGTTGGACAATTAATCGAGCAAAGTTTATTTCGCACAAATGATCATTTGATTTTTCCTGCACCTCAAAAACAAATACTCAAACGAAGCTATGACTATGACAAAGCTGGAAATATCAAATATATTGATGACATTTTTTTTGGTAAAACAATTTTTGAATATGATAAAGCTGAGAGGATTATTAAAACAATTCGAGATAATGGACCAACTGAAATATTTGATTATGATGAAACCAATAATCCAAAAAAGATAGAAATACAAGGAGAGTCAAAAAGGTCATTAAACTATAAAAGCGGTAATCGACTATTTAAAAATGGCAATTTTTTATATGAGTATGATGATAATGGTCGTCTTGTAAGAAAAAAAGACGAATCTGAAGAAAATGGTGGTGAATGGAAATACACCTGGGATGAAGGGGATAATCTTCAGTCTGTAGAATGTCCAGATAGCACCTTATGGCAGTATCAATACGATGCTTTAAGTCGAAGAATATCTAAATGTGGGCCTGATCAAAAAATTGATTTTGTCTGGAATGGAAATGATCTGATTCATCAAATTAATAATGATAAACTTCACTCAACCTGGTTATTTGAAGACGACAGTTTTAGTCCTATATGCAAAATTGAAGATGATGCAATTTATTCAGTTATAAAAGATCATATTGGTGAACCTCGTGAACTGATAGATGAGAATGGGAGTATTGTCTGGTCTGCGAGTTATTGTTCGTTTGGTGAAATAGATAACTTGAAAGTTAATGAAACTGATTGTCCAATTAGATTTCAGGGACAATATTTTGATAATGAAACTGGTTTGTGTTATAATCGATTTAGATATTTTGAACCATCAACAAGTTTGTTCATTAGCCAGGACCCGATTGGAATTTCAAATTTACTTAATTTTTATCAGTATGCACTAAGTGTTTGGAATTGGATTGACCCTGTAGGTATGACATGCCTATTTCGTGGTGATGATAATTATAAACAAGGTGATGATATTGGTAGCCCAATTATAAAAGATAAGGATATTGCTGAAACTATTGTTAACCATGTTCGTCAAAAACAAAAAAAAAATAACTACTTAACTTCATTTACAGAGAAATATGGGGTTACTAAACAATTTACAAAAAAGAATAGGGTTGTTAAAATAACTAAAGAAAAAATAAAATCCTTAAAAGATGTAAATATGTATAATTCAGATGATGCATTTAGTTTAATTAGTAAACATCCCAAGAAAAAAATTCGAAAACTCGCACTCGAAATTAAAAAAATAATGGATAAAAATTCTGAAATTCTAATTGAAGGTA
>Ga0272440_1000577_pt1 | contig 30984 bp, 21 predicted proteins | sample SSMMMBAug17_FD_192440 | JGI IMG/M metagenome (GOLD analysis project Ga0272440, IMG submission 192440) | Marine sediment archaeal communities from Little Sippewissett salt marsh, Falmouth, MA, United States - SSM-MMB-Aug17 | ecosystem: Environmental > Aquatic > Marine > Wetlands > Sediment ... | reverse complement strand
GTTGATGACACCGACGATCTGGTTGATGACACCGACGACCTGGTTGTTGACGACGATCTGGATGATGACACCGACGACCTGGTTGTTGACACCGACGATCTGGTTGATGACACCGACGATCTGGTTGACGACACCGACGATCTGGTTGACGATACTGATAACACCGACGATCTGGTTGATGACACTGAAGCGACGATGGATAATACCCAAACGCTGGACGAAGATACCCAGGGCGAAGATACTGATGACCTGATTGATGATACAGAAGAAATGGTACAAACAGATGAAGAACAGCCTGAGATATCAGTTGATTCAAATGACAATGACAGCCAGATTGTAAATACCGAAGAAAAGCAAGGGGCTGATACCCCTCAATTGAGCGCAATTGTCCAGGATGACGATGATGACGATGACGATGAAATTCTCGAATTAACAACACCTGCCAGACCTCCATCACCTGTAATTTCCGAAGAAAATCTTAAAGAAACTGTTCGTGAAGTCCTTGAAGAAATGATGGGAGAGCGTCTGGATGAAATGATCAATTCAATGCTTGAATCTGTTATTTCTCAAAAAATTCAAGACCTCCAAAACGAACTTATGGCATAGAATTATAGTGTTTGCATACACTATAGCTAACAGTCAATTTAAAAATAAAGAGTGGTTAAATGTTAGACAAAAGTTATGAACCCCATGCGGTTGAAAAAAAATGGTCTGAATACTGGAAAAAAAACAAGCAGTTTGCCGCAAAAGACAGCTCAGATCAACAATCATATTCGATAGTTATTCCACCGCCAAATGTAACCGGTGTTTTACACATGGGCCATGCCCTCAATATTACCTTACAAGATATCATGTGCCGCTATCACCGCATGAAAGGTGAGAATGTCCTCTGGATGCCTGGCACTGATCATGCGGGTATTGCAACTCAAAATGTTGTTGAAAAACAACTGGTTAAAGAGGGGAAAGATCGATATCAATTGGGCCGGCAAGCATTCATTGACCGGGTCTGGGAATGGCGAACAGAATATGGCAGTGCAATTATCAATCAGCTCAAATCCCTGGGAGCTTCATGTGATTGGGATAGAGAGCGTTTTACAATGGATGATGGTCTTTCCAAGGCAGTTCGAAAAGTCTTTGTTGAACTATTTGATGCTGGGCTGATCTATCAGGGGGATTATATTACCAACTGGTGTCCCCGATGTCAGACCGCCCTTGCGGATCTTGAGGTTGAACATGAAGACCTGGACGGCCATTTGTATCATATCCGGTATCCTTTTCAAGACACTGATGATGGTCTCATTGTTGCGACAACACGCCCAGAGACAATGCTTGGGGACACAGCAGTCGCAGTTCATCCTGACGACGAACGATATGAAAATGTTCCCAATTCTGTCCAATTGCCCCTGACTGATCGGATCATACCAGTTATCAAAGATGCTTATGTGGATCGCAGTTTTGGAACCGGTGCCCTTAAAGTGACACCTGCCCATGATCCAAATGATTTTGAAATTGGCACACGCCATGAACTTCAATCTGTTCGCGTAATCGGTGATGATGGCAAAATGACAGAATTGGCAGGTGAAAATTATCAGGGCCTGGACCGATTTGCCTGTCGTAAACAGATTATCAAAGATCTTGAAAATCTGGGGCTGATTATTAAAATTGATCCTTTGAAACATGGTGTGGGGCATTGTTACCGATGTAAAACTGTTGTCGAGCCCAATCTATCTCGTCAGTGGTTTGTCAAAACCGCTCCCCTGGCTGAAAAAGCAATTAAAGCGGTTGAAAATGGTGAAACCCGAATTATTCCTGAAAACTGGACAAAAACCTACTACGACTGGATGTACAATATCAAAGACTGGTGTATTTCTCGTCAAATCTGGTGGGGACATCGCATTCCAGCCTGGTATTGTCAGGACTGTGGTCACACGATGGTCAGCATGGATGATATCACCCACTGTTCACAATGTAACAGCAAGGAGATAGTCCAGGAATCCGATGTTTTAGATACCTGGTTCAGTTCTGCTTTATGGCCTTTTTCAACAATGGGATGGCCCGAACAAACTGAGTTGCTGCATACCTTTTATCCAACATCATTACTGGTCACTGGATTTGATATCCTGTTTTTCTGGGTCGCCCGCATGATGATGATGGGCCTCTGGTTTATGAAAGATGTGCCATTTAAGGATGTCTACATTCACGCTCTGGTTCGGGATGAAGATGGCAAAAAGATGAGCAAATCCAAAGGCAATGTTATTGATCCCTTAGATATCATTCAACGTTATGGCACAGATGCCTTTCGCTTTACCCTGGCAGCCTTTGCTGCTCAGGGGCGTGATATCCGACTGTCTGAAAAACGTATTGAGGGGTATCGTCACTTTATCAACAAGCTTTGGAATGCTGCCCGATTTGCCCTGACCCACCTGGAAACATGGACGCCCCAAGACAATGCAGACCATCCCTCATTACCCGACCGGTGGATCCTTTCTCGCTTGACTCAGGTGGCTTCAGATGTAGAATCCCACCTGCATCACTATCGTTTCAATGAAGCCGCAAACGCACTATACCAGTTTGTATGGCACGAGTTCTGTGACTGGTATCTGGAAGCCATTAAACCAATTCTGTATGAACGTGAAGGCCATAAACAATCAACCCTGGCATGTTTAAATAAAACCTTATGTGCCAGTCTGGGATTGTTACATCCCTTTATACCATTCATTACCGAAGAAATTCGAAGCAAGCTTCCGGAGCCGCTGGATTCATCATTGATGTACTCCGCCTTTCCCAGTCAAATTAATGCACTGGACAAAGATGCTGAAACATTGATGACCCTTATGATGGATATTGTGACCGGTATTCGCAATATTCGTGGAGAAATGAATATCAGTCCATCATTTTTACTGGATACCATCATTCATTCACCCAATGCCCCAATTCGCCAGTCAATGGAGACACATCAATCCATGATTGTCAATCTGGCACGCCTGAAATCAATCACCATACAAAAACCATCAATCCGGCCAAAATCAGCCGCCACTGTGGTGATTGGCGATCATACAGTTTATGTTGCCCTTGAAGGCGTGATTGATTTTGAAAAAGAATCCAGCCGCCTGAAAAAAGAGATCCAAAAAATTGAAAAAGAACTGGTAGGGGTTAGCAAAAAACTGGCCAATGAAGACTTTTTGAGCAAAGCCCCAAAAAGTGTTGTGGATAAGGTCTCAAAAAAATATTCGGCCCTGATGGAAAAACAAGATCGTTTGAAAGAAAATCTGGAAAAAATTCAAAAAATTGGAGATATTTGATCTGGTAAATAATTATTGGGCACACTGAGGAACATGCTATGGGAGACCATCAATCAAGGGACCATTCTTTTAATCTGATCAATAGTATTTATGGGGCACAAATGCTCTTTGTTGCTTCTGGCACATTGGTTTTAATTCCCTTGTTTACCCATTTTGATCTTAATGTCACGCTTTTTACTGCTGGATTGGGAACATTGATTTTTCAGGCAATGACCCACGGTCAGATCCCTGTTTTTTTGGCACCATCAATTATATACATAGCCCCCATTATTTACAGTGTCAAAACCTGGGGCATACCAGGGACATTGTGTGGATTGGCGGTGGCTGGATGTTTATATATCATTGTCAGTGCCATTATTCAGATTCATAGCGCTCAGATAATTGAAAGATTATTTCCACCACTGGTCAAAGGCCCGATGATCATGATTCTGGGCTTAAGCCTGGTGCCAATGGCTGGGCACCTGGTCATGGGAAAAAGCATTGATGGCATAACACAACTAATGCCACAATACTCGGCAGTGACCATTGCCATTGTCACATTATCTGTCACTGTTCTGGTTTCTATTATGGGAAAAGGTATCTGTCGAATGATTCCCATTTTGTGTGGTATTGCTGCTGGTTATCTTTTTTCACTATGCCTGGGGATTGTCAATTTTAGTCCACTATATCAGGCGCAATGGATTGCAATTCCTAAATTTGTGATGCCTCAATGGCATTTTGATGCAATCTGTTATATGTTACCAGTTGCCTTTATATCCATTATGACTCATTTGGGTGATATTCTGGCCATTGGATCAATCACCAACAATAATTATTTGAAATCACCCGGAATTCACTGGACATTAATGGGAAATGGGATTGCCACAGGGGTGGCATTGATGTTAGGCGGTCCACCAAACACACCAGACTCAGGGGTAAGTGGTGCAGTTGCATTCACACGCCAATATCAGCTATCAATAATGACATGGGCCGCAATTATTTCAATTCTGCTTTCTTTTGTGGGGAAGCTCGGGGCATTATTTCAAACCATTCCACCCCCAGTGATGGGCGGAATCATGCTGATATTGTTTGGGGCGATCACAGTTGTTGGGTTGAAACAATTGGCGCATCTTGGCGATGATCTGACCAGTCCCCGCAATATGGCAATTATCGCCTTGATGATGACAATAGGGCTTGGCGGGATGTCTTCAAAAGTAACTGGTTTGGAAGGTTTTAGTCTTGCGGGTATCCTGGGGATATTCTTGAATTGCTTTTTGCCGGTATCTCAGGAAAAATATGGCGCGGGCATTCTTGTGTATGGGTCCATGATGACCGATCCAGGAAAAGAAATTATCGCAAATACCCTTACAAGTATTCCCGCAATAACGCCCTTTAATGTGGAATATGCGAGAAAAAGCAAAAATCGGTCAAATGCACCGGTTCTGGTTCCAGTCAGTCAGGGTGGCACAAAAGTCAGAGCAAAAATTCTCGTGATGAAATCCCATGTTTCTGAGGAATTGGCCTGTGATTTTTTGTATCGACGCGCTATCAATTTTGTTGAAGAAACTGCTATAATGTACGCAGATAAAGACAAACATGAAAATAGTGGGCTTGAAATACAGTATCTAAAAGATTTTGAAAATGTCGCAAAGGTTTTTTACACAGCCTTTACGCCAAATATTGAAAATATTGTTAATCCCACTATTTCACCAGATGACAAGTCCAAAGAGCTGGCATATCTGGCAATAGACAGTCTGAATCAAGACACATTTTGTATGCAGCGTGATGGAATTCGCTGTTTAATTGACGATATCCATGCAGGTATTAAAACACCTTTGTCAGATTTTTATGTGAGAGAAATTATCAATCGGGCATCATCTGCCAACGATTTAAATGAAGCCAGAATTAACATTGCCAGGCAGAAACATATTTATCCATAACAGAATAATCAACTCAATCAAGCAAAAGGTAATAGTTCATCCCTATGAAAAACATTCAAAAAAATAACGTTGTATGGCATCGGGCCCTGGTCAATCGAAATGATCGCAATGGCATGAATGGTCACCGAAGTGTCAATCTCTGGTTTACCGGACTATCGGGTTCTGGAAAATCCACTCTGGCGCATGCACTTGAAAAAAGGCTATTTGATATGCGATGTCGCACATTTGTTTTTGATGGCGACAATGTTCGTCATGGTTTATGCAAAGACCTGGGCTTTTCAGACAAAGACCGCCAGGAAAATATTCGTCGGATCACCGAAATGGTGAAATTATTTCTTGAAGCTGGCATCATTGCATTGACTGCATTCATTGCACCATTTCAAAAAGACCGAGACATGATCAAATTACATCTGGGCCAGGAAAACTATATTGAAGTATATTGTGATTGCCCCTTGCAAACCTGTGAGAAACGAGATGTCAAAGGCATGTATCAAAAAGCGCGTCAGGGAATAATCAGCGATTTTACCGGGATTTCATCACCCTATGAAATCCCTGAATCACCCGATATTGTGCTTCAAACTTCTGCCCAGTCCATTGATAATTGCGTGGAACAATTGATCCAACTCATGGCACAACGTCGCATTTTTCAATTGACTGATATTTAATATGTAAAACAAGCGCTTTTTTGTTATTGAAATCAAACATTATTCTTGCTTCACTAATTTATTTATGATAATTATTTGTTCATATAAATAAAATGTATTTTTTCAATCCTTTCAATAGGGATCGGTATCAGAATTAAATCGCATATAACTGCCGCACCACCCTTCAAAAGGATAAAGATTCCATAAAGGAGATCAGCATGACAATACAAATGTCTTCTCTGACAATTCGTGATCGACATCATTTTTTAATTGGTGTCATCCGGCTTTGTGTCATAACAATCCTGACTGTCAACGCATTGTGGACAATGGATCATCTTTTTATGTCGTCCAATCCAGTTGCCCTGGCTGCTGATGAAGAAGAAGCGCCAGCCGAGGGTGAAGGAGGTGAAGCTGCTCCTGAGCAACCTGAAGTGCTTGATGTTTTTTTGAAACTGGATCCATTTATTGTCAATCTTAAAGGCAATGGCATGAAACGTTATCTTAAAACGACTATTGCCATTGAAGTTGAAGTAAAAGAGGTCAAACAAGAACTGGAAATGTTGACACCTAAACTTCGTGATACTATTTTGTTTGTGTTAACCAGTAAATCATATAATGACCTTTTTTCCAATGAGGGCAAAATTGCTCTCAAGCATGAACTTATTGCTCATATTAATCGTATTTTAAAATCTGGTACCATTAAGGCAATTTATATTACCGATTTTATTATACAATAGCGCATTTATCTTTGAGTGTAACCAAAATAGACTGAATTCCGGGGACATGACCTTATTTTTTGATATAAAATATTATATTATAAGATTTTATGTCAAGAAATAAGGATCGTGTCCCCGGAATTCAGTCTATTTAGGTTACACTCTTTATCTTTTTAATAAAGATCATTACCATGGTTACTGTTGTCACTCAAAACAGTTTTTTGGGCCTGGATTGGGAGACTTTAATCAAGGCGTTTCAGCATTTTCAAGAAAAAAGTTTTAAAGAAATCAAAGCGAGACTTGACCGGCTGACACAAAAAAAAGAGCGAATTGACCCGACACTTTACTGCCGATTCTGCTCCAATGGGATAACATCGACAGACAATGCAATCCAGATCAATGGCAGTGTGGAACATCAGTGTACGAACCCTCAAGGCAATACATTTGATATATCATGTTTCTCCATTGCAAAAGGATGTGTACAGACAGGCACACCGACATTTGAACATACATGGTTTGATGGCTATACCTGGCGATTTGCCTTATGTGCCAGATGCCACACTCATATCGGATGGTTTTATCAGCGGGATCATCATAATTTTTATGGTTTGATTCGTAACGCTTTAACTGATATTTCCTGAGTAATGATAAATCTTGGATTCATTAGAATGATAACAAACAAAAAAAAAAGATGCATTTGTATTGTTGAAGATGATGACGTGGTTCGTCTTATAGTCAAAGATTATCTTCAAATGGCGGGCTTTGACATTTATGAATTTGACAATCCAATTGATGCAATAGCGGCTATCAAAAAATCGCCCTGTGAGATTGCAATTGTTGATATCAACATGCCAGAAATGTCGGGTGAAACATTTATGCAGAAAGCCAGGCAGGTTTGTGGGTCAATACAGTTTATCATTCACACCGGGGCCATTGACTATAAAGTGCCTTCATCGTTGAAAGACCTTGGTATCTCACAGGAAAATGTTCTGGTAAAACCCATTGAAGATATGAATGAGTTTCAAACAGTTATCAAACGATTGCTTCACCCAAATAAATAAAAACTAACCGGAGGCCAAAATGTCACAAAATATTTTGACGCAACCTGGTGATATGCTAAGAAAAGCGGTCAAATGGATTTCTGAACATAAACAAAAACAACCCGACATAAAGATGTCATCATTGATTGACCAGGCCGGGTTAACATTTGATTTGTCACCCAAAGACCTTGATTTTTTAAACCGAAAGTTTATCAATCAGCCATGAAACCAGTAACAATCAAACGACTTCCAGAAATAATTGCCAATAAAATTGCAGCCGGTGAGGTTGTTGAACGACCGGTATCTGTAGTTAAAGAACTCTTAGAAAATGCGATTGATGCCAACAGCACGCGGATCAGGATTGACATTGAAAAAGGGGGAACCCAATTGATTCGCCTGTCAGATAATGGAATTGGTATGTATCGTGAAAGCGCTATACTGGCACTGGAACGTCATGCCACCAGCAAAATCGCAAATGATGCAGATCTGTTTGCAATAAAGACTCTGGGATTTAGAGGTGAGGCCCTTCCCAGTATTGCTGCAATATCAAAAATGGTCATGGTTACCCGACCCTATGAAAGTGATATTGGCACAGAAATCCAGGTTGAAGGCGGCAAAGTTTTGGGTGTTAATGATGCAGGCGCTCCATCAGGGACATATATCACAGTAAAAGACTTGTTTTACAATACACCGGCCAGAAAAAAGTATCTTAAAAGCATTCGAACCGAAATTGCACATATCATTGATTATCTATCCAATGTGGCTGTGGGATTTCCATCAATTCATTTCAAACTCTTTCATAATGCCCGATCAATCAAAAACTGGTCACAAACGAACGAGATTGCAGATCGCATTGCTGATGTCATGGGCGATGATTTATACAAAAAATTATACCCCATTACATTTAAAAATGAATTTGTATCCATTGATGGTTATGTGGCATCACCGGAAACCAGCCGAAAATCATCCAGTCATGTCATTTTTGTCAATGGCCGGGTGGTGACTGATCGCTTTATTCATCATGCGATCCTTGAAGGCTATCGCGGTCATCTGATGAAAGGGCAGTTTCCTGTTGTGGTCTTGTTTATGACTGTGCCTTTTGAAGATGTTGATGTCAACGTTCATCCTGCCAAGCAAACTGTTCGATTTGTTAATCAGGGAAGCATTTACCAGGCCATTGTGATATCAATCCAAAAAGGACTGGCTCAAACCAGGCGGTCTTCATGGAAACCGATTCCTGAAAAAAATCCACAACCCATAGACAATGATCATTCAAATGAAACAAATGACCCAAAACAATCGATATATGACATTCCTCTTCACCCCACAGAAGTGAAACCCCATATGCTCAAAGAAACTATTTCTCCAATACCTTATACTCATCAGCAATCGCTGATTTCTGATACCTCCGAGAAATCAGCCCAACACTCAGATCTCCATTTGAACTATAGAAACTTGAAAATTGTGGGACAATTTCAAAAAACATACATAATATGCGAAACTGACCAGGCATTGGTTTTAATTGATCAGCATGCAGCCCATGAAAGAATTGTTTATGAACGCCTAAACAATGCCTTGTTATCACAGAAATTACCCATGCAGCGCCTCCTTATTCCAGAGACCATAGAACTGAATTATAAACAGTCACTGGTTTTTGCGGAAATTATTCCAGAATTAAAAAAAATCGGATTTGAAATTGAACCCTTTGGTCAAAATACATTTATCGTACAATCCATACCAGACATATTAACTGGCAAAAATATCAAACCCTTGATTCATGAAATGGCAGAAAGCCTTCCTGATATCAAAAACACAGCACCTGCGCAAAAAGCAATTGATGAGTGCCTCATACTCACGGCCTGTCATTCAGCCATTCGCTCTGGTCAGACGTTGTCATCAAAAGAAATTCATGAACTCTTAAATGCCTTAGAAGATTGTGACCATCCATCACAATGTCCCCATGGTCGTCCGACCTGTATTCAATGGGATTGCACCCTTATTGAAAAAAAATTCAAGCGTATTGTATGACATTGAAATTATTTTTTTTTATTTTTTGCCTTTTAATAAAAAATATCATTGATAACTTGCTAAAAATAAGTTATAAATCAGATTCATTTGTTGGACTGATCTTTTCATGTTGGTGTCTGATACGTTCATGCTTAAATTGAGCCAGATAACTAATCAAATACAAAAAAAATTTGCAATCAATAAATTTTTACCCATTTACAAGAGCGTTCATTATTTATGCTTTTGTAAATTGAGGTATATATTAACAATTATATTATAGATTGTTAAAATCTATATCCAATACAGCGGCAAAAATTGTTTGCCGCTGTAAACCAGAGAAAGGAGTCAGACAGTGAATACGTATTTAAAAATTTATCTCGCTTTTATTATTCAATTTGTGGTGGCAACAATATTAATTGTCAAAAACATTATTGAAAATGGCGGAAACTTTTATGTGGGCGGTTTTATCGTCCTGGTGATTATTTTTATCTTTTCAATCTTAATTTTAAAGAAGTCAGTATACAATGTTTACAAAACATTTGGTGAAATGTCTGACGAAATGACAATGATTTCCCATGAAATTGAAAAGATGTCGGCAAGTGTACTAACAACAACCCAATCCTTATCCGATGGTACTTCTGGTCAGGCATCTGCTCTGGAGCAGACATCGTCATCATTAGAAGAAATTGCATCCATGACCAAACAAAATGCAGACAATGCCAATACCGCCAATTCTCTGGTAAAAGAAGCTGGACAAATTTTTAAACAGGCCAATGAATCAATGGATCAATTGACCAACTCCATGCAAGAAATATCAAAAGCCAGTGAAGATACACAAAAAATTGTTAAAACCATTGATGAAATTGCATTCCAGACCAATCTTCTTGCTTTAAACGCGGCTGTGGAAGCAGCCCGCGCAGGCGAGGCTGGCGCTGGCTTTGCAGTTGTTGCTGATGAAGTTCGTAATCTGGCCATGCGCGCTGCTGAAGCTGCCAGGAATACATCAAATATTATCGAACAAACAGTCAAAAAGGTTCAAGAAGGTTCAGGACAGGTCACCAGCACCACTGAGGCTTTTGGTCAGGTGGATGAAAACAGTCGTAAGCTCGGTGAGCTTATTGGTGAAATCTCCAGTGCATCCAATGAACAGGCCATGGGAATTGATCAGATAAACCGGGCGGTATCGGACATGGATGAAGTTGTTCAGCAAAATGCCTCACGCGCACAGGAATCTGTAAACTCATCAAAAGAACTGAACAGCTATGGCAAAAGAATTAAATCTGGATTTATGGAATTAATGCATGTATTTGGCGGACAATCCTCAGGAGCCGGACAGTCCCGACCCAAAACAAAAGCGTCATCAGGTGCCACCAGCCGTTCAGGCAGAAAACCCCAACCCAAAAAGAAACCCAAAGCATTGGCTGGCGGTGCCCCCAAGGCACCCAAAAAAGAAGCCTTACAATCAACCAGTGAAGTCAGACCAGAACAAATGATCCCATTTGACGATGATGATTTTAAAGATTTCTAGTAATAGCAACTGTTTGTTTTTAATCTGGTATAAAGGAGAAACATCATGAGTGATGGTAATGTACAACTTGACCAGGTTTCATCCTCAGTCAAACGAGAGGGAAAATATTTAACCTTTGCTTTGGCAGATGAAGAATATGGCATTGGCATTTTGAAAGTAAAAGAAATTATTGGCATGATGGCAATTACCCCCGTGCCACAAACGCCTTCATATGTAAAAGGTGTTATCAATCTTCGTGGGAAAGTCATACCTGTTGTAGATTTACGAAGTAAATTCGATATGGAAACCATTGATTATACCGATAGAACATGTATTATCGTGGTTGAAATTGAAGGAAAAGAAGAACGCATACAGATTGGTATTGTTGTGGATACAGTATCCGAGGTAATCAATGTACGAGAGGCTGATGTTGAAGATACACCCACTTTTGGCACGCGTGTCAGTACTGAGTTTATTTTGGGGATGGCCAAAATTGAGGGGAGTGTCAAGATATTGCTGGATATTGATGCAGTTCTCAGTGCAAAGGAACTGAGCCAAATCGTATAAAACCAATATAAAACAGGGGCGATTAATTTCGCCCCACTGTTATACCGCCTTTTCCAGAAAAACGCTATTATTCAATTTTCATCAACTCTGCATAAAAGCTACCCACAATAACTTTACTTTTTAATAATACCGGAATACGCCGGTCATCATTGGTGATCCATATTTGAATTTTGGCATTTTTGCTTTTTTCAAATACACCGCCCACATCTTTAATATCTGGCTCAACCAGCCATGTATCAAAAGTGCCAAAAGGAACAGTAATTTTTTCTTGTTTCAGATAAAATACTTTTCCAGCCACACATTTTTTGCCATCAGTCACAGACGCAAATACATTTTTGGCATCCGGGGGAAACAGGCGTACATAGTAAAAAGCAGATAAGGGGTCAAAAGTATGCGCAGGAACAGCAATGGGATTTCTCAAATGATCAAAATTGCTGTACTGAGCGGTCTGCTGTTTCCAATCAAACCGAACAATAATGTTGCGTCGGGTGCTGCCTTCACGTACTCTTTTTTCATAATGCTCGGTTCGATTATGAGTGATAGACACATAAGAATCTATTTGATCGCGAACTTTATAAATTTTGTCCACAAAAGAATTTGTTTTTGCTTGCAATTGAAAATGAAAAACAGGCTGTCCCTTTATTGTTTCATTGGGAAGAACTTCAAGCACTGAGTATCCGGCTGGTATGTATCCCCATTTTATCCGATAGGTCAGTTTTTCTCCTGGATAGAAAGCTGAAAGGAATTGGTTAGAAAAGGATGGTTCTGCATAAACACTGATATTCATATAAAAAACGACCATCATACCAGTTATGAATGATAAAAACTTGTGTGGGTTATTCATCAGTTCTTCCTATCAATTAATGGTCAAAAATATATCCCAAAGACCGCCTGCTGACAAAATATTTAGGTTTTTTGGGATTATTTTCAAAATATTTTCGAAAGCGAACAACAAAATTATCCACAGTCCGACTGCTTGTTCCCACAGCGTATCCCCATCCAATTTCCAAAATTTCTTTTCTGGATAATACCACACCACGATTGGCAATAAAGAGTTTCAACAGCTTAATCTCTTGATCGGTTAACGCAATATCGCCTTCCGCGCATTGTGCGATACCATTGTGAAAATCAATCCGGTTGCTGCCAAAAATATATGTATCATATTGGGAGTGTTCCTTTTTTGCACCATTTTGATGCCAATTTGAGCGAGTCAGGAGCCGATCCACCCGAAGCAAAAATTCATCCAGATGAAATGGCTTGCTAAGATAGTCATCAACGCCATTTTGAAAGCCTTTTATCCTGTCAGCAGCAGTATTTTTAGCAGAAAGAATTAAGATGGGAATACGTTCGTCATCCAGGCGAATATGCTGAAGAATACTTAAACCATCAAGGCCCGGCAGCATAATATCCAGAATAATCAAATGGGGATCAAAGGATTTCCATTCAGAAAGACCTGAGGGGCCATCTGAGGCTATTTTTACCTTAAAACCTCTCATTTTAAGGTTCAACTTGAGTCCTTCTGCAATATGCGTTTCATCCTCGATTACCAATATTTTCTTCTTATTCATATTTGACATTCTTATTCTCCGGTTTTTTTCCTGGAATTTTTAATTGAAAAATTGATCCAGGTTGTTTGGGATTATCCAAGACCGATATTTTGCCACCATGCATTTTAGTAATACTATAAACGATATATAGCCCCAGACCACTACCTTTAGCCGAGCGATCATCAGCCTGGCCAATTTGAAAAAACTTTTTAAAAACTTTTGATCGATATTTTTTCTCAATGCCCATACCATTGTCTTCAAAAGAAATATAAACATATCTTTTTTTCATTTCCAGACGAACAATGATTTCAGGCTCGGAATGATTATTATAAATCATGGCATTATTGACCAGGTTACGAAATAGCATCTCAAACAGGTCTTCATTGATTTTAAGTAACACCTGGCCGCAAATGGTATTTTCAAATCGGACATTGGGGTATTGATCCGCATTTTTAGCAATAAAGTTTTGTGTAAATTTAACAATATCAATATCCTGTGTTTCATGAACCCCGCGGGTTTCCAGCCGAGAAATATTCAATATGTTATTAATATGCTCGGACAATCGATTGACATCAAGGAGCATATATTCAATATAGGGTTTCTGGTCTTCTGGTGATAATGGATTGTTTAAAAATGTTTCAAGGTATAGTTGAATTGATGTGACAGGGGTTTTTAATTCATGAGTGTAATTGTTGATAAAGTTATTTTGAAGGCGATAAAGTTGAAATATTTTTTGATGATACACAAAAATGATAATTATTCCCATTAAAATAATCCCCACCAAAATTGACAACATCAGGATCACCACCCAGGTTTCCATGGCCAATACTCTATCATGGGGAAGGTCAAATTTTTCAATCAATTCGGACATGCCAGAACTGACTTTGACATACCAATAAATATATAAAAACAATGACAGCACAAGTGCCAGTATTGAATAAATAAAAATGAGAACCGGATGAAAAAACCACTTTGATTGTGTCATGGCTTCGTTTTTCCAGTTAATCGGATCAATAGAATTGTTTTGACAGTATCTTCTGAACGTAATTTTTTGCGAAAGATTTCAATATGATACCACTGTGCCATCAAATCTAAAAAGGACTTAGTGGATTTGCGAATCTCACCAGCCAAAAGGATTTCTCCATGGGGCTTTAAGTGTTGATGAAATAGTGCTTGCAGTGGTTTAAAATCGCTTTCTTTGTAAATTAACTCGGAACCGACAATGATATCGAAGGGACTGTCAATTTGTGGTTTATGCCAGTCAAGGTATTTGATATCAATTGTCTGGCAATCATTGTGATGGGCATTGGCCTGCAAAAATTGAAATGCATGTGAATCATATTCGGTTGATGTCACCTGATAGCCAAATTTTTCTGCAATAATACCTGTTGCACCCAGACCTGCACCCAGTTCAAGAAGTGTTTTGGATTTCATTTGTTGGCTGGCAAGGTGATCGGCTAAAACAAGGGATGCTTCCCAAATTTTGGCCCATAATGGAAACTGGTCAGAGACATCCGATGAATCAATAAAGGCATCAAGGCTTTTTGGCACAAGAAAAGTAAAGGGCTTGTTGCGAATATTGATTGACACTGTGTCTGTTTCATATGTCTGATAAAATGATTCTATAGAAAACATCATTTTTTTTCTTTTTCATTTAGAATTAATACTATTATCGTTCAACCCCAGTCTTTCCTAGCATAGATATTTCATTCCCGGTCCGAAACGCAATATCTATGCCATTTAAAAAAAAGTTGAACGACAATAGAACGATATGGTTAAAAAGGGACGTTTTTATTCGTTAGCAATAGATAGCTCATCTACCTTATCAATTGAAAGGCCAGTCAGAGTTGAAATTTGCTGATATGAAAGATTTTGTGCAGACAACATATTTTTAGCAATTTCCCGCATGGCTTTTTCCATACCTTTTTCCATGCCTTTTTCCATGCCTTTTTCCATGCCTTTTTCCATGCCTTTTTCCATGCCTTTTTCCATGCCTTCTTCCATGCCTTTTTTGATCCCTTTTTCGATAGCCGCTTTTTCAAGCAAGCTAAAACTGTATTCATCAATCATTTCAGCACGTTCAGTTGGTGTAATGAGATCTTTTTGAATATGCTCAAAAATCTTTTTAATTTCAGGTCTGTCATATTGAGATTCGTCCACTTCTTCATCCAGGCTGTCATTAATAGCAGTTAACCATTGTCGATAAGGTTCAGGGGTATTTTTATTAACGTATTTCGGACAAACATAAATGATTCTATGGTGTATTTCGTCTAATGGATTTCCTTGTAAATCTTTTGGATCAAAATCAATGACACTGATATCTGTTTTATATTTATCTCCAGATGTCAACACAACCAGTGTAAACACTTTTTGCTTGGGAAAGTAATCATTGGATGATTTGACCTGTTCCAATAATGCCGCACAATGATAATGCAAAAAACGATGATAATGATCAAAGTGCCTGACATGTTGAATATCTAATATAATTCTGTTAACAGTATCTTCAGCATACAGGTCAAAACGACAATTGACAAAACCAACCGATGGATCATAACTTTTTTCAGTTTCAACTTTGTCAATAACGATATCAATCCCAAAAAAATCATCAATAAATGGCTTGAATATTTCTTTATCACAAAAAGCTTTTTTAAAAATAACACCATATTGTAAAGAACCGACTTGAAGCATCATGACCCCCTTTTTGTTAATTACATGACATGTTTTATTCACATACAATTATAATCCCACAAGAATCGCACCGATAGCGGACTTTTTCAGAAGCAATCGGTGCAACCGGCTCAAATGAATTATTCTTTTTGCCGGTTGTTTCAAAACATTCCGGACAATAGCTATTACCCAGTTCATCTGATGTTATTACCAGGTGACAATGACGACATCGGAGTCGTTCTTGGGTATCAGCTTTGATCAAACTGATTGTCTGATGAGTGCAGGTTGATTCCATATATTAATGTGCAATCGTTATTTCTTTTGATATTACAGCAGTATTGCCCAGTGTATCTTTAAGTTTCATTGTAATTTCGTAAAGACCTTCAATAAGATAAACATCTTCGAGAATATTGGTTATTGATAGTTTATTATCGTAAGTATCAGTACGTATTGTCATTTTAACAGAGTCGGTGTCTTCTTCTTTCAGTTCAATTGGACCAATTTCATTAAAAACAGGTGGGTTAACCTGGGGGTTTTCAGTTTTTTTGCATGTTCTATTGATAAATAGATATTTTGTATTCATATCCAAATCTCTCGCCTTTAGTTCTGCCACAAAATTATAATAATAAGCCCAGGTGTCCAATCGTTCTGAAGGATATCGTTTGTCGTAAAAATTAAGTTCATCAATGACAGGTATGCTACCTGTTGATATTTCAATCATTATGCTTTTCGTTCCAATCTGACCCTGACTATCTGTGACTTCAAACACAATTTCATAATAAAAAGGGCCGGGTAATGATTTTATAATATCAACAATATCGTCAACCTTGTCATCTATAGGGAATGTATAGGTAAATTGAGGTTCTGTTTGCGATATCCTATAAAGACCAATGCTGTTGCTAAAAGGTGTGCTTGTTGTACAAGAATAATCCGCGCATTGATTAACTGTGACATCTATGGTTTCAACATTCAAGTCATAATCAGAAATTGTTATTTCTACTGCACCAGCATTTCCTTGTGTATAACTTTGCACCTGCTTGATTTTATCACTACTTTCATAAAAAGAAATCCTGTCAATAACCGGCTGAAAACCTTTGGTATCATTATCACTGCCACCACATCCTCCCATGTTGAATAAAATGATCAATGTCAACAATGAAATGATAGACAATAAACGTTTCATGTCATTCCTCCTATTGATAATAATACATTATCCCAAATCCAATATTCCAGGCATCCCAATCCAGATGATCGTTTTGCGTGTCTGGTTTCAGATATTTGATATCAAAGTTCAGTGCAGTATTTTCCAGACGATTGATCCAAAAATCCACCCCAAAACAATAATGAAATCCAAAGGCGTCATCCAAAGACATGCCGCCTTGCATTGATGGATTGTTATTTTTTTCAAAATCATTAAAATAATATCCAATACCCGCACCAAGATAGGGCTTGACTATGGTATCATTGGGCAAATAAAAGCGTGTGCTGAGTGTTACTGGAATGGTTGTTATTTCACCAATTTTTGCTTGTTGATTGGTGACTTTCATGTGAATATCAGATGCCATCATACTGTCCACACAAAATTCCATCGCTAAAAATTCGTTAAAGGACATTAGCATTTGTATACCAAATCCTAAAACATCGTCAAATGCATAATTGACCGAAAGACCATTTTGTTTCATATCTGAATCATTGATGCGCACATGAGAAATATGCGCACCTATTCCAATACTGTTATTTTGTCCGGTTTCATACACAGATGTCCATTGTGACCATGCGCTGACCGGTATGACGCAAACACACATTATGCACAGAATACTGATTGTTTTTCTCATATTGACAAAATCTCCTTATTCGTTGTGGAGGATAGATCCATTTCCTCACTGATTAATAAATATAACCAATGAGATTTGTTTATCAAAATTGTGTGGTATTCACAACTGAATTTTTCATTCAATCTGTTTTCATGTATTAGTTTTGTCATGCATTTCGTGTTTTGGGGGTGCAAAAACCTTAACAAAGATCCAAATTAACCCGCATCCAGTTCAAAAGCAGAATGAAGTGTTCTCACTGCCAGTTCAGTATATTTTTCTTCAATCACACAGGAAATACGTATTTCTGATGTGCTGATCATCATGATATTAATATTTTCACGTGCAAGGGCATCGAACATTGTCGATGCCACCCCGGAGTGACTTCGCATACCAACTCCAATAACCGAAACTTTGGCAATATTGGGGTCACCTGCCACGCTTTCAGCACCGATTTCTTCGCCGATTTTTTTCTCAATTTCAAGGGCCTTTTCGTAATCGGTTTTTGACACAGTGAATGTGATATCAGTCATGTTTTTCTGACGCGTGTTTTGGATAATCATATCCACAATAATTCCTGCATTGGCCATAGCGCGCAGGACTTTTGCCGCCACGCCGGGTACATCCGGTACACGTGACAGGGTTATTCTTGCCTCATTTTTATTATGGGTGACACTGGAAACAACCACACGTTCCATGTCTTTTTCTTCATTAACAACCATTGTTCCTTGCTCCTCATTAAATGATGACCTTACATGGATAGGTACTTGATATTTTTTTGCAAACTCCACCGATCGAATTTGAAGCACTTTTGCGCCCAGACTCGACATATTCAGCATTTCATCATAGGAAATGCGATGGATTTTGCGCGCTTTTTCACAGACATTGGGATCAGCAGTATATACACCATCAACATCTGTAAATATTTCACAGACATCAGCATTCAAACCGGCTGCAATGGCAACAGCCGATGTATCCGATCCCCCCCGGCCGAGTGTTGTGATATTGCCAAACTGATCTTCACCCTGAAAGCCAGCAACAATGACAATTTTGTTTTGTTTTAACAAGTCCTGAATTCGATCTTTGCCAATATCCAAAATCCGCGCCCGGCCATAGGCATCACTGGTACGCACACAAACCTGATACCCCAACATCGACTCCGCAGGATAACCCATGGAAACCAATGTGATTGCCATCAAGGATACAGTCGTTTGTTCACCAGTTGCCAGAAGTACGTCCATTTCCCGCCTATTGGGATCTCTGGTTATTTGACTGGCCAGATCAATGAGACCATCGGTCACACCTGACATTGCAGACAAAACAACAACAAGGCTGTTTCCACCATCATGATAGCGCGCAATCCGCTTTGCAACATTTCTAATACGTTCAATGTTTCCAACGGATGTGCCACCATATTTTTGTACAACTAATGGCATTGCAAATTCTTCCTTCCTGATAGGCCACGTGCCTGTGACCTGTCCTGATTCCTTATGATCGTTTTTTACGATCCTGATTTTTAGGTTATGATTATCTAACAAATTATTCAGAATTATCTAAGAAGTATGAATAACTTTTATTAAGCTTTATTACGAAATATATGATTAAACATCTTATGAATGAAAATGCAAGGGGAAAATGTATGCCATTGACATTCTATTCTCTTTTGTTGTAATATTGTCGGAAAAATTAATTAAATATTTTTTCATACTATTATCGTTCAATTATGTTTTTTCATGGTATAGTTATTGCTGTCGTCAAGACCCAAAAAATTGAACATTGAGTAAAAGTATTTGAGTGTACCCAAAATAGGCTGAATTCCGGGGACATGACCTTATTTTTGATATAAAATGTTATATTATAATGGGGTTATTGTTTTTGAGCATTCCAAAGTCAAGCATGAGAACATCATGAAAATTTGCAAAACATTTCAGTTTGTCATTATTGCCTTGATCCTTTTATCGCCAGCACTCAAGGCAGATATATATTATTTTAAGGATGAAAATGGGACGCTTCATTTTACCAATTCCCCAGAATCCCAGAATAATTATCATGTATTCAGGCGAGATGCATTCAAGGATTGGCATCCATCACATTATGAACAAACACGATATGAATCAGTTATACTTGAGGCTGCTCGTATTTATAATATTGAACATACATTAATCAAGGCAGTGATTAAAGCTGAATCGAATTTCAACCCGCGTGCAATTTCCCCCAAAGGTGCTCGGGGACTGATGCAAATTATGCCCCATAATTTTAGGGAATTAGGGATATATAACCCTTTTGATCCTCGCCAGAATATTATGGCAGGCACATTGTATTTGCGTCGAATGGTCAACCGATTTGATAATCTGTCCCTCGCCTTAGCTGCATACAATGCAGGGCCATCTGCTGTCTCTATGTATAACAACAATATCCCACCCTATAAAGAAACGCAGAATTATGTGCGTCGTGTTTTACGATATTATAAACTCTATAATGGTTTTGAATAATTAATCGTATAGAATTTCTATACAATATGCATGAAAGGTAAGCTTTTGAAATTTCCAATTCGTTTTTTTCGGATGATTGTCAATCGGGATTTTAATCCTATCCAGGGGCAAAAGAATTCATCATTACATTTTTTTCAATGCCGTCTGCCTATCTGGGGAAGTTGGATTATTCTATTAATTTTATGCCTCACAGGTATCATATGTCTGGGCGTGCATGGTGGAATCAAAAATCATTTGATGGTATTGGAGAGCAATCCCTTTGCATCGGCGATACGTATTGAAGGTGCATTTAGTCGGGCAAGGCTGATGCGGCTTAAGTCTTTACTCTATTTCAATACACAACAAAATATCTTTGAAACCACTAAACAGCCATCAAAGTATCATAAAAAAGTGATTCAGGCTGTCTATCCATTTAATCTGGTATCCTTGCGTTTTCTGGATCGCTCGGGCTTTCATATTTTGCCGGAGTCATATGATGTTTTAAGTGTCAAGGTTCAAAAGTCTCAACAAAACAACACTGATGATGATATCAAGCAATGGATACTGAATCACTTGAAAGAGGATACGTTTTTTGCAACCTATGCAGGTGCCAGTGTCAACTATGGACTGGTTATTTCAGAACAACTGTATCGCCAGATGGGATTTGACAAACCATTTCAACACCTTGACAATGATCTTAACATCTCCTTTTTATCAGTAGATGGCAAATATAATTTGCTTGAAAATCGCGCCCGCAATAATCAGGAGCTTTGGGCCCCATTAACACAGGCCGAACAAACAAGATATGTTGTCAATATGCCTGTGGTTAATGTGGCTGCTCACCTACCTGGTGGTGATGCCCTTATTACTGAGGGCTGTTATGATATTCTGACCAAAGGCAAATATTTTTCACCTTGTAAACCTATCGAACACTTTTATATTCAATTTGAAAAACCATATGAAACTTTGGATCAACAAAAAACAATTCAATGGGCCAATGCGGCATTTGGCAAACATGTTTTTCATCAACCCTATTTTTCACCCGATAAAAAAACAATCAAATTTCAGTTTCAGGATCTTTCATTCAATCCTAAATATCGTGATATTAGCACTCAATGTCATGTAAAATCTCAGTTTCATCACTTAGAAGCCATGATTGATATTCCCCTGAAAATTGATTTTAAAGATGACCCACCCACCTATTCTGAAAAAACAAGCACGTATTATTATGCATATCTATATATCAATAAAGATCAGGATATTTTGAACCATATCCAATTATTGACCCGCTTTATCAAAAACAAGTTTGAAAGCTATATTGAAGATCATCAGGTGATGACTTTAAAAAAATATCGAAGTGATATGAGCCGGATTAACTGGATTGTGTTTTGGGTATTTTTAAGTATTGCATCATTGATGCTGGTTTATATCAGCGTGACATTCAGTCTGTTTCTTCAAACCAAAATGCATAATATCGGTATGATGATGTCATTTGGCGCGCCTGCATTATTAATCAAACAAATTTATATGTTTGAATCTCTGAAACTGGCTGTCCTGCCATTATTTATATCCATTGTACTGGCATTATTTATCTGGGGCATAACGTCCTTTATGGCAAATGTTATGTTTGCGTTGAGTGTGATCGGGATTGTAATCTATATTATCATTGTGTTATCTGCTGCACTATCTGGAGCATGGTTTGCGGTTCGACATATTGTGGCCCAGTCTCCATATCAGTTGATTTCTTACAAAACGTAAAAAGGGGTTGCATCTTAATTATTAGCTATTTTATTACAGGATCTCATTGTCCTTTATCTGTTATTATATCTGTTACAGGATATCACTGTCCTTTATCTGTTATTATAATATTTAATTATTAAGATGCGACCCCCATCAAAATCAAGCAATGCAAAGTTCTGGCAAAGCCCCGACCGCCTGGGGTTGAAACCCCAGGCTATTATCTGTCGTTCCTAAAGGGACTTAAAGTGTTAAGTAAGCGATCATAAATTTTTGGGTAGATCGTAGTAATCGAGATCCAACCAATTTCCGAAACCAATGTAGGGGCGAACCTTGTGTTTGCCCTCCGAACTACAATCGTTTGCGAACCTATGTCCGAGGCAAACGGTTCTAATTCATTCTCGTACATAGGTTTGATACCGATTTTTGTTCGGAGGGCGAACACAAGGTTCGCCCCTACATTGGTTTAGCTCATAGGTTTGATACTGGTTTTTGTTCGAGGCGAACATAAGGTTCGACCAGACGAATAACAAAATATGTACTACGATCTACCCGAAAATTTATGACCGCTTACTTATATTGAAAAAGATCTGTTGTAATCGAACAAATGAGCATCTTATAACAAGACACTAAATAGATTATGGCTTTATATTACCCAGGGCTTCACCCCATAGCCGTCAGGCTAAGCGCAAACTCTCTCCGGTGCTCGTTCCCAGGCTCTGCCTGGGATCGTTTTCCGAGGTGGCTCTGCCACCTACGAACTGAACAGGCGGCAGAGCCGCCAAGAAAACGTTCCCAGGCAGAGCCTGGGAACGAGCACCGGAGAGAGTTTGCCTTAGCCTGACGGCTATGGGCTTCACCCTGGGCTATACTCATTCGCGCTTTTTAGCGCTTAGAATACTTCTTTATACCCAAAACTTATGATCGCTTACTTATTAAAAGATACAAATTTTTTTTGAGAAAAGATAACTGTACAACTGTAATGTTCACATTCTTTTAATTAAACACTTCAAGTCCCTTTAGGGACGCCACAGCTATAGCCTGGAGCGTTTTAACTCCATGCGGGCGAACATTTTTAGTGGGTCTTACTTTTATCTACCCGAAAATTTATGGCCGCTTACTTAGGAATGCTCTTAAAATAACATACTCATTTCTCTTGAACGTACAAAAAAATAAGGTCGTGTAGAGACGTAGCATGCTACGTCTCTACAGTACATTTACCTCAAAACGAACAATATCAATAATGGGAAAGTTATTTTCAGAGAATTCCTTTGTGACTTTACGAATGTCAAGAACTAAAAACGTGAACATCGAGTGGTATGTCCTGCCAGTCATGACTTAGCAGGCAAAACTACACATTATGGTATAAATGACATTAATAACTTAATTTTTATTTCAATATATGATATAATGTTTCAAAAATTAATCAATCGAATAAAAGAAAGAAACGTCCTTATTTAACCAATAATCAAATCAAAAAAAATGAAGGAAAGCCTTGCGCCCAATCATTTTTCTCCGAAACGTTTTGATAAACCAAGCATTATAAGGAAATCAATATAAATAACAAAGAAAAGGATATTATTTCATGAAAAAGCAAATCTTTATGACAATTCTAATGGCTATTGTATTATCATTAACACAAATCAATCAGTCCCACGCCTGGCCCATACCAGATACCGGACAAACCAAATGTTATGATAACGAAAATGAAATCCCCTGTCCCCAACCCGGCGAACCCTTTTATGGGCAGGATGGCAATTATTTAATGAATCAGCCATCGTATACCAAACTTGATGCACAGGGCAATGATTTGCCAGATGATGCTTATGATTGGGTGATGGTGCGGGATAATGTGACCGGGCTTATCTGGGAAATTAAGACTGCAAGAAATAATGTTGAGGATTACAGCAATCCCAATGATGCTGACAATAGGTATGCATGGTATGACAGCAATCCCAATACCAATGGTGGATATGCCGGTTATTATAATGATGGCAAAAATACTGAAACCTATATACAGGTATTAAATTCACAACAGTTTGGTGGGTTTTCTAATTGGCGGCTGCCTTCTCAGCAAGAATTGCTTTCAATTGTAAAGGCCAGTGTTTATAATCCGGCTATTGATTCCAGTTTTTTTATGAATACCATTTCCGATGGTTTTTACTGGTCATCGACACCCTACGTCCGTGAATATGATCAGAGCATGGGTGTAAGCTTTCGATATGGGTATATCCAACATGGGTATAAGAGTAATAATTATTACGTTCGTGCTGTTCGTGGCCTGGAACATCATTCGCTTGAGCATTGGATTAACAATGGCGATGGCACTGTGACTGATACAGTTACAGGTCTTATGTGGCAGCAAAGTACTATCTCTGAGAAATCCTGGTCTGAGGCCTTAACCTTTTGTAAACAATTAAACCTTGCCAGTTATTCTGATTGGCGCTTGCCTGATAAAAATGAATTGCTTTCGATTATTGATTTTTCGAAATACGATCCATCCTTCGACACGAATATTTTTGACGTACCCAATAGTCAATGGAATATGTACTTTTGGTCATCCACAACAAAAACGAACAATTTGGGTTATGCATTTCGGTCAGATTTTTTATATGGTAGTGAATATGAGTCTTACAAGAGTAATACATACGATATTCGCTCTGTTCGCGGCGGCCAATCTTATATTACAGATGCTTTATTTATTACATCACCTGCACAGGGATCAAATTGGAAAATCGGCAGTATCATGCCCATCAAATGGGATACAAAAAATATTTCAGGCAATGTCACAATCAGCCTTTCCAGAGAGGGCGGTAAACCAGGAACCTTTGAAACAATTACCTCTTCCACAGAAAATAATGGCGTATTTGAATGGACAGTCACCAGCCCCATTTCAATTAACTGTATGCTGAAAATTACACCCATTTCAGATCCAGACAAAGAAACCATGCAAGGCCTTTTTACCATTGCAGATACAACACCGCCCATATTACAGCCAATTAACGATGTGGAAAATTATAAAACAACCCCTGTCAGTTTTACAATTACTGTATCTGATGCTACAGGCGGCCCCATATTTTTAGCCGCAGATTCATCAAATTATTCAATTATTACATCCAGACACATTCAATTAGAACCTTCAGTGATTCATAATAGTGCATCCGGTGTTCCACAGGCGGTTCAGGTCACAATCAACACATCATATGTTGCCGGGCCTGTGACGATTTCAATTACTGCATTTGATAGTGGAAATATGTCTGATACAAAAACCTTTTCATTAAATATATTAGATGCACCCAATATTCCAGAATCTGAACGTCAATTCCTCATAGATTTATACAATTCAACCTATCTAAACGTTTATGACTCATGGCAAAAACAACCTGTACACACTGATTATTTTTCCATGCCCGGCACTGAATGTATGTGGGAAGGCATCACCTGCTACAATGGCGGCAATTACATTCTTACAATAGATTTACCCAATAAATATGCAAGAGGCAGGCTCCCAGATTCCATTTCAAACTTAACACATTTGAAATCATTGAATTTGGCTGATAATCAGATCAATTCAATACCAGATACGATTGCAGTTTTAACAGCACTTGAATCCATTAATTTTAACAACAACTATTTATCCAGTTCCGAATTTTTGTCATCCCTGAAGCATTTAACAAATCTAACATCTATTCAACTTGCTGGTTGTAATTTAGAATTGTCAGACATATTTTCCCTGTCAGAACTTGACCAACTCCAATACCTCAACATCAGCAACAACAACCTCCAGGGCAAAATCTTTGAGATTTTGTTAAACCTGCCCCAATTAGAAACATTAATCATGAGCAACAACAATTTTGGTGGCCAACTACCAGACAATTTTAGCCTCACAAGCCTGCAAACCCTTGATGCCAGTAACAATCAATTCTGGGGACTTATTCCATCAGGCATTCAACAACTTGCCAACTTAACCCATTTAAATTTCAGTAAAAACAACTTGACCGGTGCCATTCCAAATGAAATAGCAAACCTGACCCAATTGGCATCCTTAAAATTAGATAGAAATCAATTGAAAGGCGACATACCCGACAGCCTCATGAATCTCTCCCAATTACAAGACAATGCCTCCGACTTTTCATACAATGCCCTGTATACAAACAATTCACAATTATCCTCCTTTTTAGATCTCAAGCAGATCGGCGATTCCTGGTCTAAAACGCAAACATTACCTGTTACAGACGTAACAACCGGCAGCATTACAGATAAATCAATCACATTGTTCTGGGCCCAGGTATCAGATACCTTCCCAAATGGCGGCATAGAAATATCTTATGCCAAAGCAGGTGAATCTTTTGCGCCCATATATCCTTTAATTCCGAAGCTGGACCAGGAATTTACAATCAATGGCTTATTGCCAGCCACACAATATCAATTCAGAATCCGAAATTGCACTGATTCCCATTACGAGAATAACAACAAAATTTATTCCGAATATTCAACCACAGTCACTGCCACCACAACCGGAACCACACCCACACTTGATGATTATATTGAGGAAGGCCGCCAATACCTCCGCAATGCCACACTTCAAAGTGCCATTCAGGCCAATAAAAGCTTTGAAAACGCACTGGCCATCCGGCCAGATCGTGATGAAGCCCTTTTGTTTCATGCCATTACACGATTTGCACCTTTATTGGATTTGGAACAAAACTATTCTGCCGGTATGCCCATTGACAATGTCAAAGAATTGCTTGATGTCTTTGGCATTGATCAGGAAGGCCGGGATATTGACAACTGGTTTGCGGATTCTAAGCGCGATACACAATGGAATCAAACCCTTTTGGATGACAGCCCCTCACCCGCAGAAATCCAAACATATATCCAATCCATATGGATTTCCGAAATTGACGCAGCATTGGATGAACTGGGATCAATACCCGATAATTTCTATCTCAAGCTCGAAAAACAAGATATTTGTGAAGATTGCAGGGAAGATATCGAACTGGATTTTGCTGAAATCATTCTGCTTCGATCCATGCTCAATCTTGTAAAAACTGCTGCTTATATATCCATTTCTTATGATATTGATGCCAGTCCCAAAGAAATACTGGATAAAATGTATGCCGATATCATTAATGTTCATGCAGATATTTTGGATAAATACACAACTTTATTCACGACACTGGCTGATGCACAAACCTACATGGATCAAAACGCCCGAACTGCCTTTATTGAAGCTATTGATCAATATTTTGAGGCATCAGACTGGATTCGTGCTGAAACTGATGATCAAACCGATGATTTACTGTCTTTTGATCGGGCGGATGCAGGATTATCCACTGATGAACAAAAATTCCGCTCATTTTTATCCGACTTGCGGCAATCCCTTGAAGAACGTGTTTTGCTGTATGTGGGCGCTGTTGATGAAACCTGGGAGTTTGTCAATGACAAAGATCAAAAATTGATTGCCTCCCTTGAGTTTTCTACCCAGGGATTGTTTGGCAGTGGTGCCTATGTTTCAAGTCGGGTTGCCGAATATGGTAATAACGAATTTTTGGGATTATCTGGACAAGTGACTGACTTTATTGTTGATAATAATACTGTTACAATCACACTCAATGCAAATTCATGGCGTGAATGTAACAGCAGTTATTGCTCTTACTGGAATGCCACATACTGCTATGGCTCAGGAACACTTACTGGCATTATTTCAACCGGAAATGATAGAATCTACAATGGAACATACACTATTAATGATTGCGAAGGCACCCGCACTGGCACATTCAAAGCCAGCCGAATCAGTTTGAGTGAAGAAACATACAATGCCAATATTGGCGAATTTTTCGCAGATCCCATTTCTTTCCGCAATTATTTTCCAGATGTCAAACATGATCCATATACCAATGAACTGCATGTCAATGGTATCAGCACGATTTCAGATAGAACCTATTCAGGCTTTTATCCAGATCGATTTCCTGTTGATTATAATGGCGCATATCTTGATATCTTTTATATTCAGGGAACTGTCGATTCTGAATCTCTAACACAATCAACACTGGTTATTGATCAATATTTTCAATCCCTGGAAATTTCAGAATCGAAATTTTCTGATCTTTCCATAACAGACAAACTTTTGGTTCATAAGATTTTTTTGAATAATAATTATTCATGGATGGATGATGAATATCGTTTTGATAATGCCATTCAAACCTTGAATTCTGTGTCCGATGAAGAAAAAACAAAATTTGCCAAATTATTGAACAATCGCCCTGTTTTTTATGTTCAGTTTCATGATATGGATATTCATGATATCCGCTCAATTGTCATTGAAGGGCCTGTTACTAAAATTTTACTATATAATTATTGGAATGGAATCAATTTCGGCGGCAAAGTCGAAATCGATCCCAAAACCACAACCATTGGCCCCAACTCTGAGCTAGTCATTAACAGCATTGATTTTTATGGCGAAGGCAAATACAAAATCATCATCAAAGATTACAGCGGCAACACATATGAAACATCCCGCTATTTTATATCAAATCCATTGGATGCATTCTCCGAACAGGACATTTCGCCAGAAAACAAGGCATATATCAATCTGCCCGGGGAATTCCACTGGCAGCCCATTCAAAATGATAAAATCAATCCCCTTTATTATCGGGTTATCATTTACACCAGAGACAATAACCAATATCATCCCCTGTACATTTCAGAACGAACAACAGAAACATCCCTGACATTGCAGGCAGATATCCTTCAGCCAGATTCAGTGTATTATTTCCAGATTGAAGCCCTTGATGGTTCCCACAATATCAACACCCACAACATTGTGCGCAGTCAGATGAGATCGTTCTTTACTGGCACAAAAACACTGCCTTTGACAATCACTCAATTTGCCATTGAAGCGCAAACCAGCCCCATTGATGCCCAAACAATTATCAAATGCCAGATCAGCGGCGCATTGCCTGATGATCTCACTGGCATTGCATTATCTGGCCCGGCATATTATACCCTGCCAATTGCGGATGCGGTTATTTCTGAAAAAGCATGGTATATCTGGCAGAAAAATAGGGTTATTCCAGATGGCAATTACAACCTCTCAATTACCGACAGTCGAAACAATGCGCAGGTAACATCAAACGCATCCTTTGTTTACAATGAATTGCCCACAACCGATATCATCAGCGCACAAAAATTTATTGCCACAACAACCCCCACGCTGAAATGGGCTGCCATTCCTGATGGCACCTACTATTACACTGCTGAAATATTGGATCCATACAGCCGCACTCTTTACACCAGCAATATTGCCACTGATACGCAGGCGATTATTCCTGAAAATATTCTTGAGGAGAATCAATTATATCAGTGGCGGGTCAATGTGTTTGATTCGCCATCCGGCGGGCAGAACAGCGGTGTAACGCTTCACAAAAATCTGTATGTCAAAACAACAGCGCAACCTGTCATTACATTGTCTGGTCCAGGTCATGTATCTGAAAATACTGGCGTTTTAACCAATGCCATTCTTGTAAAACTGTCCACTGCTCCGCAGACCGATTTAACCCTGAAGTTAACATCATCAGATACCAGTGAAATCACTGTCCAACCCACACTGATTATTCCAGCCGGCCAGACATGGGGGCAATTCGATATTTCTGTGGTTGATGACAGCGATCTGGACAATACCCAGGGCGCAGGAATCAATGCCGCTGCCGATGGCTGGCTGGCTGGCAATCTGTTAATTGAGGTGTATGACAACGAAATGTCTGCGGATGATTATGTGCAACAGGGACGTCAATTAATACGAGATTATTCGTATCAAAACGTGCTTGATGCCAATGCATCCTTTTATGCGGCATTACAAATTGAACCGAATCATGATCTTGCCAATTTCTTGTATGCCATATCAAGACTGGCCGCAATCGTGGACATGAAAGCCGCATATACGCCAGGCACCCCCCTGGAAACCTTAAATGAAATTGCTGATGCCTATGGTGTGGCATCCACAGGCAGGAACATTCCCAACTGGACAGCAGGTATCTATGTGGGTGAAAATGGCAGAGCCCAGGTGCCGGAAGATTGTCCCTCGCCACAGGCTGTTGTGAATTATTTCAATCATGCCTTTCTGGATCAGGTGAATGGCGCGTTGGATAATCTGGCACGTATTGACCAATCCTTTGCGTTTATTGTGACCCAGGAAGAAATGGGCACCGATGACATGGACGATACTGAGGTGGATTATGGCGAAGTTTTATTGTATCGCACCGCACTTTATGGATTAAAATCAGCCCTTTTGATTGCAACTGCCTATAATTATGATGTGCCTGATGTTCAATTAATTATTGATAAAGTGGCAGATGACATCTTTGACTGGAAAAAAGACATCTATGACAAATATGCCCAACTGGCCATGCTGGCAACTGGCGGTGATACGCAACTCAGTGAGGATGCCAAAACCGCAATGCTCAACATGATTGATTCTTATTTTGACGCATCGGAATTTATCAGAAATGAAGCTGATGACCAATCTAATGACCTGCTTTCTATAGATCTGGCATCAGATGGCCAATTGTCTGATGAATCCCATTTTCGAAATTATTTATTGGAAGTGAAACAGGCCCTTGTCAGCAGTTCATTATTGACAGCCGAACGTACTGACCAGATTTGGAAATTCAGGAATGAACAATATCAGGAAATCTATTTAAATGTTTCCTGGCTGTTAAATGATATTTTTGATGGCGGCATTTACGAGGCGTTACTTTATAGTTATGGCTATAATAACTATCATTATGGGTTTAATGAATTTTTAGGATTTTCTGGCAATGTCGAAAAATTTACAATACAGGGAAACACAGTATCAATATCATTAACTGCCCATCCCTGGGAAGAATGTGAAGAAAATGGTTACTATGGAGACTATTGCGACAGCAGCTACAGAAATCACTGTGAGGGCACTGGCCTTTTTACTGGAAAAATATCACCTTCAAAAGATCGAATTTATGATACCCAATACACCATCACCGATTGCGAAGGCACACGCACTGGCACATTC
>Ga0272440_1000576_pt1 | contig 31031 bp, 43 predicted proteins | sample SSMMMBAug17_FD_192440 | JGI IMG/M metagenome (GOLD analysis project Ga0272440, IMG submission 192440) | Marine sediment archaeal communities from Little Sippewissett salt marsh, Falmouth, MA, United States - SSM-MMB-Aug17 | ecosystem: Environmental > Aquatic > Marine > Wetlands > Sediment ... | reverse complement strand
CCTTTTTTCTGCGGCATAATACCCCATTTATTGGGGTTTGGCAACCCCTTTATCGCTTCGTAACGTAAGCCCATATTGCGGTGATGAGGCCGCCCGTTATAATCGTAGTGACCCCCACAATAATGGTTGACCCTATTTTCTCCGCTGTCCTTCGATACTTGCTCACCCACACTTGGTTTTGCCTGAACTCTCTGACATGGTCGAAGTCATGGGGGTCCACACCCAGGACCTCGAAGGTCTCCCTGACCGCTTGATGCGTGGTTTCCTGGATTATACTCCGAAGTCTAAGTTCTTCTTCAGGTGTGAATTTCATAGCGGTCTACCTTAGTCTATAGTTTGCAGTACAGCGGCAAAAGGCGTTGTTCTTTGCCGATGCCTTCGGGTCTCCCGGATACATCATGAGCTCACCACCTACAAGAAAGTCCTGGTTTATTTCCCGCCTCTGACCATGGGCCGCAGCATGGGCGGGCCTGACAAGTGAGTCTTCACGAGATACCCAGTCCTTAGTGACACGGACCCCTAGGCTGTTTGCGGCCTCCCACGCTCCTCGTTCAAGCGCTGTGTGGGCCTCCGATCTTGCAATCCGGAGTGCATAGCTCTGAGTTGTAAGGATGCGGACAATGTTTTGCCTGACTTGCATGGGCGTTTCACCAGATGCCAATTCGGCACTAATTCTTTGACGCAAGAAGGCTTCAATAAGCTCTGCCCGCTGTTGCGAGTACTGACGAAGTTCAGGGCGGATGAAGTTGAGCAGAAACTCAAGTTGATCGTTCTTACGGCCTACCAATCGGATTATGTGCATCATCCCATCTCGCATGATGTCTTCATGGAAACGGAATAGGAGGTCCTCAAGATCGCTTCGCCATACGTCAAGCGCGAGGTAGATCATCATATGCGCTGATGAGTTCATCTGTGATGTCCAGCGAGCGTTGATATGACGAGCCAGCGCTGAGTTCAACGCATAAACGCGCTGATACATGCGCTGTTCGTGCATCATCAGCAACTGGCTCGATATAACGTGCTGTTCGCGAAGCATTAGGCGTCCCCGTTTCCGGCGTTGTCGTCATCCTCCTCGAAAGGGTCTTCGGAACCAGGTTCCTTGCTCGTGCCAGGATCGGGTTTGTCCGCGTTGCGGGGCATCTCATTCATCGGTGCCCAAATCGCCTCGCCTACCTTCTTGTCCTTCGCCTTGTCATAGCCCATGGCCTGACGCTTCTCATCAAGCGTAAGAACAGTCGAGGACTCAACTCGTTTCCACAGGGCTTCCCGTTCATCAGCGAGCGCCTCGAGAGTGTCAAGGTCCGTTATAAGCTTAAAGTCCTTGCCGTAGGTCGGCTGAAGGAAAGCAGTCAAGTCCTCACAGACGTGCATCACCAGAGGGATAACGGTCTGTCGGTAGAGGGCTCGAACTGCCTGGCTATAGTTGGTATAGGTGTTGTCTCCCGGGATGCCGAGGAGCTGGGGAGGAACACCGAAAGACAGGGCGATGTCACGAGCCGACTGGTTTTTGGCTTCTGTGTACTCCATGTCTTTCGGTGCAAGAGACATCTCCTTCCAGTCCAAGCCACCCTCAAGTAATAGTGGACGACCAGCGTTCTTTGCCCCCTGGTACTTCTCCTCCAATTCCGTCTTGAGACGGGTGAACTGCTCCTCGCTGAGTGACTCAGTCCCGGACTCACCGCCAGAATAAACAAGAGCCCCCGAAGGTCTGGCCATATTATCCAAAAGAGCCTTGCTGAAGACGTTGGATTGGTTGTGAACGTCGATGGAATACGCTGCCGCCTCAACGGGCGAAAAGCCGTACTGGTCATCTGTCGGATGGAACTCTTTGATGTGGAGGATCGGTAACTGAGAATTTGGCCCACCCGTGATCGGGTATTCCACCTTCTGCTGGCCCACAGTGTAGGTATAGTTCACCGGGTAGCCCTTTGGGCCCGGGGTGATGGACATCCGGTCAGGCCGAAGTACGAATAGTTCCCTGATCTGGTTATCCAAGATGTTGGGTTCCAGGTAGGAGTTACCGGAGAGTAGTAGGAATGAGTAGAGACGGACCATCAACTCAAACTTGGACTCGAACGGGTTTGGCCGCTTCATCAGCTCGTGGAAAGGGTGAGTGTCTAGCTCCATACCATTTTCGATAACAAGGAAGGGCATTGCTGCCGCGGCTTCTGCAATAAGGCGGACACAGCGGTAAGACACTGCGTTCATCTCATAGCTCTCTTTGGCCAATTTACCGTAGTCCCTGGGTGTCCACGTGGGCCGTCCCATGGTCTGCATGTATATTGCTCGGCCTGTTTTGGAAGCCTTAGTTGAGGTCATTCTTTCTTGCATCGGCTCCATCCTATCTGAGATTGGTGTAGGCCAACGTCGGCGCTACGGTATAGTTCACCTGCCAAGTATCACCCGGACATAGATGCAGGCTTGTATGGCCTGAGCCATCAGATACCATGAAACCACGGTGACGTATCTGGGACACAGTACCACCGAAAATGTGGACCACACGATCATAAGGCCCTGCCCAAGTCTGCTGAACCCCCGATGTGGGGGCTGACAGTGACCCCTGGGTAGCATAGCCGGGACGGGTGCCACTGTACTCCATATTACCCTGAACGCAGACGCCCGACTGGGCTACCGTATAAGCGTTCAACAGCCAACCAGCTGTGGAACCTTCTGCATCCACACCTGTCATAGACACGTTGGGGAGGTTGGGCGAGACCACAACACCGTAGCGACCTTGGTTGCCGATAATCGCAGTGTAGGGTTGGCCGTCTTCTCCAAAGCGTCCACCGATGAGCTTGACGCCCCCAGCCGAGACAACCAGGTCATCCTGGTCAGTTCCAGTATTGGAGGACAGTCGGTTAGCGCCCATCCCCTTACAGCCGATAAGCTCTACATTGGACATAACGGTGCAGGTGAATGACCAATTCCGCTTACCTGCCTGTCGGGCTTCACAGGAGTTGAAGCGTATGCCCCGAACACCACCGCCGCTCCCCTGGATTGTTACTGCATGGTTGTCAGTGCTGGCAAACCAGCAACTGTTGAAGGAGAGGTAGTTGATACCGCCGCCGTTGGGAGACAGACGTAGACCATGATCTGCGCAATAGTCGAAATAGACATTCGTCATCTTCCCGTTAGAGACGAAGATATTGGTATTGGTCACAATACTCAGACCCCATCTGTAGTGACCGAAGAGACAGTCGGAGAATACGAAGGTATCCCAAGAGGACACCCCGAACCTGACTGCGATTGTGTTAGACTGAGGACTCAGTGTGGTCCTATCTGTTGGCCACACCGGGACACTGCCAGCTGCTGTGAAGCAAGAGACATTGACTTGGGAAACCATCAAGCCGCCCCCATAGGCGCAGTCGAGAGCAATCGCCCCGTCAGCATCCAGAGTGGAGCCCCTTAGTCGATTAATAGTCACACCGTAGGCTCTGTAGGTCAAGTCATGCCCGAGCTTAAATAGGGAAGCAATCCGGTCGGTGTCGATGTTTTCGAAGGTTGTCCCCGATATACCCTGAACCTTGGCAATACAGGTGGTGTTATCTGAGGTGTCGCCAACAACCTTACCGCCCATCAGACCTCCGGCGGTGTATTGCCCCAGTCGATCACCAAAGGTCCAAAGCGCCCCCGAGGAGATGGTAAAGGTCGAGCCGCTTTGATCCACGAAGAAGGCGTTACGAGCAATAGCAGTAGTGACTCCGTTTGGCAATACGAAGTCGCCCCGGCAGGTCAACAGAGCCCCCCAAGACGAAGTATCGTTATTGAGGTAGGCCACAGCTGCGTTGAATACGTCGGTATCATCACCGGTGCCCGTCTCACCAAAATGTTCGATAAAGACTCGACCGAAGGGCCTAAGGCCGTCCACCGATAGGTCATTGGTGGCACTCCCCGCACCTGTAGCGGAACTATCAACCTCATACAGTAGCCCCGCCAGCATTACCACGGATCCGTCGCTTAGGCCAGCAGCCACGGTAGCAGTCAGGGCGTTTCTATCCTGGGATATGTAGGAGGCTGCATCAAGGGTATCGGAAAGAGCCTCTTCAGCTGCTTCGGCATGACCCAAGGCTGTTGCGGCATAGCCCTGGGCTGAGAGCTCTGCCGCCTGTGCATCCGACAAGGTGGGGGGTGGGGCCACATTGAAGTGGTCATAGAGATTAACAGGGCCAGCTAAATCCGGCAGAGACAGGGTACCAAGGGGCTGGCTTGGGTCGGGTTCTCCAGGCGGGATAAGATAAACATAGTAGACAGTGCCAGCAATGCCTCGAGCGTTGGGCCACAGTGGTAGACTGATGTTGCCGTCTTCAGGAACAGTATAGTACTCGGCGTGTGGGAGGACCAAGGCAGCGTCTTTGTCAGCCTTCCTCAACTCAAACTTAAGGCGGTAGCCGCTTGCTGGTTCATCAGTCGGTAGGGTGACAAGCCCCTCAACTTGTATGGTGGTGTAGGGCATCTATACTTCCTCCTGAATACGTTGTAGGCCCATAGAAGCCAACAGCGAGTTGAACTGGGCCAACGGGCGCACTGTATCTATGTTACGGGTAGCGATAACTGTGAACTGGCTCAACACGTCTGTAACCTGTCCTGGCTTGACGTTTCTATCTTTTGCCTTGGCGAGCGCCTCGGCGTTGAACTCCCCATCGGCTTGCACATCAAGACCGTCACTCTGAGCGAGCGTTGCGTATTGCAGGATAAGGCCGAGAAACTTGTCGCTAACCAGCGCGGATAGGCCGTAGTGGGTCGCCGGGCTTTCACCCGTTGAGGACAGGGGAATAGCAAAACTATAACCCTCGTTAAGCGCGGCGGAGAGACCGCGAGCCAAATTCACCACTTCGGTAGGACAGATCATTGCGGTTCGGATAGTGCGTTCTTGCATCACAGGCCCTCCAGATATTTTGAAACAGCGGAAACTTCTTCGTCCGACAGAAGCGCAGGCGCGGCGGCGATGGCGTGAACATCAAGCGGGCATGGCAGGAAGGAAAACGTGGAGCGACGGGATGCTAAGATCAGGTCATTGCCGCCACTCGCGGTGGATGTATACGTGTCGCCAAACACCCCGTTAAAACTAACAGATGTGTTCCCGCCCCACGTTCCCCGCCAAACCAACGTGAACGGCTCGCCTGCCACCGGAGTGCCAACGTCGATATACGTTCCGTCAGATATTCGAGTGTTCAGGGTGCCACTATTTTGACTACACATGATTGCTTCGTAGGCTGTCTCTCCGAGGTTTATAGCGGCGCTTTGCGTTGAAAAATCTCGGATAACGCCCCGAAGAGCGACTGTAAACGACGACGCGCTGAAACGTCCGTCATTTGTGAGCCGCGCATAGTCGTCTAGCCCGTCATAGCCAATCCCACTTGCGGTCATTTCTGGCTGCGACGCCGTATCCGTTTGCAAACTCGCCACGACTTTGCGCAATTGGATATTTGATATAACCCCGACAGACCCTTCCTGCGTGATAAGAAATTGAACAAATACCGTGTCATTAGTTGTCGTGGTGAAATAGGAATAGGTTGCGTCCTCTGTCACAGCGCCATAGGCAGAGCCGTTAAACTGGCACCTAAGTTTTGGTGAGGTAGTGGTCCCTTCTCCGAAGATCAGATCGAAATCGAGTTGGTAAACGGCACTTTCTTCCACACCAGAAATATCAAAGCGCAGATACCCATTATCTGAACCTCTATTAAAGGCATATGATCCGCCACCTAAATCAGCCCACACGGAAGAATCAACAACTGTAGGAGTTACTGCAACATTCGGCCCCGTCTCTGTGATCTGATCTTTCCATGCAAGCACGGGATCACCGGCCACAGCCTCCCGCTCGAAGGTGTAAACACCAGCTTTGCTAGTGAATAGGAGGCCGTTGTTCTCTGCAATGATCGAGGTGGCGGATGGGCCCAACCCCGACAGAGCGGGTAACCAGAGGGTGGTGCCGACGCCTATCATGCAAACCACTCGAGAGTCAGGCCGTTGACATCTTGGACCTTTGTGCAACGGAAGATGTTGGTCCCTTTGAAGACCATCTTGTTGGCCATTGTGGAACCATCTTCGAGGGTGACACCGATCGTGCCGTCACTGTCTGACCAAAGACCCCGAGCAACATAGGTGGCTCCGTCGTGGGAGAATTCCGTGTCTTCAGTCACAGCCCCATAAATATCGGGGGAGGTCTGAAGACCACGACGGCGATCTGCGGAAGAGGGCATAGGGTATACTCCCATGTTGTAGATTGAACATATATTCAGCCGGGAGTATACCACAGAAAGTCTTGGCCGTCAATACCCGTTCATCACACGGTCCTAATGCGGGGTTCCTGCTGCTTACGATTGGACAGCTCGGCCAACGCCCACACCAGGGCGTCCATCCTGTCGGGTGACTTGCCTTCAACAGTCCCAGACGGGTCAAAGTCACACATTTGGTCTTCTAGGTCGCTAAAGCTACCAACGTGGTGAACACGCCCCTGCTCATACAGACCGGCCACGGGCTCGGCACGTATCCATTTGCCCTTCGATGCGCGGACCATGATAACCTTGACTGTCGGATCAACGCTTCGAATAACGCTCTCAACCATGTCACCCCCCTGGTTCACTTCGCAGACGATGGCGTTAGCCCCATGTCTGTAATAGGCGCTGACTGCCTGAGCAGCCCAGCCTTCTGGACTACGGCCTTGCACCGTATGATCGGCATGGACATAGTAGTGAGCGTGGTTAGTGTTTGGTATGTCACGACTTGCAGCAATGATACCACACTCATCTGAGTCTGCGTTGCCGGTGGTCGGTGGGTCTACAGCCACAACAGTCATGTGCAAGTCCTCTGGCACATCTGACAGGCGCTTACGTGCTGCGTCGATGAGAGGCTGGTGGAACAGAGCGTTCGGGTTATCGTCCAGGATCTCAGCTGATAGCTCCTGCCTACCGAGACGTGTGCCCTCATAGCGTGAGACGATGGCCTCACGAAACGTCTCTGCCAAGTTGTCGAGGTTGTCATAGGTGTGGCCCTTGGTGATAAGGGTGCTTGGACGACTGACAATCTCTTTTAGGAGTTTTGTGGGTTTGGGTGTCGTGGTGATGCACTGCACTGGTCGCTTTCCGAGGCGTAGGCCAAATTGCAGCTGGTCCCAGGCTTCTTGCTGGTATCGCCATTTGCATAGCTCATCGAGCCACGCCGCATCGTGCTGGGGTCCTCGAAGGCTTTCGGGATCATCGGCAGAGAAGATGGTAGCTCTTGCTCCGTTAGGCCAAGTGAGGCGTCTCTTGGAAGGCTCATAGTTAGGACGGTTCCAGGGCGGGCTGATAGCGATGATACCGCTTTCCCCTTCGACCATGACGTCTCGGGCGTCACCAGCGTCTTCTGCTACAAGTGCAATCCTTCTGTAGTTGTGGTTCTCGACCAGATCACGAACCCACTCAGCTCCAGACCGTGTCTTACCGAAGCCACGACCAGCAAGGATCAGCCAGGTAAGCCATGAAGTGGTGGAAGACAGGCTTGGGGGTATCTGCTGCGGTCGGGCCCAGAAGGACCACTGATACTGCAGCAGTGTCGCTTCCTCATCGGTGAGGGCTTGGAACAACTCAATAAGCTGCTCGGGTGAGCACTGCTTCTTGAGCTCATGGAGGCTAAAGTTGGCAAGACTCATCTCTCACGGTCCTCAAGTTCTTCTATCTCGGCATCAGTCCTGCTCGGGTGATAGATATCCACCTCTTCATAGTCGGCGTCGATCACGTCAGGGTTCTGGAGCGGCTTAGCCGGGGCTTTAACGCCGAGGATACTACCGATCTTGTCGACCAGCTGTTCTGCTGCGCCCTCGAACTTGTGGACATGGTCGACAGTCTGCTTGTCACCGAACTCAGCCGGCATACGGCTCTTCGCCAAGAACATTAGCAGCTGGTCTGAGTACTCCTGCTTGTGCCCGACGACTTTGCCATCATGGTAGATAGCGCGTTTCACACCTTCGACACCACGTCTGTGGACCTCGGCACGGATCACATCGTCGCCGTCAGCCCGTGCATCCTGGTAGTCCTGCTCGAATTGAGGATCTTCTTTCCGGCGGCGTTGGAAATACTTGGTCCCACAGCCGCATGCTGCAGCAGCATCCTTGTTTGTCACCCCCTCCCGGATCAGCGCCAGGTATTGCTCGCGCATCTCGGTATCAAAGCGGCCTTTGTCATAGGCCTTCTTACGCTTGAGAGTGAGTTTCTTGCCGCTGGGAAGCTTTACCCTGTGCTTCGTCGGGGCAAGTGGGTCATTTATGAGTGGTTTCTTGCGTTTGGGCATAGAAAGGCTCCCGAATGTGTTTCAGGGGCCATTGTGCCGAGTTTTGTGTGGCTTGTCAACGGCGTTTCCGGCGCCGCTTTTGGTAGTAACGCGCATAGATAGTCTCTAAAGCGCGCGGGTTTGGGTGTTTATAGACCCACAAGCCAGTGCTTGGGTCAAAGTGCTGCCGAAAGAACCTGTCGAGGCGATTATTGCCCGTAGCGATGTTACGTTCTTGGTAAACCACCTTCGAGAGCTTGTCATACGCCGCATCCGTCATAATAGGCTTGTGACCATTCTCATACGCCCAGGCGGCAACGCTAACCTTGATGCGACGGCGACGAATTTGCTCAGTCAGTCCGGTGAAGCCGGTACCCCAACGTCTAGCCAATATACTCATGCTCCTCAAATACGATGGTCCGGCCGGGTTTGACGATTATCAGCTGGCCGTTTGCCCTAAAGACCCACGGGAAGCGCCAATACTTCCTGATGATTGCTTCTCTAGTCTTCCTCATGTTATTGGCCCTTCTAAAGTGAGGTAGCCCCTCCTACCGGGCATCAGCTCAAAGCCCAGGTGCAAGTAGAAGTCTGTGGGATCACCCACACTCGGATCTAGTTCGACTGCGCAAACTGATAGGATCGGGTGCCTACGCTGCACCTGACCGACAAGTATCCTACCGTAGCCCTGCCCCCGGTGCTCAGGATCGACCCAAAGCCACGACAAGTGAGCACGAGTCGGGTCTTCCTGGTGATAGCACCAGGATATATAGGCACAGTGGAGGTTTATCTCTTGGGTTCTCATAGACACACTCTATCGGAAGTCGAAAGGTCTGTCAGGACCAATGTTCTTGTTAAAGAGAAGCTAGGGGACCAAAACCTTAGGGCTAGAGAACGGTGCCAGTCCGCCACCTAGGCCCGCGGCCATAAAAAAAAGCACCCTGCCCGAGCATCGAGCAGAGCGCAGGAACAATGAGCGCCCCCTTGTAGGGGCACCCATCATGTCATTATGCGTCAAGCAGCGCAGCCACCCGCTTGCGTGTCGTGGCGTTGTCGGCAAAGACGTGCTTCTCACCGTCCTTAAACAGGGGCTCCCACTTGTCGATGTTGCGGCGGATGCGGGCACGAAGCGTCTTCGCATTGATGCCTTCCTGTGCCGCCAGATCAACGGTGGTGAACGTGCTGGCAGGACGCTGGCGCTGAGTGCTGCTGTGCCCCTCAGGTGCCTTTCGCTTCGTCGTCGTGCCCTGCTTGCGCTTCGCAGGTGCTTTGCCCTGCTGCGCTTTCGTGGGCTTCGTCGTCGTCATGGGTGCTGTCTTCTTCGTGACGCCCCGCGCTTTGCCGGCAGGAAACTTCGTCGTTTTGCCAGCGGCGATTACTGCGTCGATGGCTTCACGTTCGGAGGTGGAGATTTGATTGGTCATGATTGCTGTTCCTTTGTTGTCAGCGTTAATGCGTCAAAGCATGATTTGAATATAAGCCCGATTGCAGGTGCTGTCAACAGCCGATTGCAGATTATTTTATTTTTATTGGCCATTGACATTGCGGCCGCATCATGGTAGGCGCGGGAGCTCGTCGATCTGTGCCTGCGGCCCTACCGGCTACGTGGCGACGCGGCCATACCTCCTAGGCAGAGCTACAGCCCTAACCCAACACGGCCGCGCCCGCGTATGGCCCTATGCCCTGGGGCTTAATTACAGTCCGCACTCAGGGGTATCTTAGACGGCCATACCGGCTAGATAGAGCCCTTACCCACAGGAGGAATTGAGCGTTTCTTCTTCTACATCCATGGCCAAGTACTCCCCACCGTTCTCGTCGGCCTCTATCCAAGCCTTACCGGCCTTCTCAGCAGCTTCTTCGGTATCCCACACCTCTTCGAAGACTTTCTCGCCAAACTCGGCTCTGTCGATCACCGTGACCCGGTAGACATACTTCGGCTTTTCCTCGCCATCCTCACCTGCCAAAATCCTGCGCCGTTCCTCAGGGGTAAAAACCTCCCGAATATACTTATGCTGATAAGCCGACGCCGGTCCCATCACAGTGCTGAACACTTCCATAGCCTCGTCGTAGCACTCAAAGGGGCCGGTAAATTCCTGCTCAGCCCCTGGCACCTTCGTGATAATGATCCACTTCATCCTTCAAACTCCTCAGCCATATCTTCGAGCAATTCCCGCTCATCAATCCCACGTGCCATCGCTACCGCCTGACACGCAATCGTCCAGTCACAGACCTCGGGCCTACCATGCTCTTCCTTCATAGCTCGGATGTCATCCACGACCTGCTGCCTTGTTGCCTCCCAAAAGTCCATCACATTGCTCCTACGTTGTGAGTGTTTCGATACATACACATTACAGACTATAATAACCCATTTCAACAGAAATCCCACCGCAAGCAAGATTTTCATTTCCGCAGGTTTACAATGGCAAACAAAGTCTTTATAGTACTCTTTGTTGACAACATAAGGAACAACTTGATGAAACCCCCCTTTACACCGATTGAGGCCCAGAAGATGCCCGAAGGCACCTACTCCGACTGGCGTATCACTTTCGACGGTCCTCAGATGTCACCGCCTGAGTACTGGTTCCCCTGCGTAGAGCATCTGCCTACACAGATCCACTACGTTCCGACTGGCGAAATCACCACCGCAGAGAGTGAATGGTTCCAATGTCTGACCTAATCACCCTCAAACACCTATGCCGCGAGTACGACCTTGACGCATACCCACTACGGCAAGTTCTCAGGACTCACCTGAAACACCGTAAGAACCAACGCTGGGCCTGGTCTCCTGACGACCCCCAGCTTAAAGAGGCCAGATCACTGGCTGCACAGATGAAGGAGAAGAAGAATGGAAATTGAGCACGTATCATCACCGTCGATCAAGCCGCGGTATCATCTCTATTTCACCATCAACACACCCAGCGAGACACGGTTTCTCACCCATGCCTTTCGTACCGCCTACGCAGCGAACTACTGGCTTACAAGCATCCTTACCGCCTGCACAGACAGCACGACTCAGTCATGGAAGGACAACAAGACCCTCATCCTGACACACGAAGACACCACTCTTACCATCAAGGGGGAGCAGCTCGAAGACCTTATCGAATACACGCCTACGCAGAAAGAGAGCCAATGGACGCCAAATCACCCAGACAGCTCTCAGGTCGACCGACTTTGCCGCTTCTGGCAGCACAAGCCAGCACCGACATACACCCCTAAGCCTACACCCGCCCCTAAGCCGAAATCCCAAAACCGTCACAAGTCACAAAAAGAAGCACCAGAAGGCTCGATCACTGTTGCCATCCTGGCAGCCCAGCACAATCTACCGGCAAACAAAGCCCGGCAGATCCTCAGGAAGAACAACATCAAGAAACCAGCTGGAGGCTGGACGTTCAAGGCTGATGACCCGATAGTCGAGACGATCACCAACCTGTTCAAAGCATGATTTGGTCCCCCGCAAGGGGGTCCTTACGCAATACCGTAAATAGCTCTTTCAGTTTTAACTTAATTACCATATTGTTTGAATACCAGTATATAAAATACCATTACTCAATTTATTGTTGTTTTTCAATGAGTTCACCTTTTTCTCCTAACCACGGTATTACCCCTAAGACCAATAATTAGTGTTTTACCCCTAAGTCATTGATTTTTATGCACAAAGAGTTAAAAGGGTATTTTACTTAAATTCATTTTTATAATATGGTAATCATGTTAAAACTGAAAGAGAGGACCCGTAGACAAATGACTGAACTTAGCCGTATTTGCCATGAGCTTGGCTGCTCGATCAAGCAGCGTAAGAATGAGGTGTCCCAGTATCGTGAGGCACTGGCACACTATTGGAAACACCCAAGCCTCCGCGAGGAGATCTGGTATCATATTCACCCCACCACAGACCCACAGATAACTATTCCCATGTATCTGCATTACATCGAGGGATGGTCCCGTAAGCGCATGATGGAGGAGTTCGACATTACCACACCGACGTTTTATCGCTGGGTCAGTCTTACCCAAATCCCCGCGCGGCATCGTGACAAACTGATGACCGTCCTCAACAGCATCGACCCTGTGGATGAGGAGCTCTATGACGAGGCCATGGAGAATGACAGCCAATGGCGGGTTCATGGTAAATCCCGGGACTACCCACCGAGCAAAAAACTGGCCTTGCAGCTTAACCGTGATATGCGCCGGACTGGGATCGTCCGAGTATCTGACTACCGTGCTGAGAACCGAACTCGGCTGGGCTACCAGATACACCACCATGCGCTAGCCCGCGGCTGGGTGGAGAAGAAGCCCGGAGTATACCATAACCCGAAGTCTAAGAAGATGGTATTCCGAACAATGAAGGACGCAGACTAAGGGTATTGATCTGGTATACAGTCCTATCCTATATTGACCTTGCATGATGATAACAGAAGGAGAACATCACATGACTACCCCCGCCTACAAGAAATCCAAGATCAAGTGCCAACCTCACTACCTGCGTATGCTTGTTGATTGCCATGACGGCAACATGGCCAGCGCAGCACGTGAGCTGGGCTTGACTAGCAGCACGGTGTCTACCGCTTTGAAGAAAGACATCTGCTCTAAGGTTATCGAGCTTGCCGCTCAAGGCTTGGTCGATAGGAAGACGTCTGGAAAAGACCTGGAAGAGCCTCCGGCACCGAAGAACCCCCGAGCAACGCTTCGCGACTACTACCGCGGCAAGACAGTACATGAACTGAGCATGGACGACTTGAAGTTGATGACCATGACGGTCGTGGACATCATTAAAACACCCCAGGCCTAAGGAGATATACCATGGCAACCACCACTCTTAAACTGCCCCTCAATAAGGAGACAAAGAACATGCTCCAGTACCAGGTCGGCGATGATGAGAAAAACATCAGCCCCATACCGACGCTGTATGTCCGCAAGGATGTATTCGACTCCAGCAAGGAATGGCCGCCGTTCCTGGAAGTCACTGTTCGGGGGGTGGCAAAATGAGCAATTTCATCCCCCGTATGGTTGCCCACCGTCTCCGCCATTTTGGCACAACCACTGGACGTATGTCCACCAAATCCAAGGAAATCAACATGACCAAGACAACCGAAGAACAGCTCTCTGAGTTCATTTTCAACCTCTATCGCCGTGACAACCGGTCTGACAACGAGCGATCGCCCCTCAGTGACCGTATCGCATATGGGCTCTGTACGGACCCGAAAGCTGCCATGGATTTGGCAACCTTGCTGGCGAAGTCGGTGGCCCCAGAGCATGCAGACAGCATCGAGGAAGTCCTGGGCTTCCATGTTGAGCCCATCAGCCTCGGGGAGGAAGGCTCAAGCGCCTATGACTTTTTGAGGGCCATTGCTGAGCTATCGAAGCCCCGTCGTGACCCCTTCGAGGAGCTGATGGAGCGGCCGCTCTACGACAACGAGGGCAACATCGACCCCCATGTGCTCTGGGCCCGGGCGTTTGATGAGCTGCGCGAGTATCTGCCGGACATAATCTTCGATCCCACCTACTATCAGACAGACGCGGCGTCCTATCACCCGGGCATCCACGGCGAAGGCATCTCGGTGTTTATGGTCAATGGGGCGATCCAACACGTCCTTCTGATGGATGACATGCTGGACCACCTGGATCCCAAGCACCTTGCAACCCACCATGATGAACAAGGGTGGGTCTACAGCGACTGATACTTTAACGACAGTGGGCGGGAGTGAAATCCCGCCTCTTTTTATTCCGGAGAAAACCATGTCTGAATACAACTTCTACCGTGATGGTGGTAGTGGGGAGTGCAGGGTATCCGTCGCATCGCCCTATATGCCATCGACTATGCGTCAACTGGCAACCACGGTAATCACCGAGCACGACCCAATAGCCGAGGTAAACGCGATTGTGGAGCGTCCGCAGAATTGGCTTGACGACACTCCCATCGAGGTGGTAACTGCGTCGATCAATGAGGAGCTCCACATGCTGCTCAGGCGCGAGGAGGACAAGGCCTTCGCGACGGGCACACGAAGCGACGAGCCTCAAGGAGTGTTCACGAGCACGAGCTATCAGCGCGTGACAGAACAGCTGAGCAGTGAAGCGCTCATCTCGTTTGTGTATAAGCTGAGCGTTCGTTATCGTATCAAGGCCTCTTGGATGACTCATCCCGACACGTTGCACATCCTCAAACGCATGACTGATGGCGACGGTCGCTTTATCTACCAACAGCCCCCCTGTCATGGTGTGCCAGGAAGTCTGTTAGGTTGGCCACTGTGGGAGGATGTCGAAGCCCAACACCAGAGCCTTGCTTTTGGTGACTTCAGCGAGGCCTACCAGATCGCATCGGCACCTGATACGGTCATTACCAGAGACCCCTTCAGCAAGAAGCCAATGGTTCTGTTCCATGCCCGCCGTGCTGTCAATGGCGCCCCCAGAGTCTCCGAGGCCCTGAAGGTGTTTCGATATGACCCTGAGCGTTGAGCAATACCGATACAATGTGAAGTGGCTGGAGGATCGTGCCAAAGACTACCCTTTTAGCTGCCGAACTAAGGGTAACTACCCCGACCCGAGAATAGTGGGGGCAAGACTCCGTAACAACTACTTTGTCACAGCTCCTTTGGGTAAAGAGAGGGAGTGGAGGTTCAAGACCCCCGAGGATATGAGTCGGTTTAAGTACTTCTTTACCACGCTCGACAACAAGATTTAATCTAGTTCCGGAAGCAGGTTGCTATTGACGCAAGTACTGCTTCCGGATACAGTCCTACCTATCAACACTGATAGGAGACTGAACATGAACGCACCCAACCCCACAATGACTGCTGAGCTGCGCAACCAAGCAGCTGCCATCTACAATGCGTGGATCAATGGCAATAAGGTGACAGCCCATGCCATGTTATCTCAGGTCCCCCGAGAACGCACCGCCTACGTCACCATGGTAATGACCGTGCTAGCTCTTCATGAGGGGCTCCAGTTTGAATTCTCGAAATTCATCGAAGGAGCAATCCAATGACCCTTTCCGAACTTATCTTCCGTCTGACCGAACTGGCGGAGCAGACTGACAGTGACCCCGAAGTCCGTGTCGCCTACCAACCTTCGTGGCCACTTCGAGCGCCACTGTCCAACGTGACAATAGCCGAGGACTGCGATGAACAGGAGTTCCTGTGGCTAGCAGCAGGCTCCTCCGTCCCTTACAATGAAAACCCCTACGCCCCCGGCGAAGCATGGGAGAGCTGATATGACCCGCAAGAAGAAACCAGCCTACAAGCCTACGACTGACACATATCCAGTGCTCCAGCAGGCCTACGATCACTTCAACGCTGAGATCTTCGACGACCTACTGCCACACTGTCTCATCACCCTGAGCAATGAACTCCGGAATGCTTATGGCTATTACCGGAACCATCCGTTCAAGGGCACGAAGCACAAGGACGCATCAGCCGACGAAATTTCCCTTAATCCGTTCACCTTCGCGGGCCGGACAGACCGGGAGATCTACTCGACGCTTGTCCACGAGATGGTACACCTGTGGCAGCACCACTTCGGAGTCGATAACAAGAAGACTGCGCATGACAAGGAATGGGCCGACAAGATGGAAGAGATAGGTTTGATGCCATCCTCCACAGGCGCACCTGGCGGCAAGCGCACTGGTCGCCGCGTGTCGCACTACATCATCGACGGCGGCGACTTCGACAAAGCTGAGGCGAAGTTTAAGGGGAGGATCGAATGGCGCGGCGCCCCTATCGAGCGTGTTAAAAAGGGTAGCAAGCGCACCAAGTACTCGTGCCCAACGTGTGGGCTTAACGCCTATGCCAAAGCAGATATCTCTATAGTATGCGGTGAGTGCCACGAGGAGATGGTATGCTAAAATACCGCATCAAATATACATGGCCCAATGGCAAAGTCCGCTATCGTAAGGATGTAGGGCTTTGCAAGAACCCGGAAGATGCCACAGTATTTACCTTGATAGAGGCGTCTGATATAATCAAACGATCCCGAGACGCTCGCATCGTTTGGGACATATACACAACTAAGGAGGCCTGCCATGACAGCCCGGTACTACCACTTCTATACGATCCCGAAACCGAACCAGAAAACCCGGCGCCGAAACGTCGATCCCGTAAAAAGCGCTCGCGAAAGTCGCGAGGTTCGTGACTGGTACAACCGCATGAACATGCCGACGGCTGTCTTCATCAATCAGCAACCCACGTCTCCTGACGAGTTGCCCTTCGGCGAAAGGCTTTGGAAATGACACGTATCAATGTCGTGCCTGTCACCGAACTGACTGACAAGCACCTGCTCGCCGAGTACCGCGAACTTCCTCGCGTCTTCCGTGCTGCACAGAAATGGCATCGCAAAGGGGGTAACGTCGATGACCTGCCGGACACATATCGCCTCGGCACCGGTCACGTAAAGTTCTTCTATTGCCGGTTGCAGTTCTGCTACCTGCGTCAGCGCGACCTCTATGCCGAGTGTCGTCGCCGCGGGTTCAACGTCACGCTCAAGCCCAATCGCAAGCAACTCATGGGCAACGTGCCTTCCTGCCTGCAGCGTGACTACACGCCTACACGCGAAGCACTGTGCATCAATCGCGAGCGCATTGCGACACGCCTTGACGAAGCAGCACAGCGACGCACAGCGAGCGTCTGACTGTCCTTCGCTGCATTCGATGACATGACCTGCCTGAGGACGCGCTAGGACGTTCCTCAGGCTTTCTTTTCAAGGAATGTCTTGCGCTGTTTTCCTTTGCCGCGAGATACCTTGCGAAGGTTCAACTCAGCCGCGGCTTTACGGACTGATAGCTCACTGATTGATCGGGTATCAGCCTGTTTCAACAAGCTGTGGTAGTTAACCTCATTACCCTCTCCCATCATCTCGCGGATTAGGTCTGCCGCGATATTCTTGGAAGAGTCATCTTTCTGGTTAGACGTGTTTATAATATCGTCTGAGGTGTAGTCCACATGACCCACATACTCCAGCTTTGAGCGGTTCTTCCTTCCCATCGTCTCTGGCAGCCCCTGTATGGTATATCCAATAGAGCCGAAGGGTGCGCTGAGGTTGTTCTTTGTGCATGCCACAACCCGCATATCAGGCTCCTCTGGGTGCCAGCCTACTGTCGCAATTACACGGGCAACACCAGCAAAGGCGATAGAGCCACCGCCCGCATAGAGTGCCTTACCACTGTGGGATTTATTAAGGTGACGAACCAGGTTAAGGGAGAAGTTAAACTCGACAGACAGGTCTTTGAACACCTGTAGGGCCTGCTGAGTCTCGGAAGCTTTGTAGGTGTCAGCATTACCCACATAGATATTCACTGGGTCGATAACAACCACATGAGGCTTGAATACTTCAAGCACGTCATCTGCCAAGGCATCAATACTTTCGGGATCACTCACACTGAAAGGTTGTTCAAGTTGGACGTAGTTGTGTAGGTTCTTAAGCCCGTTGTCTACGAGTCTGTTCTTAGTGACTGCCCCTGCTGAGTTCTCCATATCGCAATATAGAACACGCATCGGCTTGCGAGTGTGTTTCTTTGGGTCTTCCCAGGGTAGAGGCTTACCGTCACATAATGCAATGCAGATCCACATCAACCAATAGGACTTGCCCACACCGGGGTCACCTTCCCACATTGTTGTTTGTTGGGGAGCCATCATTCCTTCGATTATCCACGGGATGTTTTCCTGCTCGATCTCAGCCATGGTCTTAAACTCGAAGCGTTTCTTTTTGGGGTCGTCACTACCCCTGTTTGCCCTGACATTCGTGGGCTGCTTTTTGGCTAGCTTCTTAGAACCTCCTACATGGTTGTCCATTGCTTTGTCGATCTCGCGCTCCAGTTGACGCTCACCATCTCGACGTTCAGCATGCTTGTTCCATGCGTTGTCCCAGAGCACCGTGAATATCTCGTCCTTCGACATGCCGACTTCCATCAGCTCGTTGACGAGTTTCCACAGGACCTCTGATCGTTTGCCGCGTTCTACTTGGGGGTTAGTCAGCTCACGACGGACCCAGCGGGGTAGGTCGTCTTCATAGTCGTTATAGATCTCGGCGGCATCACCGCCCTGCTGTCGACCGTCTTCAGTCTCGACCTCGGGCACTATCTTCTCAAGGCGTTTGAGTTGGTAGCGTGGGCCATCCTTCCAAAGTATCTTGACCCACGGCTTCTCCTTGTATTTATGGTTCTGCGTTCCCGGCACACGCAGCACCTGGGTCCGATCCCATCCTGACGTGTCAGCACCGATGAAATATGCCACACGCCTGTTGAGCTTCTCACTCACAGGGCCATCACACAGCCACCAACCAACATAGCGTCCGGGAGAAGACTCAATAGCGATGGTGGGTTTTAGGGAGAGGGTGTTCGGATCACATTCGTCAAGGTCGGCATACACCCAGTGTGGGTCTATCGAGTAATCCTTGTGTCTACGCTTGCGAGAAAAACCATGTGCGGACATATAGACATCGTGATCCTTCGACTTCTCCGCGGCGAAGGCGATAGCCTTGCGTATGTCGCGGCGATGGAAGAACGTGTCCTTCCACTTGCCTTGAACCTTGGTGTTCTTCGTCGAGGTCGAGATACAGAAATAGTCCCCTTCGTCTTGGTCCCAAATTAGTTTGATAGATTGCATATCGCCCCTACGTGTCATTGTTGGTCGGCCTCCCGATACGATATTGTGGTCTCTCGTTGAATTTGGAGACCCATGTGTTCCGCGACTCGTCCGTGTATTGGCCGATGTCCATTGAGTTGATGCGATACCGCACTGATCGTAATACCGATCTTGCGGGCGAGTTCACCGACGCCGCCGGCTTCATCACACAGTTCCCTCAAACGAGCGCGGGCTTGCTCCTCTGTAATAAAGCCATCATTCATGGCAGGTTTTCCCCGGTTGACTTCAATGTGACTTGACATTAAACTGGTCAAGCGATCTCGTCAACTGTGAAAGGCTTCCAATGAACATTGTACTCGAAGGACCCGATGGATCGGGCAAGTCAACGCTCGCTCGCGTTATATTGCAACACGTTCCCGCGTTAGCATATACGCCTGGGGAAGGTCCTCCCAAATACCCGGGCGAGATGCCCGAACGTGTCGAGCGCTACCTGCGCTTGAACAACTGCCTCTTCGACCGGCATCCCTGCGTGTCCCAACTGATCTATGACCGGTTCCGGACGAACGGTGAAGGTGTGCCGCAACACCTCGTTGACCGTTTCTATGCGTCGAAGCCGTTTTTTATCTACTGCTACGGTCGAGGACCCCATATCGCCGATAACAGTCATGCCGACACGCTCGAGCATCTGGCGATGATCGAGGAACATGACAACAGTATCCGCGATGCCTACCACGAGTGGGGTTCCACCCACGTTCCCGTCTTTTGCTGGTACTCCATCGAGGACCCCCACCTCGGTACTACCACAGAGGCTATCATTGACTCCATCAAGAAAGAACTATCCCATGCCAAATAAGCTCTATCGTCACGTCAAGACCGGCCGTGTCTACGAAGTATTGTCGGACAATGCCAAACTTGAAGCCACTTGGGAAGACGCTGTGGTCTATGTCCATCATGGTGACCCCAACAGCCCTATTGTGGCAAGGTCAAAGGCTGAGTTCTTCGATGGCCGCTTCGAGCCCATGGGTCCTGCGCGGGAAGGGGTAGAGTTCAACCCCCTAGCCGACATCGAGGAATTCCACACCAAGTTCGATCTTGAAGCATTGCACCCGATGGGGGCGCTTGACAGTGAGACCATGGACTTTCGGATGAAGCTTCTTCAAGAAGAACTGGCTGAGTGGTACAAGCACCAGACCGAGGCCTACTACGAGACGACCCGCCAGCTGCTGGATCGTGATGAAGCAAACTACACCCATCACCTCGAAGAGGCACTCGATGGATTGGTCGACCTGGCCTATGTCCTGTTCGGTACCGTCTACCTTCATGGCTTCGCCCCGATCTTTGCCGAGGCCTGGCGCCGGGTTCACGCGGCGAACATGCAGAAGGTCCGTGCGGAACTCGACAGCGACAGCAAGCGCGGCTCGACGCTGGACGTGGTGAAACCCGCCGGCTGGGAGAAGCCCACGCACACCGACCTGGTCGAGTGCAATGACATCCACCAATCCCACGCAGATCGAGCGTGAGACAAATGGCGTTGTGCTCGGTCGCGTGATCGAGTACAATGCTGCTCAGGAGGTTCATCATGGACACAGACAAGAAACAGATTGAAAGCTCTGAGGACTTTCACATGGCGATGAGCGCGGTGCGTTCCGCCATGGAGTTGCTCAGCACGTTCGACTGGCAACACCTCGCCGACACCATCAACCTGTTCGAGGGGGCAGGATCGGTGCTCAACCCCCAGATGTTCATCGAGATGCAGAAGGACCCGCAGTGGGAGCAGAAGAAGCAACTGTTCCGCGCCGCTGCCGAGTTCACTGCACACCTCGAGGACATCCGGAAGCAGTTGGGGGTTCCCGATGAAGAATGAGTGGATAAAATTCTGCCTCGACATGATGGCGACACCTGCCGACGAAGTGTCGGGTTTTCGCAAGATCGTCAGCAACGTGACCCGCACCTTCACAGACATCAGCGATGACCTGGTGATGGAGGATGCGGGTTATACCAAGTCGAAGATGTCCATGCTGAGACGCCACTACCTCGTCGAGGAGTCGCAGCTCGCTGTCGTGCCCCTGTGGGATAAGCGCCTCAAGCAGCGCAAGTACGGCAGTGTCTCGTTCACGACACATGGTCACACGACGAAGTCCGATCCGAACAAGGGGAGCAAGCGAGCCTCCGTGCTCACGCCGTGCATCCAGTCGATGTCTCTGACATACCATGGGAACCACACGACCGAAGCTCATGCGTACTACCGCACGACCGAGGTCTTCAAGAAGTTCTCGGCGGACCTGGTATTCATCCGAGACGTCCTGCTGCCGCCGTTCGACTTCGATCCTGCTCCCCTTACCAAACTGACCTTCTTCTTTGCCAACGTCACGGTGAATCCGATGTACTTCGCGACACTGGCACCGAACCTCGAGGACCCAATTGCGGCACTCGAGGCAATCGAGAAGGTCGACCCCCATTTCTGGACCTGGTGCGTCAAGTGGACAGCGCGCTATACCATCGAGGAGTACCATCGTGGCATCCAGAAATATGCCCAAGGCATGCGTGTCCACACCATGCTCCACAAACTCATGGACCCCGACGTGCTCGAGGAACTGACTGAGTATGTGGGCGACAACCATCCCGGAATGAAAGACGACTATGTCGATCCGGACGAAGAAGGAGACGAATGATGGCACGACGCCGCTCCCCGCAGAACAAGGAGCCTTTCACCGAAGACGATGCCGAGGCGCGGGACATCCCGGCCAAGGAAATCGAGGACGGTGATCCCGACGAGGATGACCAGGACGACGAGCAGCAGGACGACATGCTGACCGCGTTCGCCGAGAAGGACGCGCAGCTGCGCCGCCTGCTCAAGGCCGAGAACAACGAGTACGTTGGGACCATCGGCCGAAACGAACTGCGCCGCGTTGCCGACAGCATCCGTGCTGAGCTCCGTGGCACCAAGGAAGTCGACATGGGAGGCACTGACGATGGAGCATGAACGTATCATGCCTTTCAACTACCTTAGTGGGCGGGACACTTTTACACGCATCCGACAGCACACGTGGAACCTGTTCCTACATCAGTCCCACGAGGTGCCGCCGGCCCCTTGGCAGGGTCGTCCTGGCAAGCCCGAGTTCGCCAGCCGTGAGCTGATGAACTACACCTTTACCCACAGCCTGCACGGTGTCGAAGACCTGCAGCACTACCGCGATGACATCAAGCCGAACCTTCCTTGGGCTGATGACCACTTCGAGGAGCGCGTCTGCGGTGCGCCGATCAATCCCGGCGTTGAGTGGGCGAACTGGCCTTGGGGCTCAAGCGCCGATGGTCACCGCGATGAGAACGGTATGTTCAACCATAACTACATGGAGCGGTACTGGCCGAAACATGCCCGGTCTAAGTGCCTCCCCTCGAAGGATGCCGACGACTGGCAAAGGAAGAATGGCTACACTGCCGAGCGTCACACCAACAGAGGCATCCGCAATGAATACGGCGACCTTGACGACCTTGTCCGGTCGCTTGCTGCCAACCCGTTGTCGCGTCAGGAGTGGTTCCCAATCTTCCATCCGGAAGACGTAGGGGAAGTCGTCGGGGGTCGCAAGCCGTGTTCGCTCGGCTACCAGTTCTGGGTGCGCAACAACCAGCTGCACTGCTACTACCCGCTGCGCTCGTGCGACTTCATGCACCACATGCAGGATGACATTTACCTGACGATCCGGCTCATGCTATGGGTGCTAGACCAATGCAGGTATTTCTCAGAATATCCCGATGTAACCAACCCATGGGATGACATCACGCCCGGCACCTTGACGATGCACTGCACCAGCCTGCACGTCTTCGCCAATGACTTTATCCAGATGCAAAAGGGGGGCCCGAAATGAAAGGCGCACAATTCCCGGAAGCCAACATGAAACTCCTACCTCCCGAGGGCCATGAGGACGAGGTATATGCCTTGCCGATTTGGCGTCACCCAGAGGGGGGTATGGTAATAAGCAAGTGGGAAATGACGTGGCGAGAACGCTGGTCCTGTCTGTGGAATGGTCATATCTGGTTCCACTGCTGGGGCAATACCCACCCGCCTATGACCCTTGAGACGTCTTACCCCTTCGAGCCGGGTGAACGTAAAACTGTGCCGTTATGGCTGGTGTTGGTCACCTTAGCTTCTCTGATGGCTATAACCACCATTGCTATACTTTACTTTTCGGAGTCTTTCTAATGGGTCTGAAAACAATTACTGCTCGGGAGCTGGGCGGGATGGGCTCGAACCAGAATGACCTGGTCATGAGATATGACCGGAAAACTCGCACCTTCGACATCTATGCCTATGGCCCACACGTTGAGCCCTACTCGATAGACAGGTCGAGGATTGACGACCCGCTCAAGCTTCTCCACTGGTGCTGCCATCTGGCGGGTAAGCGATGGATGAGCAAGCACGACCTCAAGCGCTTCATCCACTTGGTGAACACCCTACTGAAGATGGGAGCTGAGACCTATGAGACCTAGTCGTCCGCAGATGTTCATGGAAATCGCGCATGTCGTGGCTAAGAGGTCAACGTGCATGAGGCTCAACGTCGGCGCCGTGATCGTGCAGGACCGTAGGATTGTCAGCATCGGCTACAACGGGGCACCCGCAGGCGCTCCCCATTGTGCGGGCAATGAGTGCCCAGGCAAGTACCACTGCCACGAAACGATCCATGCCGAGGACAATGCGCTCCGTCACTTGCCCTTTCACCCGAACCCGGTAAGATGGACTGGGCTTGACCTTTATGTGACCGACAGTCCCTGTGCCTCCTGCTTCCACAAGATCAAGGAGCATGGGGGTGTTGATCGTATTTTCTTCGGCACCCCTTACCGTATCAATGACCATCTGGTCGATGAGAGGATCGGTATTTACAGAGTGACGCCAGCGGGTTATACTGTTGACTGGAATACGAAGGAGCTGGTAGACATTGAAACATAGAACCCGCAAACAACTTGAAAAGATTGCAGTCATCACAGAGAGTCCAGATGACTGCCCGAGGACATGGGACGCAGTCGAATATATCATGGAGCCACTAAAGGAGCGCTATCAAGTGGCTCGCTTCTCCTTGCTTGATGGTGACCCAAAAAATGGCAAGGCTGCGACCAAGACTGAGATCAAGCATAACCGCGATGCTCTGTGGAAGCGCATTGCTGGCTTCAAGTATGTGGTGCTCGTCGGGAACACGCCGCTTCAAGCGATCACGGGCAAAGCCGGTATTAGCAAGATGCGCGGACGTCCCATCAAGCAGGATGGCTTCATCTTCCTACCGATGAACAACCCCGGCATCATCCGACATGACGACAAGCAGGAGACGTTGCTAAACGCCGACCTTAGGTTTCTCGATGACATGGTTCGGTTCGGCGGCATACCCGAAGCCAAGGACCTGCACTTTCGGATCGTCATGTCCGACGATGACGTGGAAGAGATGCTCGAGGACCTCCATGGCGCCGTGTCTTATGACATCGAGACAACACAGCTTTACCCCTGGCGAACCCAGAAGCTGAATGATCGAACTGGCGAATGGGAGTTGGACCCGGAGCCTAAGATCGTCAGCCTTGGCTTCGGCACAGCGCGCAATCAATGGTGTGTGCCCGTCAATCACCCACAGTCCCCTTGGTCTCAAGCCGAAGTAGAAGACATGATGGATCGTGTCACAGACAAACGTGACGACTTCATGCTTATAGCCCACAACGGCAAATTTGACCTCCTGTGGACATGGGTTCATCTTGGTGTTAAATGGGAGCTTGACTTCGATACGATGCTGGCGCACTTCCTGCTGGACGAGAACATGCGTCATGGCTTGAAGTATCTCGCTCAGGTGTATTGCGGTGCGCCTGACTGGGAGATCGACCTGACAGAAAAGCAGGGCATGAATGTTCCGTTGAAGAAGCACTGTAAATACCTCGCCCACGACTTGTTCTACACCCGCAAGCTTCGGTACGTGTTCGGCAAGATGCTAAAAGACGACTGGGAGGTCAAGCGGGTCTTTGACAAGATTATGATGCCATGTGCCAACTTGTTCGTCGAGATCGAGTATGATGGTGTCTTTATCGACATGGACCAATTCGAGGAAGCTGAGGAGGTGCTGCGCGAGCAGTATGACGCAGCCCTCGCTGAGCTGGAGGAATGGGAGCCCGATCACTATGTCAAGAAGAATGGCGATGTTTACTACTTCAAGGATGCCCGTCGCAAAAACGACCCCACCCGATTTAACTGGGGTTCCACTGATCAGCTCAGGTGGTTGCTCTTCGACCATCTCGGGATTAAGCCGCTTGATAAGACCGATGCGGGCGGCTATTCTACATCTGAGTCAGTTATCAAACGCCTTGACCACCCTTGCACAGAGGCTCTTCTCCGTTTTAGGGCGGCTAAGCAGCAACTCTCGTTCTTTATCGACGGTTGGAAGCCGTTCCTTCACAAACAGTCAAGGGGTTACTATCTGCACCCCTCATTCAAGCTACACGGGACAGTCACTGGGCGTCTATCTTGCGAGCACCCGAACTTGCAGCAAGTACCACGCGACCCACGCATCCGCTCCCTCATATCTGCTGAGAAGGGTTGGACGCTCATTCAGTGTGACCTGTCTCAGGCGGAGCTGAGGATCGCCGCTGAGCTTGCTCGTGAACCGGCAATGATCCACGCCTTTACTCATGGCATTGACGTTCACTGGCTGACTGCCATTCGTGAGATCGAACGCGGCGGCGGCTTGAAGGACCTGGTGATCGGCACCGCGTGTCGTATTAAGGGTGTCAATGACATGAGCTATGCCGACGCCATCAGAGTGTTGCTCGAGGTCGGTCATGAGGTTGCCACAGAGGTTGAGAAGGAGTGGAAGGAGTATCGTAAGAAAGCGAAGGCGGTGAACTTTGGCTACCTTTATGGCATGTGGTGGAAGAAGTTTAAGATATACGCTCGCGACAATTACGGCGTAAACGTGACCGACGAGGAAGCCGAAGCATCGCGCACTACGTTCTTCGACAACTACGCCGCGCTGCCCGCATGGCACAAGCGACAGAAGAAGTATGCCCGTCGCCACGGCTATGTCAAGTCGCTGTCAGGTCGAAAGCGTCGACTGCCCGAGGCAAAACACACTGACGACACGCCTGAGCGCCGAGCAGCAGAGCGCCAGGCTATCAACTCGCCTGTGCAATCGTTCGCAAACGAAGTGAACCTCATGGCTGCGATACAGCTCCGTAAGGAGTATGGTCGAGATGTTGTCAAGATATGCGGCACTGTGCATGACGCCGTACTGTTCCGTGTCCGCAATGACATGGTTGAGGAAGTCTACACCCGGATGCTAGAGATCATGCAATGGCCCGACTTGATGGACGAGTTTGACATCGAGATGGTTGTTCCCATCGAAGCCGACGGCGACCTCGGTCCTTGGGGCAAATCAATCAGCCTCGATAAAGCGCGCAAGGTCGCCGACATCCATCAGCTGTCTGTGGGTGACTTGCTCAACAAGTTCTCAGTGGCTGACATCGCAACACAATGGAAGGAAACAGCATGAGTGACAAATTCATGGTCTCGCAGTCGAAGGTTAAGACGTTCCGTCGCTGCCACCAAGCATACCACTATCGTTATGTCGAGAAGCTACGTAAGAAGGGTAAGTCCCGTCCGCTGCAGTTTGGCACAATGATCCACGAAGCCCTCGAGCGTCACTTTAACGGTGATGACCCAATGGAGTACTTTGATGAGCTGCGCAATGATGTGGCAGCTATGAAGTTGTTTGCACAAGAACGCGATGAGTATGGCGACATCCTCGAGGACACCCAGGACATTATCACCGACTACCTCGAGTATTGGGACAGCGATAATCTGCGTCCTGTCCGGAAGGCTCGTCGTGGTGCCGAGCACACCTTCGAGATTGAGTTATTCCCCGGCGTCATCTGGAACGGCAAGATTGATGCCATCGCTAAGACGCCTAACAAGTTGCGGTGGCTGGTCGAGCACAAGACATATTCCCGCAAGCCTAATGACGATGACCGCTGGCGCAACCTTCAGTCAGTTACCTACTTCCGCGCAAACGACATCCTCGGCTGGCAACCACTCGATGGCTGCGTGTGGGACTATATTAAATCCAAGCCGCCGGCAATCCCGGGGGTGCTCAAAGACGGGACGCTGAGCACCAAGAAGATCGACACCCTGCCGTCCACAGTTGAGCGCACCATCGCTGAGCACGACCAGGATAAGTTGGGCAAAGTCGACGCGCTGCGCGTCATGGCTGAGAAGAACCGCCCTGAGTACTTCCAGCGCATCCATACGCCTGCCCAGCGTGACGTGGCAGACATGGTGTTCTCGGACTTCGAAGCAACTATCAGAGAAATGGTCGACAACCATGGTTGCGTGTCCGATATGAACATTGACAAGCACTGCTCGTGGTGCGATTATGAATCTCTGTGCCGTGCGCGACTGCAAGGCCTGGATGTCGACTTCGTCAAGGAAAGGAATTACACCGATGGCACGAAGAACAAGAAAGACACGGACAGCGACAAGAAACCGGTCATCCACAGGATCGACCACGCCGAAGTCGTTGCCCGTCAAGAAGGCGACTGACCTTCAGAAGCACCGGACCTGGGTTTTCTACGGGCGCAGCGCCTCCGGTAAGACGACGCTTGCCAGCACATTTCCCGGGAAGAAGCTGCTGATCGACATCCGCGACGAAGGCACCGACAGCATCTTAGACGTCAAAGACCTGGACGTCCTGCCAGTGTCTTCTATTGAGGAAATCGAGGACGCCTACTGGTGGCTTAAGCAGAACCCGGGTAAGTACCAGACGGTCATCCTTGACACGGTGACTATGTGGCAGTTTATGAAGGTGCTTGACATTGTTGGCGAGAAGGCGACCAAGCTCGGCAAGCAACCTACTGACTGGGGCGTGATGACCAAGCAGCAGTGGGGCGAAGTCGCCGGCTACATGAAGACCTGGATTACCAACTTCCGCGACCTACCGATGGAAGTGGTGTTTACCGCCCAGCAGCGGACGTTCAACGTCGGCGAGGACGGGGAGAATGAAGGCGAACTCGATCCCGAGGTGGGCCCGAGCCTTTCGCCCTCAGTCATGAACCACCTGTGCGCGGCGGCCCAGGTCATCGGATGCACGTTCATCCGCACGACTACCAAGACCGTCGGCATCGGCAAAAAGAAAAGGGAGAAGGAAGTACAAGAGTATTGTGTTCGACTGGGGCCTAGCGCCTCGTATATAACGAAATTCAGGAAGCCGAGGTCGATTGCTTTGCCTGACTTCCTGTCCGACCCAACCTACGAGGAAATCCTCGAAACCATCAAAGGAGATAACTGATGGCACGACGCAACACGCGCAGCAAGACGAAACGCACAGCATCCTTCGCCGGTGTCGGCAAGGGCTTCGCCGCTGAACAGGAGTACCTGGTCAAGGTCAAGGAATGCGAGGTGGAGGAAGGCGACAACGGCCTCTACTACAGCATGAAGCTCGAAGGCACGGGCGAGTTCGAGGGCTCACTGATGTATCACAACGCATCGCTCTCCCCTTCCGCCCTGTGGCGTACTCGCGAGGTCTTCGAAGCCTTCTTGGGTGATGTGCCCGAGGACGACTTCGACGTGGACGAATACGCCGCCGAGTTCGTCGGCAAGGTCGCTATGTGCTCGACGTTCAAGGACACCTACAACGGGCAGTCGCGCATCAAACCCGAAGACTTCTGGCCGGCCGAAGGTCATGAAGCCGATGGTGATGAAGGCGGTGACGATGAAGTCGATCTGGACGACATCGACGATGCCGACATCAAGAAGCTCGGCAAGGCCATAGGCATCAAGTCCAAGCGCGCCTCGACGATCCGCAAGGAACTCGAAGAGGCCGACGAGGATGAGCTGCTCGAGGCCATGCAGGAACTCGGCCTGATCGAGGACGAGGGCGAAGGCGATGAAGGCGGCGATGACGAGGGCGATGAGTTCGACTTTGACGAGGCCAGCGATGACGACATCAAGGCCGTCGCCGAAGCCGCTGGCATCCGTGTCACGGCGAAGTCGCGTGTCAACACGCTGCGCAAGAAACTGGCTGAGCTCGACGAGGACGAGCTGGCCGAAGCTGTCGAGGAAGCCGGTCTCGGTGAAGGCGATGGCGGCGAAGGCGGCGAAGGCGAAGTGACCGCCGACGACATCAACGGCATGAACCAGGACGAGCTCGAGGAGCTCATCGAAGAGCACGAGCTCGACGTGGACCTGGACGATCACAAGACGCTGCGTAAGAAGCGTACCGCGGTGGTCGACGCGGCGGAGGAAGCCGGCATCCTCGCTGAGGACTGAAAGGGCGAGTGTCCTGCCTACTATAACAGGTATGGACACCCGATCCCTTTCTAGGGTTTCTCCCTAACTTAGGCGGGGCTTTGGCCTCGCCTCTTTTTTATCCACAGGTGGGGTACTATGTCAAAGCAACCTGAGTCACGACTGCAGAAAGCCATCCAGGACCATCTTCGCGCAACTGTCGGCGGTTGGTGGTTCAAAGTGTGGGGAGGACCCTTCACGCCCGCTGGTATCCCAGACCTCATCGGTTGTGTAGACGGGCTGTTCTTCGCCCTCGAGGTCAAGCTCCCAACGAAATCATCCAAACCATCAGCCATTCAGCTCGAGACCATTCGAGACATAGTCATGAAAGGAGGCGGGTGTGCCACAGTCGTCCGCAGCAAAGAAGAAGCCGAAGATGTCGTCCTTGCAACTCTGGCCCGAGCAGCAAGACGTCTTTCAGTTCACCGTAGAACGCCCCGCAACCGCACTATTCTGCGAACAGCGGACCGGAAAGACATACGTCACGCTGAAGAACGTGGAACACAACGTCGAGTGGGATACGGCCCGTGGGATTGAGTTCTGTGGCTTGCTCATTACGCTGCTAACAAACCGGGACAGCACTTGGCTCGATGCACTGCACAAGTTCCTACCTCATGTCAACGTGACCAGCGATTGGGAGGAGTTCAAGAAGCTGCCGGCACCCCGTATCCTGCTCATCCACTATGAGATGTTGCCGAAGCTCATAAAGAAGCTGGTTAAGTATAAGAAGCTCAACTGGGCTGCCGTTGACGAGGCCCAGCGTATTGCTAGCCGCAGCAATGGCGCATCCCGCGCGATGGCGCGCCTTCACTGGATCGAGCGTAAGCTGGTGCTGACCGGTACCCCACAGGAGGGCAAAGGCGGTAACAAGAAAAAGCAGGAGATCGGCAATGGCGGTGAGACCGACTACTTCGGCATCTTCCGTTTCCTCGATCCTGACGTCTTCGGCACGAACTGGGCGAAGTTCGAGAAGCGCTACATGGAGTGGCCAGAGGTCGACTTCGAGCATGCTCCGCCGGGATCAGCACTGTGGCAAAAGAAGATCTTGCAGCAACGCATACTCAAGAATAAGGCCACGTTCCGCGAGGAGCGGCGTCAGGAGTTCATTGACAAGCTAAAGCCATATTGTATCCGATTGACGCAGGAAGACGTGGGCATCAAGCAGGCCATTGTCCACAAGGTCGATGTCGCTATGTCACGCGAGCAGGAACGCTGCTACAATGAAATGCTCGAGCAGTCATTCACTTATCTCCCGCGCAAGGGACGCTCAGCGAAGCGCAGGCGTGTGCTAGCCGAGCTCGTTATAACAAACATAGCGAAACGCAGGCAGCTCGCTACTGGCTTCGTTTATGACGATGATGAACGCTTGCACGACCTCGGCGACTACAAGCTTCGCAAGACGATTGAGCTGGTCGATAAACTGCCCAAGCCCATTGTGGTGTTCACGGCGTTTCGGCCCGACAATGACTTGGTGTATGAGGCACTGGTCGAGGAAGGTTATGACGTTGTGCAGGTCAACGGCTCGACCAAGAAGAAGCTGCGTCCGCAGATCTGGCGTGACTTCCAACGCGCTCAGTATGATGTCGCTGTAGTCCAGGTCCGGACGGGCGGCACGGGTGTCGATCTGTGGAAGTCGTCCCATGCAATCGTATATAGCATGACACATTCCTACCGTGACTGGGACCAGATGAAGGCTCGATTGTCGGCTAAAGGGAAAAAGCGGCCATCAGAGTTTTATGTTCTATGCTCAAAGAATACTATTGACGAGGAGCTATTCGATCTCGTAATAGTTAAAAAGTTCAACACAGAACGGACACTTAAACACCTGAAGAAAGGAATAAGGAAATGGCACGGAAAGCAACCGCAAATAAGGAAGAAACCAAGGCGCCGGCAAAGGACGAACCGAAGTTCGGCGT
>Ga0272440_1000575_pt1 | contig 31057 bp, 19 predicted proteins | sample SSMMMBAug17_FD_192440 | JGI IMG/M metagenome (GOLD analysis project Ga0272440, IMG submission 192440) | Marine sediment archaeal communities from Little Sippewissett salt marsh, Falmouth, MA, United States - SSM-MMB-Aug17 | ecosystem: Environmental > Aquatic > Marine > Wetlands > Sediment ... | reverse complement strand
CGTTAATTTGTTTAAACATCAAAAACAAAATTCTAAAATTTCAATATATTCCAATCCTAATTTATCAGGGAGGTCAATTGGTACTATTACAATTTTCGAATTTAGGTATATTTTTGCTGAAACATCCAATTCAATATTAATAGGAAAGACAGATAGAATCACAGAATCAGATAGTGATATTAAACTTATAGGTTGGATAGATAAAAAACATGTTATTAAATGGAATAATAGAATTGGTGTTGAGTTTAATAAAGATAATTTTAATAAACGAAAACCAGACTTAGGAAAAATTTTTTATAGTGAAATTGAATGTAGATGTTTTATGAAAGGCAATAATTGCAAAAACAAAGTTGATTTTTTATCAACTGAGGAGAATATTGAAAAACCAATGCCTTATTTTGCCAATCGTTTCCCGATATTATCTAATGAAGATGATATTAATATTTATGAAGATCAAAATAAAGGTTTTTATAAAATTGCTTTTATTGGTGGTGGTAATTCAGAAAATAATTCTTTTTCAAAAGAAGATATTGAAAAAGACAAAAATAGACTTGATAACATTTTAAACGATGATACTTTCCAGGTAGCAATATTAGTTGATGCAACAAAAGGTATGGGAAAGCATATGGCAAATATTAAAAAAGCCTTAAAATGTTTTTTTAAACACCAATTTGTTAAAGATGAAAAACAAAATATTAATATTGAAGTAGCTATTTCTGTTTATAGAGATTATCCTGATAATGAAGATATCTTTGAAATAAAAACTAACTTTACGTCCAATATAAATGACTTAAACAAAGCAATAGATTCAATCACCACAAAAAGTAATCCAAATGATAATGGAACAGGTACTTATCCTGAAGCATTATTTTATGGTATAATACATACAATAGGAGAAAGTGATCAAAAAAATATACTAAGATGGAATAATACAATGGCAGATAAATTTATAATACTTATAGGTGATCATGGAAATCATGAAGAATATGATCAATATCCAGATGATACAAAATATTCACAACAGCTGATTTGTGAAAAATTAAGACAGAAAAAAATTATTTTATATGGCATTCAGGTCAATATAGCTTCACGCAATATGTTTGAAACAGATGAAAAATATAAATATATGAAACATTTCAATCTATTATTTGAAAAACAAATAAGTAAAATTATAGATAGCATTTCTTTTGGAAAATTTGAACAAGTTGAAGGAAATTCAAAGAAAGGAATTTTAGAGGCTTTAATAAATTCTTTAGATGAACGATTAAAAATTGATGATGTTATTTATAAAGCTAGAAGTGGTTTATTAGGTATTGATGGCTATCGAAATCCATTTAGTCAGAAAGTACTGGAACGACATGGAATAAATCCAGAGCGTTATAAATCAGTTCAAACATGCGCTGAAGGATTTGTAGCTATAACAAATATAAATGGCCTACGCCAATTAAAAGAAAAAGTATTGTTTGATAAAGATGAATTAGAGGTTATTAAAGTTAATATGAACGATTTAGCAAGCGAGTTATATTATTATGATAGTACTCAAAATAAAATTGAAGATTTAAATAAAATAATAAAAAATATTGTTAAAGCATTAACAGGAGATAACCCTGAACCTGCTGAAAGTATTGCAAGATTTATAGAGAAAAAGATGGGAGTTCCTGTTCGTACCCCCTGGTTACATATGAGTATAAATGAATTAGCAACAGCAATGCATAATAGTAAAGAAAAAAGAAAAGAATTTAACAAATATTTAAAAGAAAAAACATTAAAACTCGAACAGGTAATGGATGAAACAGAATACGATGATACTAAATGGGATGAGGATGAAGGTTCCTATGAATATGAAGAAAGCAAGAAAGAGGTTCCATATTTTTTCTGTAAAGATCAACCCATAGCTGAAAGACGTAAAGGAGCGAAGAGTAGTAGAAAACAATCAGTCTGGCTCCCAATAGAGTATTTGCCTTAGTTTTTTTATCAAGTTTATTCAGCCTTTAATTTAGATTTTTTTTTATAATTGAAGTAAGTTTTCTAATTCCTTAAATCATGAATAGTATATATAATATTAAAAAAAATATTTTAGTAATAGCAGCTATTGCTAAAATAAATATTTGAAAATATACTTAAATATTTCAAGGGATGTTACTGAAAACTTTAAAGAAAACCATATTGGTTTAATTATTATTAAATGGAAAGGTGAAAAAGGTAACAAAAATGAAGTCTATTATTAAATTTATAATGATTTTAATATTATATTGTTCTATGATACAAACAGCATACACTGATTATTATAATTTTTGTGTTTTAATTAATACAAATTTAAAAGTAAGAGATGATAAATCTGAAGAAGCAAAGGAAACAATAAGATTTAATAACAATGATTTTGGAAAATCCTATAGAATAGTTGATCAAAAAAATGATTACATTAAAATTATTATTAATGAGAAAAAAAATCATTCTGGTTGGATTAGAAAAGATACTATTGGTAGTTCTATTTTAAAAACTGAACCATATAATAATTATATAATGGCAGAAAAGTCTGGCTCATTAACTACAAAAGCATTGATTGTAAATAAATTTCAACAAAAAAATCAAAAAACTAAAATTGCAATATATTCAAATCCTGAGCTATCTGGAAAGCCATCAGGTAATCTTTCTATCTTTGAAATTAGATATATTTTTGCAGAAACATCATCTTCCATATTGTTAGGAAATACTGATACAATTAATGAATTTAATAGTGATATTAATCTTACAGGTTGGATTGATAAAAGAAATATTATTAAATGGAATAATAGAATTGGTGTTGAGTTTAATAAAGATAATTTTAATGACCGCAAGTCAGATTTAGGGAAAATATTTAGTAGTGACATTGAACTTAAAAGTTATATGAAAGGCATTAACTGTAAAAGTAAAGTTGAATTTTTATCAATTGAAGAGAATACAGAAAAGTCAATTCCTTACTATGCCAATCGTTTTCCTGTAATAACTAATGAAAATGCCAATAATTTCTATAATGAACAAAATAATGGTTTTTATAACATTGCTTTTATTGGTGGTTGTGACTCATTCAATAATAGACTTAATGAAACTTTAAACGATAATACACTCCAGGTGGCAATACTAATTGATGCAACTAACAATATGAGTAATCATGTAAAAAATATAAAAAAAGCAATAAAATCTTTTTTTAAAGATCAGTTTGTTCAAAATGAAAAACAAAACATTAATATTGAGATTGCTATTGCTGTTTATAGGGACTATCCTGATAATGAAAATATTTTTGAAATAAAAACTAATTTTACGTCAAATATAGATGACTTAAACAAAGCAATAGATTCAATAACCACAATATGTAATCCAAATGATAAAGGACCTGGCACTTTTCCTGAAGCATTATTTTATGGTTTATCTCATACAATAGGAGAAGATAATCAAAAAAGAAAATTAAGATGGAATAATACAAAGGCAGATAAATTTATAATTCTTATAGGGGACCATGGAAATCATGAAACATATGATCAGTATCCACAAGATAAAAAATATACAGAACAGATGATTTGTGAAAAATTAAATCAGAAAAAAATCATTTTATATGGTATTCAGGTCAATATAGCTGCACGCGAAATGTTTAAAAGTGATAAAAAATATGAATATATGAAAAGTTTTAACCAATCATTTGAAAAACAGATTAATAAAATCATAGACACCATTTCTTTTGGCACATTTAAAAAAGTTGAAACGAATTCAAAAAAAATTATATTAAACGCTTTGCTAAATGTTCTGAACGAGCGATTATTAATTGATGATATTTTATACAAACATAGAGGCTCATTAGGTATTGATGGATATAGAAATCCATATAATCAAAAGGTCTTGGAAAAATATGGAATAAATCCAGATATCTATAAAATAAACCAAACATGCGCAGAAGGTTTTGTAGCTATAAAAAATAAAAATGGACTGCGCCAATTAAAAGAAAAAGTATTGTTTGATAAAGATGAGTTAGAAACAATTAAATTTAATATGAACGATTTAGCAAGTCAGTTATATTATTATGATCCTACTCAAAATAAAATTGAAGGTTTTAATAAAATAATAAAAAATTTTGTTAGATCATTAACTGGAGATGAACCTGAACCTGGTGAAAGTATAGCCCTGTTTATAGAGAAAGCAATGGGAATTCCTATTCGTAGTCCCTGGTTAAATATGAGTATTACTGAATTAGCAACAGCAATGCATAATAGTTATAAAAATAGAAAAGAATTTAACAAATATTTAAAAGAAAAAACATTAAATCTTGAGCAGGTCATGAATGAAACAAAATACAAAAATATTAAATGGCTTTATGATGAAGGTTCCTTTGATTATGAAGAAAGCAAAGAATATGTCCCATATTTTTTCTGTAAAGATCAACCCATACCTGAAAGACGTAAAGGAGCGAAAAGTAGTAGAAAAAAATCAGTCTGGTTACCAATTGAGTTTTTACCATAACGATTTGAAATTAAAGTGTCTTTTTATTTAATAATTTAAAAAAACAATTATATTCATTTTTATGGAGTAGTGATTTTTTTTATGCACGAAAATTCTTAATATATATAGACAGATAACTATGGCAGATATTCTAATGGCAACCACACATGTTGCTTTTTACTATCTTTAATTTTTATTTTACCTCTTTCTGGTATTGGTTGTTCTAATGAAAAGAAGTATGGTTTTTTAATATCAGAAAAATCATAATTCAATGAACCAGAATCTGGATCCCAATCAACATCGTCATCAAGTTTTCTTTCTTTCATTACTTCTTCTAATTTCATAACTTTGGTTTTAAAATATTTGTAAGCTTCTAATCTTTTTTCTTTTGAATTTTTAAGAGTTTTAACAAAAGCATCTACTGTTGTATCAAGTATTTCTGTTATGACTGGAATTCCAGTTTTTTTTTCGATGAAATCAGATATTAGTTCATCAGGACCTGGATTATCACCACTTAATGCATGTACAACGCCTTTAATAACATCCTTAAGTATTTTGGAACTATTTGCAGGAAGTTTGTCATATTTATATATCATTCCTGATAATATATTCATTTGCACTTTAATAGTATCAATATCATTTTTTTTTAATAAAACTCTTTCTTGTATTTGATTCTGGCCGCTATTATTATATTTTTTTACAAATCCAATAGCACAACCCTGTACTGTTTGAAATATATTTGGATCAATTCCATATCGTTCTAATATTTTTTGTGTAAAAGGCCCACTATATCCTTCAATGTCTAGTCTGCCATCTCTTGTTTTAAAAAACAATTCCCTCAAAGTCTTAAAATTTAAAAAAGCGTTTTTTAATAAATCAAATATTTTTTTTGTTGAATTTGTTGATACTTTTTGTAAAGTACCAAAGATATTAGATTCACCAACTATTCTATATATTTGTTTTTCAAATATTTTATTATAATTAAACATATTGTTTGATGAGTCTGCAACATTGACTTGTATAGTATATAAGCTAAAAAAATTATTTTTTAATTTTTCAATTAGTTTATTTTCACTATATTTTTTATCATAATCATATTGACTATAATCTTCATGATTTCCATGATCACCAATGTGTATAATATATTTTTCACCATTCATTCCACCCCATGATAACACATCCATTTTTTCTTTACATATTATTTTATTATTTGTATTTTTTTCATAAATAACCCACTCAAAAGGATTCTTAATCTTTGAAGTTCTTATTGTATGGTCTAAACCATAAAACATTGCTTCTGGAAAAGCACCAATACCATAATCATTTTTATTACTTTTAGTGGTTATGCTATCTATTGCTTGTGATAATTTGTCAAAATTATTTGTAAAATCACATTTGATTTCCCAAATATTTTCACAATCAGGATAATCTCTATACACTGCAATAGCAATTTTAATAAATAAATTTTCATTATTATCGTTTTTTACATACTTAAAAAAATCTTTAATAGCATTTTTAACATTTTTTATATGACTTCCCATTCCTTTTGTGGCATCAATTAAAATTGCAAGTTGAATGTACTTATTATTTAATAGCTGAGAAATTTTTTCTTTATTAAAAGTTATATCAGCATCTGAATAGAATTTACCATTACTTTCTCCACCTCCAATAAATGCTATCTTATAAAATTCCATATTTCTATAGTTTTTTTTTTCAATCATCGGAAATCTATTTGCATAATATGGCATTTCCTGATTAGTACTCTCTTCCTTACATAACGTTTCAACTTCTTTTGTTTTCGCAGAATTTCTGACATCAACTTCCGAATAATATATAACTCCTAAATTATTTATTCTTGTATCAAAATTCCTTTTATCAAACTCAACTCCAACTCTATTATTCCATTTGTAAATATTGTTTTTATTTATCCAACCAATTAAAATAATGTCAGAATTTCGTTTACCCAATAGTTCTGATTTACCTATTAATATTGATTTGTCAGTTTCTGAAAAAATAAATCTTAATTCAAAAAGGGTTATTCTACCTATTGGCTCACCAGTTAAATCAGAATTCGGAAATATTTTAATATCAATTTTTGATTGATTAGCTTCTATTTTATTAACAATTATACATTTTTTATAAAGGAGGTTTGTTTTTTCAGCAGTAATTAGTGTTTCATTGGTAGCATTTTTTAAAATTGTTTTTCCTTTCTTACCTTTAATCCACCCTGATATTCCATCTATTTTAATTTTATAAAAATTTCCTGTTTCATCAATAATATCATACGATTTACCCCAAAACTTACGATCGATTTTTTTTATATTTTTTGCATAGTCCTCTGGATTATCTTTTAAATTTAATTCGTTAGATATAATAACACAATATTTTGTTTCACTAGCTTGAAGTTGAGCTATTGATAAAATTATAATAATAAAAGTAAAAACCAAAGAAACATGAATAAATCTCTTTTGCATTATTAACCCCCTATTTTTTAAAATTAAAAAATTTCTTTATCTTTTCATATTGAATAACATTTTTTAAATCATCATTAATTACATCTTCAGAATTTGTTATATTTTGAATTTTTATATAATTATATTTAGATAAATTAATATCATAAGCAACAAAATTGATTAGATAAACTTTTACGAATTTCATTTTTTTAAATTGACTAATAATGTCGCGATTTTCTGTGTATCTAGAAAAAAATAAAATGTGAGAATAATATGAAATTGGTACTTTAAAATCTGAGTTAAAACTTTCCTCGCTTGACCATGAATATTCATTAGATGTAAAACTTCTTTTGTCCCAGAAACAACTACTGTCTAAGTTCCCATCAAATTTAAAAATTTTAGTATTAGAAATTCTTACAAATATTTCATCATAAAATTTTAATTCTTTAACTTTATTTAGAAAATTTCGTAGCTTACTAGAAAGATATATAATTTTATCCTCGTTTTTATAAAAAAATGATCTAAAACCTGTTGTGTATGAGATAGGGTAATAAATTATTAATACTTTTTTATCTATATCTTTAAGTAGATATTTTAATTGATTTTTTTCTCTACCAAAATATTGAATGTAGTTTACTGGTGTAACTTTAGTAAAAAAATCATATTCGAATTTTTTATTTATATTTTTAGGAATATCAGGTAGTTCTATATCTTTTGAAAAACTATACTTTGTTGGGGTTATGTCAATTATTTTATTTAAAACAATTTTTATTTTTGGATCAGGATACATCTCCTCTAATTCTTTATTAAACCTTCTTTTATAATAAATCACTTTGAATTTCTGATTTGTTAAAGGTGTTGCTATATATTCATTAATAATTTTTGGATCTTTGTTTTTTTCAATAGTATATTTAGCAATGTTTTTTTGTAATAATTTAATATCAATTTCTTCACATTTAGGAATTTCAACTTTTTTCTTCTTATTATCACTTGTATTATTAAAAAGTAATTCTTTATATTTAAATTCATGGCTTAAAAACTCTTGAAATTTTGTTTTGTCGCCTTCATTATAAAACTTTAATATAATTTTTTTGGTTTTTTGTTTAAGATTCAACTTGAGAACATCATCATTTATTTCAAAATTATCAAATTCGAGTGAATATTTTGTTAATAATTTATTTAATTCAGTAGCATTTTGTAATTTTTTAAAAATTTCAAAATTTATCGATTTATTTTTACCTAATTTAAAATTCTCACTAAATAGGGTAATTGTTTTATTTTGCACACCGCAGTATTCTTTATCTGGAATTAATAAACCTCGAGGCTTAAAAGTAATTTTTTTGTTTTCATAATTTATTTTAAAATAGTTTGGATATTTGTTATCAGTCTTAATTTTATCCTCTACTTCATTATATTTAATTGAGATATTACAATTAAAAACTTTTTGGTTATTATCATCAGTTGACTTTTTATATTCAGATAGCCAATTTGAATCTTTTAACAATAAGTCTGTTATTGAATTGATAAAACTTGAATCAGGTGTTTCTATAGTTATTTTGTTTTGTTTTGGGGTCGCATAAAATAGTCCTTCCTGAAAAGTTATGTCGAAATAATCTTCTTTAGATTTAATATCCTCAGCTTTAATGATTTCATTTTCGCATATTTTCATTATTACATGTTTATTACTATTTTCTTTATATTGAGAAAGATACTTGCTTTTATAAACAAAAGTATCCTCTTTAAATTTTGTATTATCTTTATCATCTTTTAGATTAATAAATATTTTAATATATTCAATATTTTTTAAAAGAACATTTACAGTTTTGTCATTTTTCACTTCAATTTTGTCATATCCAAGGCCATAAATACTTAACTGATCATTTAATATTTCTTTATTTTTAACACTATTTAATGATGTTAAAAAGTCTGGTTCAAATGATTGTATTGTCTTTGGGTTTTGATCTTTTTCTGTAATAAAACGTTCTTGGTTCAAAATAAATATTGTTCCTTCAAGTGATTTATTATTACAGCTATTGCTTTCCATTTTTTGAAAAACAATATTTCGATTTGTTATATTTATAGAATCATTTGAAATAACTTTTGCGCAAAGATAATTGGGATATTTTAAAGAATCATTTATTTTTTGTTGTAAATCATTTCCTGTAATAGTTTTATCAATTTCACATTTAAATGTTTTATTTTTAATAGGTGTTGTAGTACAATTTAACCAGTTTTGTGTTTTAATAAAATCAGTTATATCATTTATTTTGTTTAAGATATCAAAAGATATTTGTATATCTTTTTTTTTATCTTTTTTAAGATCACTATATTTCAATTTATATGCACCATCAAATAAATCATCTTTTATCAAAGTAAATCTATATAAATAATAAAATTGGTTGATAAATCGCTTTCTATATTTATTATTAATAAAAATTTGAACGGGGTAATCGCTATTGAATCTATAAAAACTGCAATATCTTAAACTTGAATTGAATAAAGCAGCTTTTATGTTAAATGATTTATGTATAGCATCTTTAATATTTTTCAATTTAATCTCTGGTATATGACTATTTTCTAACTTAATTTTCAATGCAAATTCTAGCTCATCAATTTTTGTTCCATCTATTATTTGGTCATCTATGCTATATAATGTTTCACCTTCACATTTTATTTGTCTTTTTGGATCATTAGCAAACTTAACAATTATAAAAGTAAGCGTTTCGTTATCAATTTTTTTTAAAAAGGATAAAGGTTTTTCTAGTACATCCGTAATAAATACAGGCGAATAATTATTTGGATCATTTTGATATATTGGATCAAATTCATTTCTAAGATATACTTTTTCAGTATCTTTATGCAGATATAAGTCTTTATTGATAAAAGACTGACGTGTAATTTCTTGTTTAAAATCGCAATAGTATACTTCATCTTTATATGTACATTTTACTATAATATCATTTGCATAAATATAACTACTACAAATCAAAAAATAAAAAATAACAAATAAATCAACAATTGAAACAAAAATAAAATTCATTTTATCTCCTCTGCTACCAATATTATATTAATAAAATCTTGAGAAATTGCAGAAACACTTTTTATTTTATAATCATCTAAAATCTCGATAAAATCTATAGAATTATTTTTTAATACAAATACTTTCTCTTTTACAAAATATTTTTTTTTTGAATCAGGAAGTGTATTTAATAAAATTTTCATTTCTTCAATAGTAGGAATTCTCCAATTTCTAATATCTCTATATAAGTACTCACTTGCAAATTCTTGTGGAAATTTTATATAATCAGCTTTTAATGAATTATAAACCGGATCAGAATGATTCAAAAAAAACTTTAGTGAAAAAATTAACCCATTCTTTTTAATTATAAATTTTTCATCTTTTTGAATATTCACAATATTAACATTATTATGTTTTTTTATTTGATTTGTGGCATTATGATTTTTTAAATTTATACATTTATCAGATATTGAAAGATTTACATATTGTCCAAATTCTTGATTATTTTTAAATAATTTTTCACAAAGAATTTTTTTTAATTTTTCTGAATAATATGGTCTATTAAAAAGCGGTGATTCTATTTGAACACCTATTTCAACTATAGCAAAATATGGATATGGATATTTACTAGAGGGTGGTACATCAAAGTAAAGATTAGCGTACTTGAATCTTCTTTTTAGTGATAATGTATAATCATTAGATTCCATAAAAAGACCATTGATTACAGTAGTTTCAATTGTTTTATGAACAACATGTGTTTTTTTATATATTTTTTCAAACATTTCTGAAGATAATTGTTTAAATGTCTCATATTCTTTTTGGCTTCTTCCAGAGGTTTTATAGCTAAATTCATATATTTTAATATCATACCCATCTTTAATCATATTAATTACTTTTTGTTCAAGATTGTTGAATTTATTTAATGAATTAAATATTCTGCTTAAAATATTATTTAATTTTTTTGATGAGTTAGGTATTTTGTTCTTCTGGTCATTAATTTGGGATTCAACTTTTTTAATATTTTTATTATATTCATTGATATTTAATTTATGATTATCAATATTTTTTCTAATATCACTTGCTAATTTATACCTTTCTTCTGAAGTTAATTTTTGTTTATTTTGTGCATCATTAAACATCTCCTTTACAGTTTTTTTAATTTCAATAATATCATTTTTTACAATAAAATTTTGGATTTCTTCAAAAAAAGCATTTATATCTGTGTTGTCTTTTAAAAACCATATTTTGGGATTTGCTATTGGAGATTGTTGGGACATACCTTTATCAAATATTTTATAAGGTGTAAACTTTACCATTTTAACAGCTAAAGTGTGTTTATTTTGTTTATATCCTATATAAACATCTTTTGATCCAGTCATATTAATAATACCAGTTTTTATTACATTAATCTTATCATCAATTATTTTATTATTTCTGATAGCTGTTTCAGATTTTATATAAACATTTGATAAATTATCTAATGCTATTTTTCTAAAAATACTTAATAAAATTTCATCTGTACTCTCAAAACTTCCTTGATTTTTTATGCTAACAGCAAAAATACCATAAGTTGACTGTGACTCCAAATCTCCTCTAAAAATTTGTAATTCTGAATCTATTGCTTTTTCTTTTGTTCTTATTTTTTCACAAAAAGTTTTTTTTTGACTTTCCAAAGAACTAATTAAATCATTTAATGTTCTAATTTCAGTGAAAATATCATCTAAATTATTAATTTGCTCATTTATTAATGTCAGGTTATCCCATAATTTTTTATTTAAATTAGTGTATCTATTTTTATTTGTTTTTTGTTTCAGATCTTCTTCTCTTACGAGATATTCATAATAGTCTTCTAAAATTTTTATTGTATCTAATAAATTATCACTTTCACTAATTTGTTTTTTTATATAATTGTCAACAATATTTTTATTTTTAAAAGTATTACTTATTTGTTTTTCAATTCTATTTTTTATTGTTTCACAAACTGAGTCATCCATTTCATCTGACTGTTGAGTAATATCCAATTCAATCTCTATTGAAGGTTTATATTTTGTCACATAATTGTTTTTTTTTACTTGTTTTACATATTCAGATAATAAATTACTATCATTACTATCATATACCGTTGTAATTTGTATCTTCTCTGCAATTACTAATTTGTTTTTTTTATTTTTCTTAATTATCAGTTCTTTATTTTCATTTATGATTTTTAAATCTATAAAGCTTATCTTTTCATTTGTTAAAAAATTTAATATTTTTAAATTTTTAAAAGATTTAATAGATGATTTTCTATTTGGTTCAAATTCAAAATATAAAGAATCAGTTTTTTTATTATTAAGTGCAAAAAACATTTCTCTTTCAGGCACATATTTGAAATAATATCTATTTTTGTTTTTTGAAACAAAGGGATATACTTTATTTTCAAATATTTCAAGATTCAAAGGATGTCTGGCTGAAAACATAAAGGAAATTTTTGAATTATCATTTTCATTTTTTTCAGATGTTGCTGATGATGTAAATACCAGAATGAAAAACCCACAAAAAAACCAGATAAACAATAAACAATATTGTCTTTTTAGAAAAAATTTATTCATAATTCCTTTTTTATAAAGGGTGTTTAAAAGATTGCAATTTTTGTTTATTATAACAAAGAGTTAAGGCAATATTGTATTTTTGGTTTTTTGCATTTAAACCATTATTATTATTAACAAAAAATAAATACTTTTAAACACCCTTTTTTATAGACTCCTTTTCATCAATTCAACTGGTAACTTTTTTATAATATTTTTAATTAAAAAATAAAATACAAAACATATTAAAATGCTTATCCCAATATATAGGTATATTTCATAATATTTTGGAATGTTGAGATCATTTGGATCAACGTTACTTGAAAAGGCTTTTAATCTTGGGTCAATATTTTCAATAACATTACTAAATTTTCCACTAATCTTTTGGTTTATAAAAGGGTTAATAATACAATTAAATAAAATATATGAAGAAATGGAAGAAATAAAAGATAATATACAGGACTCGATCAAATAGAATTTATAAAAAAATGTACTTTTCATGCCATAAGCTAAAAAAATACCAATTTCTTTTTTTTTATTATTTATATTCCTATAGACAGTTATCATAATAAAAGCAATTGATAGTAATGCGACAGCGACAATTGACCCAAAAGATATTAGTCCAATTAACGATTCAAGCTCATTAATTACACCTAGCATATTAACTAAATCAGAAGCAGAAACAATTTCATAATTTGCTATTCCTCCATTTTTAAGTGTATTTAATATGTTAACAATAGAAGGCATATCATGAATATCTTTTGGATAAATTATAATTGAATCCATATTTGGTTTTTCAATATTCATATCATTTCCCATATAAGCTTCAAAATAATATTTTTTTCTTATTAAATAATAGCTATCTAATGGGAGTGGTTTATCTATAGCAAGTACGGGTACTATTTCTGTTCTATTGTTTATATCAATCAATATTTCTTTTGAATACTCTGGATATTTTAAGACATTGATAAAGTTAGGCTTATAAATAATTATTCCTTTGTAGTTATCATTATCATTAATAAAAGGTAGTTTATTTTTAATAAGGTCATTTATTATTGGATCATAAGAGTTAAAAGTAAAAACAACATCATTCATCAATGTTTTCTTTTTTTGTTTATACTTTTTTATGCCTATGTTTTCAGCATATATTGGGGCTATATGCTTTATTTCAATTTTATGATAAAGAAAATGTTTTCTTAAGTCTTTAATATGTTTATCTGTTAATCCGCCAGCAAGTACTCTAGATGCTTTTATTCTCAAATAATTTATTCTAGGGTCAGATAGCTTAACAGATAAAAATTTATTAGTTGCATGATCAAGTTTTATTATTGATAACAAGAAAAGCATAACCAAAAGAATTGAAATAAAACTTATTAGAAAATCTGCACTGGGACGAAATTTAAAAAATGATTTTGTTGTTTTAAAAATATCTAATAACGCATATGAAAAAAAATATTTAAACCTTTTAAAAAATGAAAGTACATTTTCTACATTGTAATAGGGTTCTTTATTTAATGCTAACTCCACATTATCATCATTATTATTGTCAAGTAAATTTATAAGTTTATCAAAATTATTTGGATTTTCTGAGATGTCAAGTTTAGAATCTTTAATTGTAATAATTTTATCAGCAAATTTTTTTGCCATATGTATATCATGAGTTACCCAAATAAAAGTTGTTCCATATTGGCTTCCAAATTTTTTTCTTTCCTCAGGCAAAAATTTTTCTAATGAATTTTCAATATTCACTAAAATTTTATATGGAATTCTGCCTTTCTTTATTATAAACATATATTTATAATTATTTTTTAAAATTTCAATGTAAGGCTTTAAAATTTTAAAATCTACTCGATTAAGATTTTTAAAAAAATAAATATATTCATTTTTATCAAAATATAATGTATTATTAACACGATTTTTTATAAGCCATAAGATTTCATAACCCTTTTTATAATCAATGTTACTGGTTAGCTCGTCACCAACAATTATTGGATTATCCATTATTAATCCTCTAAATATTGAAACCCGCTGTCTTTCGCCACCAGAGACATCGTTTATATATTTTTTTATATGGATTTCCAGTCCTAATCTGGATAATATTTTTTTAAATGAATTTTTATTTATTGACTTTTTACTTATAAAAAGTGGGGTTTTGATATTGTTTTCTACATTGAAGTTAGGGTGAAGATATGGGTCTTGAAAAATATAGCCAAAATACTTATTTCTGATTTCCAAAACATCACAAAATTGGCTTGCTTCATTTTTATCAATTTTTTCACAAATAATAGGTGTTTTTTTTGATTTTAAATTATATGTAATAATTATTTTTTCTTCATTAAATTGAAATGTAATTTTAGGTTTTTTCTTTGTTTAATAATGCACCTCATCAGGAACTTCAATCAGATTTAAAATGTTTAAAAATGTACTCTTTCCTGAACCTGAATATCCCAGAATTACAATTATATTATTAAGGGGTATTTCAAAATATTTTATGTCAAGAATTATTTTATCATTTTCAGGATAAATTTTACTTATATTTTCAAATATTATTACTTGTTCCATAATAAAAAGGGCATTATAACTAATTATAATTATGTTAAATATTTATTTAATTTCATGTTAATATTAAGCTTAAAATTTCTAATTTATATAAATTAAATTTAAATGTCAATTGAGAATTTTATTATGATATGATTTAATTTAGATGTTTGATTGACTCCTAAAAATTTGATGTTATAAAAATCACTATAATATTATTGAAAGACGTTTTTTTGATATTAAATAATGTTGATGAAAACAAAGAAAGTACCAATGAAATAATGTCCAAAATAAAAAAAATTAGAATAATCTATATTCAATTATCAATTATTATTGTATTTAATATAACTATTACATTTTTATTTGCACAGGATAACAATATTACTAAAGATACAGTAAGCTATAAGACAAATCTTGAAGAAGGTTCACAAAATAATGTTGGTGAAGATTACCTGAGATCAAAAGTATGCGAAAATCAATCTGCATGGTTATATAGTATAAACAAAGATAAAAAGGTTATTATTATTCCACCAAATAGTGAATGTACAATAAAAGAATATTTCAATGATAATCAAACTGCTATTATGGCAAAAGAATCTGCATTAATGAAGTTTGCTATGGAGGCTGCAAGATATGCAGGGCAGATTTGTGGTGGATTTCAAAAACATGAAGATGGTGAATTAATAAAGGATGTATATCTGAAAGCCTATATGCAAATGGTCAATCCTCAAGGAAAAATATTTGACAGAGGTATAGGAAATACTGGGGATAAATGGTGGGTAAAAGTAAGAGTACAGGCGCGTATTGAAAAAGTTGGACTGGAAGAAATTGTTAAAAATCTTGTAGATCGAATTACAAATAATGAATCAGAAAAACAGGAATTATTAGCAGAAGTTGCATATTACAAAAAATTTCCAGAATTATTTAAACAAGCTGCTAATGAACTTAAAATGATTAAAGGTGATTACAAAGCATTAAACAAAAAATACAGAAAATTAGAGAAGTCTTTTAATAATTATAAAGATTTGCAAGATTGGAATATGAGCATTAGAAATAATAAGATAGAACCTCAAGATTTAAAATATTATGAAAAAAGCACAAACCCAATTGTACGTAAAAGATCAACAAAATTGCAAACTGAAAACTTTATCAATGAAAATCGTCTAAAAGAAGCCATATATCACATTAATTATTTAATAAAGACAGGAGAAGAAACTGCATTATTATATAATCAACTAGGATTGGCATTATGGCTTGCGGAAAACAAATATGGTGAAGCAGAAATGGCTTTCAGGAAGGCTTTGGACTTAAAACCTGAAAAAAAACTAAAAAAGGAAATTTTTTACAATTTATCTACAGTCCTTGGTTTACAAACAAAATTCCAGGAAGGTTTGGACATGTTAAACCTTTTCAATAATTCAGAACCATTGGATAAAGATGGAAAAATTCTTCGTGCCAGTTTACTTTCCAGGCACTCACAAAAATTAATTTGTAAAGATTTAAAAGAAGCCTGCGGGGATAATAAATCAGGGGATTGTATTAGCTGGAAAAGAGCTCTTCAAAATGGAGATTGTTATGAATGGGGTGTTCCAGGGCTTGATCAGTATATAAAATAGAATTGAACTAAAACTCCGTGCCTTCCCTAAACTCCCTATATTACATATCTCTTTCATTACCAAAATTAAGTAAACATGAAAAGAATAATCATCAGAATTTTTGATAAGATATTTGAACCAACGAAAACTTCCTGAAAATGACACCATTGTATTCTTCATTTACTTCAGTAATTATTTTGTAAAAAATGTATCTAAATTTTTTTTTGACAAGTCTGAAAATTTTATTAATTGGTGAAACTTAATAAAAAATTGTTGCAATATTTTTCATATTAATAGATGAATTAAATAGATGAGCAACTAAAAATAATAAAGTGTGTTTAATAATAAAGGTATTAATTTATACAATAAGTATAATATATTAGATGATATTTAATGGAGGAATAGAATGATATATGCAATTGAAGAACGTATTGGTGATCCCTCACTTTTTTGTGGACGTAAACGAGAAATGGAGATGTTGTTAAATTGGGTAAAAAGGATCAAAATCAAACGTGCAAAATCAAAAGCCCTTTTAGGCAGACGAAAAAGTGGAAAAACTGCGATCATGGAAAGATTGTATAATATTTTATGGAATCAAAATGATCGTATTGTTCCATTTTATTTTGAAATGAAAGATCAAAATAGATGGATACTTGACTTTGCTCACGAGTATATACAAACCTGTCTCACACAATATGCCTCTTTTTTAACAAGAACACCTCTTCAATCTGCAAAAGAAATCTGGGATTGGGATATTCTTGAAAATAAAGCAAAAAAAATTAATAATACTGCAATACCTGAACGAATTAAATATTTTCTAAAATATTATCAACAACAGAATGTAGATCGGTGCCTGAACATCGCTGTTGAAACTCCTTATAGAATGTACGATGAAGACAACAACCATTTTGTAATTATGATTGATGAAATTCAATATATGACAAGATATCTTTATGATGACAAAGAAAAAAAAATACAGGCTTATAATTTACCAGGAATCTTTCATGGATTGGTTGAATTAAGATTTTGTCCTATGCTTGTTTCTGGAAGCTATATAGGATGGATGACTCAAATGATGCGTGATATGTTTGTAGGAGGAAGACTTAGAGTAAATTCAATTTCTTCATCATTAACCTTTGAAGAAGGTATGACAGCAGTTTATCAATATGCAGGCATCAATCAAATAGAATTGTCAGAACAATTAGCAATTGTAATTAATATTTTAACCAGTTCCAACCCATATTATATTTCTTCTATTCTTGAAACCGATTGGCCTGAACGTAATTTCACAAGTTTTTCTGGCATTGTAAAAACATTTGCAAATGAAATAATAGACGAAGATAGTGAACTTCATAGAACATGGATTGAGTATATATATTCAACATTACAACAAGTAAATGAAAAATATGCAAAAAAAATACTATTAACTCTATCAAAAGAAAGGAATAAAGAATTTGCCAGAGATGAAATACTTAACATAATAGGCTGGTCCGAGGATAAAGAACCTGTATTAGAAAAAAAATTATCCCAATTAATTTATGGGGATTTAATAACTGAAGGCAGAAGCGCATATCATTACAAAGGGATTGCTGATGATGTTTTGTATTTAATTTTTTATCATAAATATAACTATGAAATATATCATCAAGAATCAGATGTACATGGTGAATTGTATAAAAAGATTGAACACCTTGAAAAAGATAAAAAATCCATGCAGTCCCAAATAAACGAATTAAAAGGCCGCATGTTAGAATTAGTTGTATTTCGCGAATTAAACAAATGCAAAAAAGAAAAAACTGGTATTAAAAATTTAAAAAATAGAATCAGGCCATTTGTTTCAAATAAAAACAACTTAGAAAATCATATTGCTTTATTGGAAAATATCACTTTTGATACAGTTTGGATGAACTATTTTATAAATTCACCAGGATCTTTTTCTTTAGAAATAGATATTTTAGCAGTAACAAAAGAAGACAAACATTTTAAGGCAGCTGCTTTTGAAACAAAAAACAGAAATGTAAAAAAATTACCAACCATTGATGAATGTAAAACATTTTTAAATAAATTAGAGCTATTAAAAAATTCAATGGAAAAACCTGTTATAGTGTATGGCATATATTTCAGTGCCAATGGTTTTTCTGATGATGTTGAAAAATGGTTGAACGATAATGGAATTTTAACTGTTGATTTTGAGACCTGGGCTGATATGTAACGACCTTTCAGGGCAAAAAATGAAGAATTCATTTATGAGAAATTCCCTAATGCCGTCACTAATTTTCAAAAAATAGAAAGGACAGCTCTTTAATGAAAAAAAAATACATTATAAAAAATATTATTCCTGATGCAATTTATACTGACCGGCATGAATTCATAGATTATTTCTATAATGCCGCTATAAAATCTATTACACGTCGAACAAAATCATTGGTTCTGGTTGGTCAAAGAAGAATGGGAAAAACTGAAATATTTAAGCGAGTTATAAACAAACTCTATAGTGAACAAGGAAAAAATGATATTGGATGTATAAAAGCTGTTTATTATAGCTTTAGAGATACTCCAATGGACAAATGGGAATTTGCTGTTGACTATACTGAAAATTTTTTACGATGGTACACTGCTTTTAGTGTACGAGATACATATATTTTGTCAGATGCTGTTTCTAAGGAAAATCTTGTTAATTACATTGAAAATAGTGCTGTTAAAAAAACACAAGGACTTAAAATTGCAACTGAAACTTTCAAAAATATTATAACCAGGCAAGCAAGTTTTCCGGAATTATCAGCATTAAAACTTCCGCGAACAATTTCAGATAATGATGATTCAACCATTGTGATGTTTTTAGATGAATTTCAAAATACCCACCTTCCTCAATACAATTTTAGAATAGCAGGATTAATGCAAGAAGTTGTAGAATCACCAACCTGTCCACACTTTGTAACAGGTTCTGCTATGAGCATTTTAAGCCATGAGATTTTAGGAAAAGGCTCATTATTTGGTCGTTTTCGCAGCATACCCATCAAACCTTTTACAAAATATTATGGTGCTGAGTTAGCTATTAAAGCAGGAAAGTATTATGGCTCTGAATTTTCATTGGAAATGGCTTTTTATATTGCAAACAGATGTGGCGGGAATCCATTTTATATTGACGCTGTTGTTCATCAAGCAGCTGAACAGAAAATAAAGATTACTACAGAAGAATCTGTTAATAAAGTTCTTGCTGTTGATTTAAGCTCTGGATTTATATGGGGAGAATTACACGATCAGATTATAAGATGGATTACTAGAATAAATGAAACTGGTATAACAAAATGGGTATTATATCTTTCTGTTATTGATTCAGGTGAAAAAATTGATCCTAAATGGATACAAATGCAATTAAAAATTAAAGATAATAAAAATGTTTCTATTGATCAAATTACAGATGTTTTGATTAAATTATCAAGAGGAGATTTGTTGGAATATAAAGAAATAGGTGGATGGTTTAAAAAAGTTGATGACCCCATTCTTGTGGAATTTTTAAAAATTTGGGGGCAAATTGAAGTTGAAGGCATTGATCAAGATAATGTAAAGTTTGAAGTCATGACAAGGTACAATAGATTAAAACGTAAGATTACAGAATATATCGGTTATATGGCAGAAGTCTATATGTCACAGATTCTCTGGAATAGTCAAAATAAAAGTCTTTCAGGAAAGTATTTTCATAGCAAAAAATCAGTAATTAATATGCCTTTGTCTTTTGTTTATATTCGCCATAGAGTTAGATTAGGTGCTTCATCCGGTTTAGAAGTTGATATCTATGCTGCAGGAACTGAAATTTGGATTGGAGAAAGCAAGTATTGGCAAGATAAAAAAGTTGGTAAAAATGAAGTTCAAAATCTGATAAAACTTTCTAAAGTTGTTATGGATATTGAAGGCAGAGAAAAATTTGAAGATAAAAATCCATTAAAAATAAGACTATGGCTTTATGCTCATAATGGTGTTACAAAACAAGCCTTAGAATTAATTAAAAAGCACGATATTCTTTGGTCCGATAAAAATGATTTAGATTCTTTAATTAAAGAGATTGGTTTAAGAAAATTATCAGAATTATTATAAAAAATTTTCAAAAAGATTTTCATAAATTCCCTTTTATTATTTGTTTAAAAAATATTTGTTCAAAACCAATAGACACAATAGCATATTTTTTCAACTTTAATTTCTTCCCATACTTTTTTATTAATCCATTTGAATAAAACCCTATTTGTTTTTCTGCGTCAATAAATGCTTTTTTTACAGATGCCTTTGATTTTAATTCTTTTTCTGATATCTGATCAATTTTTTTTAATTTGATTTTAGAAAGAGGAATATATTTAAATTCAAACAGCATATCAAAAAGGCCGGTTTTTCTAGCATCTGGACGTAAAATTAAACAAAGATCAGCAAAACCTCTCGATAATTCCGATTCAGAATAAAGAGCGTAGTTGATATCATCAAACAGCAATGTTGTAAATACTGCCTTTAATGCAAATTCATTCATCCATTTATAATCTCGATTACTAAAAATTGGAAACAATCTATCAATTACAAATTGAATTAATGGGCCTAAATCATGATTATTGAAAAAATTTATTACAAGCTCTGAAGATTTGCTTCGATCAATACCTGATGGCAATAAAAAGCGCGAAACTTGATTTACATAAAGATTTTTAACTACAAGATTTGGAGGTTCAAGCAATAAATATCTTAATGATGTTTGAGCTTTAATTGTCAACATACCAAAATAATATAAATAGGATGCAATGAATTTAGTATCATGGGCAGATGTGTCAAGCATATTAGAAAGAGTAAACCGGTCTTCAATGTCAGAAATTTGAATTGAAGATTTTGTTTGAAGAACATCAATAATAGCCTGCTTTCCAGAAATTTCTTTTCCTATGTATTCAAGCTTGCCTTCATCCATTGCAAGGTTGCTGTCAAGCATTTTACGCGGTGGAGTGCAATGACGAATAAAGTGCTTTAAAAAATAAAAAACTAAAAAGGGATTATATATCCTTTCATTCGATTCAGGAGAAAAAATATAGCCATTATACCATGTTTTCATCATTTCATTTAAATATTCTGATTGTGAAATATCTATTTTGCAATGTTGAACTGCTTGTATTATCAATTCTTTTGTTTCTAGCTCTGTAAAACCACATAGAGCATTAAATGTTTTCTCCAGATAAATATTTTCACAAATATTTATCCCGCTTGTAATATCACTCATAACCACAGGTGTTACGCCTGTAATAAAAAGCTTGTTTAAAAGACCACGTTCAAGAAATTCTTTAATTCCTTTGTACAATGTCTTTAAAGGGCCGTCTTTCTTTACTAATTTATAATAAACATCTGATTCACCCATCATTACTTCATTGGCAAAATTATCATATTCGTCAATTAATAGATAGGATTTTAATGAAGAATGCCTGACAGCACTAAGAAAACTACTTAAGGTGTTTATAGCTTTATTATAAAATTTCACTTCCTTTTGTAATATATTTGAATAATAAGATAAATGTTCTTCCATGACAGAGTTAAGTGTTTCATTTAATTCAGCTTCAATTTCATCAACAGTCCCCCTTGAAGACATTCTTGAAAAATTCCAATTAATTACAATATATTTATTATGTTCCTGAGTAGGATTATTGCCAATATCTAAATCACCAAATAAAAACTCAAATTCATCTTTTTGATTTATATCATAATAATTTGTCATGACATTTAGCAATAATGATTTTCCAAATCTTCTGGGACGAATAAAAAGTGCCCTGTCAATATTCAGTGCCTCAAACATCCTTATATATTTGGTTCGATCAATATAAATCTGTTTTTTTTTACGAATTGACTGAAAATTTGCATTACCATATGGTATTGATTTCATAGTTAATTATTATCCTTTTATATAAATTGTCTATTATATCATATTTTTTTGCTAAAAAGAACCTAAATTTACAATAAAGGAATGCTCTAAAAATAACATGTTTATTTTTTTGATCGTACAAAAAATAAGGTCTTGTAGAGACGCAGCATGCTATGTCTCTAAAGTAAAAAAACATATGCACAATTTTAAATGGGGGGAACTTATTTTTTTAGCATTCCTAAGTCTGATCAATATTAGATTTATTAAAAAATTATCTGCAAACTTCTAAGTTTATGCACTGATGAACATAAATTAATAAATATTTTCAATGATAATAAACATTTATAAATTAATAAAATTTTTTCAAAAATTAATGTTAAATCTAATTTTTTTATTCGATGTAATAATCAAAGCGCAAAAAAATAAATTTAATCATAATTAATTAAAAACAAATGAAAGGAGTATTGTATTATGATATTTCAACGTATTATTATTTTATTGATTATAGGCTTTGGAATTATTGGCTGTGCGCCTATGGGAGTACAACAAAGTCCATATAATCAAGGTGTATATGCACCAGATGTTTCAGAAAGTATAAAAGATAAAAGCTCTGTAGTGGTTGATGAATTAAATTTTCTTTATAAAAAGGATTATACAAAATGGAGAAATAAAATCAAACAAATGCTTTATTCAAATAAAAATCAGTTGTCAAAAAGTCATCTTGTCCATGCTGTTAAAGCTTTTAATAATATTGGGGACAGGCAGCTTTGTCTTGAATCAACATTTTTATATTTGAATAAACAAGTGAATGATCTTGGTGTTCTTGAAAGGGATGATAGGGAACTGTTTATTAAATTTGTTGAATACGTTTTAAGACATCCTGATACATTTGAAATTGCACGTATCCAAGTTATTTGCAACAGTATTCAAGATGATATTTGCAATGGAATTAGATAACATGAAAGGAGGATATATGTTAAAAGTAAATAATTTTTCAAAATTATTTTATATTTCTATATTTTTTATAATTGGGTTAACCATTTTAACACAACCTGTTATAGCCAAAACACTTACAACTGAAGCACGTAGTGTTATTCAAAGAATTCAAACAAAAGGTAGTACTCTTAGTGGAGAATTAAATGAATTTCATAGTGATTTTGCACGACATGCTGAAATAATGGTAAATCTTGAGAATATGATTAAAGAGTTAAGAAGTAGAGGCTTTCTTGGAAAAGAATATTCTCAGAGCCCAGAAAAATATGAACGTATTTATGCTGAATATGCAAAGAATATTTCGGAAATTAAAAATGTTTTTATAAAGCATTTTCCAAAAATTCAAAATGCAGTAGCTGATTTTAACAGAAGTATTTATTATGGTAAAGATCGTATAATTGAACTTCGATCTGATGATTTAGCTATTGTAGATGCTGAACTGCGACGTAGTAAGCAAGTATTAAATAAATTACAAAATATAAGGGCCGAGCTTGATACAAATTGCCCAAAAAATAATAAAATATCAAAGAATTGCAAAAGACAGTGGAGAAATTATCAAAGACAATTACTTAATTTAAAACGCGGGCTGGCAAGGTTAAAATATATGAAAAAAATATCTAATCTTAAAGATTCTATAAGTCATAAGCTTACTGAGATTATGGAGCAATATGTTTATAAAGAATCTGAAACTGTTGATATGTTAATGAATTATGCTGTAAATTTTGAACAATATTCAAGCTTTTCTAGTAGTAATGGTCTTGGGGGCATGTTAAGCACTATTAGAGAATTAGGGAAATTAAATGAAAAAATGAAGGATTTTTCAAAATTTCAGCAAGGTCTGGATTTTCATGTTGCAGATATGGGAAAATTAGTTGAAAACCGTCTTGATCATTTTATGAAAGACAGCGGAATTGGAAATATAAACGTAGAGTCCAGAGGGGAGGTATTACGTAGTTATGAAGATCAGGAAGAAGAAATTGCTGATATGATCAGAGAACTTGAAGGTATCGAATAGTTTGATTTATAATTTATTATTAACTTATTTTTAATAAAATTAATTTGACGAAAGGAGCAATAAATGAAAAAAATAACTTTTATAAGTTTAATATTAATGACATTTTTATTATATTCACCCTTAATCGCTGAAACAGATAATCTTCATTCACTAAAACAAAGGATTAAATCATGCAGTAAAGATGATCCTTCTTGTAAAGAAACACTTCAAATAGAGGCTGAAGAAATTTTTAGAAAAGTTGGAAAAAATTTTAATGATGATTTCGCATCAATAGGGAATCAAATCTCTGCAAAACATTGTGAATCTCTTATTAATGAAATTTTTTATCATATGGATAAACTAAAAGATTATCACAATTATAAGGACATCTTTTTACTAAAAAAACTTAAAAAAATTAAAGAGAATAGAGTCAGACTTGATCAAAATAAGATTAATATAAATGATTTTAATAGATTAAATCAGAGGGCAGAGGAGCAGTATAAAAACGATATTAAATCTTCGCAGGATTTTATAGATGATAAGGTTATGCGTATTACTGAATTATGCGATAATCTTAACCGAAATGTTGAATCTATTCAGGATAATTTAGATGCTCATGAAAAGAAATTTTCAAAAAACCTGTTACAAAGAATAATGGAATTAAAAAATCATAAGGTTTGGAGAGATTTTACACATAATCCAAAAGAACGTAATAAAATAAAAAAAGCAATATTATGTGCTTCAAATAATTCAGGTGATAAACTTCTATTCAGAATCGAAGGAATATTTTCAGGATTTGCATTGTCTGGTAATGAGACAATTTTTCCAACTGAGCTTATTAACAGAATTGCTAAAAAATATTCTATCTATTAGGAAACTTTCAAATGCTTTAATAGGAGCTTATATATGAATAAGGGAAAAAAAATTTTAGGCTTTGTTATTATTTTAAGCATAATAGTAATTATCCTTCAAGTTTCCAGCATAATAACAAAAAAAATTCAACAATCTGAAAAAACTGTAGTATCAAAGCATGGAGTTAAGTTTATGCCAGAAACTTTGCATAATAAAGAACCTGAAATAAAAAAAACAAATACAGATAATAAAAAACCTGAGATAACTGAAATTACGAAGATTCCAAAAAGACCTGAAAAAAATAGTCCGGAAATAAAAAAAGAAGAGCCCTTAAAATCTTTTGAGCAATTGCCTCAGCCAAAATCAACATTGAAACAAAATGATTCTCAAAATATTGAATCAAAGACTGAAGTTAAGCAAAAACTTAACAAAGATATACATCATAATGAAAGAGCCAAAAAGGAAGATAATACCTATAAAGAAATGATAAAGACTCCATTAGATTCAAAAACAGATATTGGAGAAAGTAAAATTATTAAAGGTTCGAATAAAAAAGCAGTTGAAAATGTATCCATGACCAATAAAGATTTTATTTCTTTGGATCTAACAAGAGACATGATAATAGAGGAATTTGTATCTTCAGGTAAAGAAATTAAGGGTAAATATGGGTGGGGAATTTTAAGTGATTATGAAAACCCTGACCTGGCACATCGTTTATTAGGCGGCATCCCATTCGCTATTTATGAAGCAGGCAAAGAATATTATAGAATATATCTTGAAGAAAATCGTGTTCAACCTGCAATAGCTCTTTCTGCTTATGGAACTACTGGTATAGCTGCTTATGATAATAAATTAAGATTATTAGTTGTTCAAGCTGTAAAAAAGGGTCATGTCACAACCAGTCCTAATCTATTAAAGTATTATTATCTTTTTTCTGTTAATACTGAAATCTATATTAGAGCTAAAGTTGTTAAAGCATTTGAATGGTATATTTCAAAGTTAAATTATAATGCAAGTTCTGCAAATAGTTTTCGCCAGGAAGCAAGATTGAGAATTGGTGTATGGAAAGCAAGCCGACCTGATAATGGAGAAATGGGAGTTGCAATTCCAATATATTTCGATTATCAAAACAAAAAACTTTTTTTACCTGATGATTATTATAAAGAAGATCAGGAAGCATTAAAACTTAATGTTTCAATTGATCAAAGCAAGTATTAACAATAGTTAATTTTTATATAATTAATTATAAATAATTGGAGTGTAAAATGGAACCCTGGTTTTCACCTGCACAGGTAATTGCAGCATTGGGTATTACAGTACCTTTATTTGTTTACTATGCATGGCGGGTTTATAGTTTAATTATTGAGCATAGTCATGCTTTTAATGAATTAAAAAACAAATCATGGCTTGATAAATTATTAATGCAGGGATGGAATAAGGATGATATTTCTGCTCAACTTACCCTAAACAGCATTTTTTTAAATTTTGACAAACGAATAGGATCAATTCGAAGAAGCCTTAGATCTGATATTTATACAATTATACTTATTGGGTTTATTGGAACTCTTCTTGGAATGATAGGTTCGTTTACAACTCTTCTTTTAGCTGTAGGTTCAAAGGGATTAGATCCTACACTTGCTATTACAACTCTTGTAAAAGGAGGACTTTCAACAGCTCTTGTATCTTCCCTTATCGCAGCTATTATAGCATCAATTGTTATGGGCTTTCTTTCTTTTACTGATAGAAAGCTAGTTGATTTAAAAGATGAAATTAATATTATTTGTCTTGAACGTTATAATCAATCAAAGTTTAATTCAGATATTAATAATATAACTATAGAGCCAGTTTTAGACGTACCAACAAAAGAGATTATAGACAAACAAGATTTCAAAGGAGAATTGTTATGATAAATATAAACTGGCTTTCTGATGATAATAATATAGACGAGATAGATCCTGGAAAAGATATATTTGCCCTACTTTTTTTATCCTTTTTTTTAATCAATTCAGTTATTCTTATTTGCGTTTCAAAACAGGGTGAAAATACTGTCAGTCTAAATACAGCAGGAACTGCTGGAAATAAAATCATAAAAAGCAAGCATCTGGCAAGAATTATAGCAAAAAATGGGAAAATTTGTATAATACAAAATAGTAAAGAATTCTTTCTTCCAAACGACATAGAAAAATTACGTAAAAATGCTATTTTTGAAATGAATAACGATAAAAATGGAAAAAGAACTAATACACTTATAATTCATGACCCAGGAAAATCTATTTCTGCCGGTGAAATGCTATCTGCTGTTCAACTATTAAATAATGCAAATATTGGTGTTGATTTTCGATCAATAAATAAGCCTGATAAATAAGGAGATATTATTAAATGAAAAAAAAAATAATTTTTATAATCATAAGTTTTTTCTTTTTTTATTTAAGCATGTTGTATGCTAACTCATTGTCTGATATATGGAGCGAAGTAATAAAAAAATATCCAGAACCAAAACCAACAAAAGAGGAAAGAATAAGCATTTCAAATTTATATTCGTCATTAATCAATAGTTATCCTGATAAAATTTTCAAAAAATCAAGTTTTATCTATGATGATATTTCTCAATACCCATTTTATATTAAACGTCATAATTTTACATTGAAAAATGCAAGCCTAATTAAAAAAAATCTGAAACCCTTTCGAAAATATATTAAAAAGGCTTCTGTTTTCTTTGATGTGCCTGAAGAAATTATAAGTGGTGTTATTGTACAAGAATCCTCGTGTAATCCTAAAGCAAAAGCAAAATCATCATCTGCAAAGGGACTTATGCAAACAATTGATTCTACTTTTGAATTCGCTCGTAAAAATGTTTATAAACATGAAATTATTATTAACAATCCATATAATCCATATCACTCAATTATTGCAGGAACATGGTATTTATCTTATGTTTTTGAACTTGCAAAGCAAGATTATCCTGAGTATAATGAACGTAAACAAATTATAATGTGGGAAAAAGCATTGGAATATTATTATGCTGGACCTGTTTGGGGTAAAAATCCTAAACCTATTTTTCATGCTTATGTTAATGGCCAAAAAATTGTTATTAAAAAATCATATTATTCGCGTAAAGTTTTAGAATATGCTATGATATTATAATTTATTCATAAAATCAGTATATTATTTTTGAAAAATATTTTTGAAATTAAGGAGAAAATATAATGAGGATTAATAATTTTTTACTATTGTTTTTATTGTGTCTTTTTATTTCAGCCTGTGCAACATCAAAATCAGATAAAAATAATTTCGCAAAAAATGTTGAATTAAAGCTTCCAATATACATTAAAGCAGTTGAAAATCTTGCAGAAAAGCTATCAAAAGCAATAAAGGAAATAAAACATGACTTTGAATATGACTATAATAACAAAGTAAAAAGAAGTTTCTATATTTCTAATAAGGATGCAGAAAATATAGACTTTGAATATGAGCTTTCCAGGAGATTTATTGAAGATTTAAAAGCTTCGCTTGTAAATAAAAAAATAATAATTAAAAGAAAAGAATTAACTACATGGGCAAAGTCTACTGGAATTTCATATCAAGGCAAATGTGATGAAATCTTTCATATAAGTCCTTCTGATTATCTGATTGATTTCTCTTTAAGAGAATGTCCTGAGGGAGATAATTGTGTTGAAGCCAGAATACAATCTTCTGCTAATTCAAGTAATGTTATAGAAATGTCTCTTAAAGAACAATTTCAACTGACAGGAAATGTAAAAAAATGGAGAAATATTAAAAATAAAATAAAATATAAAAAGGGAAATAAAAAGAATCCATATGAAGACATAAATGAGGCTTCAAAATATATGCTCAAAAAAATATCCTGCCTTGCAAAAACTATGATAACAGATATTGAAACAGATAATGAAACTATGAAGGTCATAGTAGAAAAGACTGAAACAAGTCGTGATATAAAACAATCATTTGGAGAAATGCTTTCTTTTTATGGACTTGAACAGGTAATAATGAGAGGTAAATTGCTAAATGTTGCATTACGTGCTAATGATCAATTTAAACTTGTAGTTTATGAAGATCATCATAATGAAAGATTTAAAACAGCTAATGTTGTTCTTGCTATTGATACAAAAGAGATTAAACCTGGTATGTTTTTTGTAAGAGCACAACTGATGACACTTAAAAAAATTGAAATATTAAAAGATGGAAAAATTTCAAAATTAGAAGCTGGAGAGGCTATTCCTTACTGCGTAGATAGTGGGTATGTTTCTACAGATGCACTGGGAAGAACGATAAGTGCTATAGATGTTGGAATATGTAATAAGGATTTAGATAAAGAACTTTGGGAATCTTCAGCAATTGATTCAGCAAAGCTGGGAGCAGAGGCTAAACTGATAGAAAAAGTAAACCATAGAATAAATAGCAGACGACTTATAAAAAATAATACAATTGACGAATCACAGATTGAATCTTTAAGAAAAGCATATATCAGAGATTCTCGTGTAGTTTCTTCACAATTTAACCCTGATACTTGCAAGGCAATAGTTAAATGTGAGATTGAAGAAGGAAATATATCTCCTATATCAAATTTTCAGCATGATAATAATTTAGACTTAAATAGTATTTCACAAGAAAATAATTATTTAAGGAATGAAAACAAAATTGAGTATAAAAATCCTTATATTACAAAAAACAAAACAATGAACCCTATTGAGATATACCAAAAAGCTCAAGATAAAATGATAAGTCAAATTGAACATAATTTACATGAACGTTTAAAACGTAATAATATTTTACCAACTATTGTAGAAAAAATTAAAATAAAAGGAAAGCTATATCTACCTGACTGCAGAGTTGATAGCAATTATTTATACGAAGAAGATAATATATTAAAACGTTATTTTTGTGGACTTCAATTTGATTTGAAAATTACTTTTAATAACAAAGAATTACTAAATACTAATGGTACTACAACTGGAACTGGCTCAAATAATGACGCAGCATGGCAAGATGCTCTTTCAGGTATTTCGGATAAGCTTTACTCACTTACATCTAATTTATCACTTGCTTTAAGTAATAAAATAAGTATGAAAGAATTACAGGAATCAATGAAAGATTATGATGATACTATATTAAAAGCTGATGAAAGCATAAATACGTATTTAAATCTTGATGAAATTGCAAGTGAACTAAATAATTTTTACTAATTTATATATTTATTTTATATAAAAAAAATTTGAACTGTAACTATTGACACTGAAGTTAATATGACAGTAGGCGGACAGTTTACAATTAATGCTGGGGGAGGTATAATTCTTAATAATTCAATGATAACATAAACAGGCACAATTAATCTTATCACAGAAACTGGTTTAGTCGGCTTAGTCCTTATAATAATATTGTAATTAGCCATACAACTATGACTGATGGAATCACATGAAAACTGAAGGTGATTATGTATTAATTGCTCCATCCACAGCTGTTGATAATGTAAATGTTAAAGATAGCGGCTTATTATCTGTTGTTAGCTAAAAAACAACGATGAACAGTATCTTAACTTAAGCGCAGCTGAAGACAGTCAGGCTCTATTACAGATAATAAAGAGGATTCTGAAATCGATATTAGCTCTGGAATTGGCATAATTAATCTTCAATCTGAACTTGGAATAGGAGATAACACATATCTTGAAATTGCAGAAAAT
>Ga0272440_1000574_pt1 | contig 31072 bp, 31 predicted proteins | sample SSMMMBAug17_FD_192440 | JGI IMG/M metagenome (GOLD analysis project Ga0272440, IMG submission 192440) | Marine sediment archaeal communities from Little Sippewissett salt marsh, Falmouth, MA, United States - SSM-MMB-Aug17 | ecosystem: Environmental > Aquatic > Marine > Wetlands > Sediment ... | reverse complement strand
ATTACAAGACTCAAATTCCCTTGAAAGTTGTATTGATTTTCAAGTGAATCAAAGCGTTTGTTATTTTGATCTGTCAATAAATCAAAGCGTTTGTTATTTTGATCTGTCAATAAATCAAAGCGTTTGTTATTTTGATCTGTCAATAAATCAAAGCGTTTGTTATTTTGATCTGTCAATAAATCTAAGCGTTTGTCAATGGATTCAAATCGTTTGTCAATGGATTCAAATCGTTTGTCAATGGATTCAAATCGTTTGTCAATGGACTCAAATCGTTTATCAACAGATTCAAATCGTTGATTCATTTCTCTGATTAAAGATTCAAATCGACTATCAATATTTTTTTCCATCATTTCAAAGCGTGAATTAACCGCCTGTAGACCAGTTCTCATTTCAGTGACAATGGATTTTTGTCCTTCTTCAAGCTTTGTAATACGTTCGATCAGATTCAGATTCGTTTGATGGATTGACAGATCTTCAGCATATACAATGTTGCTGGTAATATATATCAGACAAAATATAATAAAAACCCCTGTCAAGATTCTTAGGTATTGCATAATAGACTCCTGATTATCAGTCAATTGAGAAAAGAAAACACGGGCGCATACAACAGATGGGGGAAGCATATATTATTCTCATTTTTGAACCTGGATTACGCTGAAAAATATGAATAAGATAAAAAAAAACACTTTAAATTCATCTTCTTCATCCTCTTCAGCGTAATCCAGGTTCAAAAAATATTCAATAAACTACCTGCACCCCCATTCATTGTATACGCCCAGAAAACACCTGAAATATGAATAAATAAAACATTACTATGCAAAATATCATATTGTCAATACGATTATTATTTTTTATCAGATAGGCATCCTGTAAATGTAGAGACGTAAATGCTACGTCTCTACAATCAAGTCCTATTGCTCCACTTCATTGTTTGCCATAAAAAGAGCCCCCTGAGCAGTTGTTATCAAAGGTTCTTTGGCAAGTTGAATACTGGAAATCTCGATGGGTAGGGGGTATTTTTTCGACAATTGCTTGAATTTATCTACAAATCCTTTGGGCATAACAGTGCCGCCGCTTAACACAATGGGCAATTTTTGTTTGATTCTGGGCAAGCGATCTGTTGAAATCATAACTTTTTGAAGGCTTTCCAATAATTTTGAAATCAATTCTTCATAAAATATATTCAATGCCATCAATGCTCTGGTTGGTAGCTTTTGTGTAAAATCAAGTTCTTCCTCTTTAATTTGTGTCAGTTTGGTGATAGATTCTCCCACCGATTCAGCAGCCATTCTATCCACATAATCCCCGCCCATTTGAATACTGAATGAAAATACCGGCACAGATAGATATGACATGCACACATTACACATGCCACCGCCCATACTGATCCCTATTCCAGTAAAGCCATTATCCTGAAGTTCGGACATAACTGTAGCAAGGCCCTCATTAATGGGGATGGGTTTATACCCGAGGAACCTGAGATATCGACTGAGAATCGCCTCATGATAAATCACAGAACCTCTGCCATCAATGGGTTCACCAGGAACACCAAAGCATATTGGAATCCCCAGACTGGCGGGTTTTGGAACAAGATCGCCAAGCAAGGATTGAATGACCATTACACCTTCTTCCTCTTTTGCACTTACGATCCCTGATTCAATCGGCCGTCTGAGGTTTGCATTGAACATGTTCGCAAAATCCTGGGCACTGAAACCAAATATATACAAATTGTCTTCATGATCAAAAAACTTGACGCGGTTTACCTGAAGTGTTTTATAGGTCACTTTTGAATTTGGAACTGTAAAAAAGGCATTGAGTTGTGAAGAAATTTTGACTTTTTCACCTGTTCCTTGCGCCATGACGATATGACTGGTTCCAATGTCCAGTCCAACCGGTCCACTGGCACCTGGTTTGATTTCCTTATTGGATGTCGTAACATCTTTTAAAATGTTCATTTTCATACCATCCTTTTTTGGATCTGTTGATGATTTTTCTTCTGAAGATTGCATTTCTCCTTCCTTTTTTTTCTGCAAAGAAGATAAACGCGAATCCAAATCTTGAGCGTTTTTATCTTGTGCCATGCTTCTTCCTCCCTGTTTTTTGGCTGTATGTATTGAAATTTGCTAATATTCTTTGGAAAGCTCGGAAAATTAGTTCCTTATGAACTCTCATATCTATTAACGTTATCTCTATGATCTCGCCATGCCCCATGAAGATCAGATATGGTTTGTCGGGACTCCTGTAATTTTTGTTTCAAGACATCTCTTTCTGATAGCGATGCTTCCAACTGGCTTTCAAGTTCATTGATTTTACTTGTTCTGACAATATCAACGCCTTTAAGATACTGTATTGTAGATTTATAATCAGATAGTTTTTTTGCCGATACATCAATTGTGGTGTCCATATAATTCACATCAGAAAGCAAATCATTTTTTTCTTCAATAACCACATGAAGTTGATCTTTATAGTCTTGCAGCATCAGTTTTAAGTCTTCTATGCGTTGATTCATGGCCCGAATGGTCATATGATCATCATTACGTTCCTGTGTGATATGTTCCAACTCAATGGCAAGTTCACGTCTGGATGGCATCTCCTGTTCCAGTTGATTAATTTTTTGTTTGAGACGTAATTCATTGTCATTCAATGCCGCTATTCTTTCTCTGGCATTTTTAAGATCATTTTCCAGTGAAGCATTGACTTTTAATACATTTTTCAACTGGTTTTCCATGTTGGTAATGACATGGTACATGTTGTCAATAGTAGAATCCAGATCAACTGCATAAATACTTTCTTTGAGCGCTTCAAGACCTTTAATTTGTGGTAATGGCGTTTCGGAAATTTCAACAGTGGTGTCTTCATCCGCCTCACTTGTTTTTGCATCAATCTCTTCTTCAAGCGCATCCATAATGTCTGAATCTGTTGCATCAGTTGCTACAGATGTCTGGATGTTATCTCTTGTTATTGTGTCTGTTTGTGGCATAATTTCCTCCGATAACATTATAAAAGTATAGTGGATAAAGATTCCTTCAGAGAATCAAGTTCGTTATCATAAAACAACGCATTGGATTTCATTGTATTGCATGACTCGGCCAATTCTTTTTTCACCATTCCGCTGACATCCAGAATATCACGAGACACCTTTATTTCATGTTGGAAATGTTTTGCATTTTCCTGCAATCGTAAAATTTCTTTTTCAGGCGAACTAATGGCATCCATTTTGTGTTTTTGCGACAACAAATATTCATACCGCCTTGCAGACCGGCTTTCATTTTCATTTTCTTCCCTGATTTTCTGGTCAATGACAGCAATTTCAGATTCGAGCTTTTGAATATCATTTTTCATGGCGTCATTGAGCTGGATCACTGTTTTTTCTCGTGCTTTATGAGATTGAATGGTTGTTTCCAGTTTTCCAATATCATAATCCGAACCTGTTTCAGCAATCGCATTATTGACTTCAATCTGAAGACGATTTTTTTCTGAAGTCGCTGTTGGCAAGACTTTTTGAATTTTTGATATTTCTACCTGTGCATCAGCAAGTGCTTTTGTCAGGTTGTTCATTTCAGTTTGTGTATCAGCAATGTAGTTTTGAACAATGGTCTGTGTATCAGAACTGGAATCCTGGCTTTTGGATAGGATTTTATCCAAAAGATTACAAATACGTTCCTTGGCAGTAATTTCCGATAACAAACTGCTGATTTGCTTACCCATCTTGGCTTGTTCATCTTTATAGTGTTTGTTTTGCGATTCAAGTAAGTCCAGTTGAGATCGGTATTCTCTTTGTGTCAAATTCAGGATAGAGATTTCTTCACTTATCTGATTGTCTTTTTGTTTCAGTGTGTGAAGCTGTTTGCTTTGTTTTTGAATTTCGGATTCCGAAATACCTTCAGCATCAAAACTTTTTTGGACAGTTTCTTTTTCAAATATCAAGGCATCGTGCTGTCTTTCAGGTTCAATCAGGGATTCCTGGATGGCTTTCAGTTCCTTCACAACAGCTTCATTTTCTCCCTTTGAAACAATCAGCCTGTCTTGAACCCAGGAGAGTTCCTTCATGAACTTTGATATGGTTGCCTGAAGTAATTGACGTGTTTTCATGGCATTGACACGAGAACTGACATTTTTAACCAATCCCTGAAAACGATCACTATTGATTGTTATTGACGCTGTATTTGCCATTTAAAAATCTCCTTTCATCAAATTTTCGATAATCATGGATGCTTTTTCTTCTGCCAAATAAAGTGCATGGGTCAACGAATTTTGATCGTCAAGCATTTGCCTGATGGCATCCATATCAATTTCAACCTGATGATTGACGTCCTGGTACTGGTTTTCCATTGTTGTAAATGTTGTCAACGCTTTATCATACGCGCCAACTGTAGATTCCAGAGCTTGAATTTGATTGTTTCGATGTTTATTTTCTTCAGACATACGCGCAAGACTGATCTTCTTGTCTGACAGGGATTTCTTTAAGGTTGCCAGTCTATCAGTGAATAGTTCATTGTCTTTTTGATGTTGATTCAGGCGGTTAGACAGCGTGTTCACTTCCTTTGTTAACACTTTAACACGCATTAATTCTGAAAGTTTTGATTTATAATTCGTAATTTGTGTTCGAGTGGTTGTCAATTCAGTACTGAGATCAGACGCTTTCTGTTTGATTGCGTTGGTTTCATTGAGCTGGTCAATGTATTTTTCATTAATCTGAAGCAGGTCAGATTCAATGGTTTCCTGATCCAGGTCAGTTTGAGCCAAAAGTGGCGCTATTTTACTGGATAATTGTTGCTTGTCGGTAAGTAATTGTTTTAACCGGCTGCGCTCTTTTTCAAGGGCTTGCTGCAAGGACTGATTATCACTGATGATGTTTTTGATACTGGCTTTGATATCCAGAATCGATTCTTTCAGTTTCTTTTTCTCTGGCTCCAGAGAATTTAGTCTGAGGTAAATGTCCTGAATTTCAAGATTCAGAATTTCAGCCGTGTCTTTGATGGTTTTGAATTTTTGTTTTAGCTGAAAAATTTCATTCTCAATGTGTTTGATTTGACTTTTCGTCACTGCATATTTACGTTTAGCTGTTTCCAGTTGTTTGATGTGTTGTTCGCGTTGATCATCAACCTGTAATAATTCCGCTGTCGCCTGTGTCAATTGACGATTCAGGGAATCACGTTTTTCAAGAAGTTCTTTGATTTCATGTGACATAGAGTGGCCCTCCTGTTATTGATTGATAAATTCGTTCCAATAGGCCTGATATTCACTGATTTTCTTTTCCAGTTGTGATTTTTCAGCAGCAGCGAGTTTTGCAATTTTTTTAGCCTTATCCAATTCTTCTTTTAAGGGAGCAACATCCGCAACAACTTTTTTCAAGTCCGAACGACAATTTTGCAATTCTTTTTGAGCGGCATCTCGTTCATTGATTGCGGTCTGATGTTCTTTTACAATGGTATCGTGTTTTTCCTGAAGTTTATTTTTTGTGTTTGTCAGGTCAGTGATTTTTGATTCAAGATCGTTTTTTTCTTTGGATAAATCCGAAAGTTTTTGTTTGTTTTGTGTCAGTTCTTTGGATTGGGTTTCAATTCGTTTTTCACTTTCAAGTAGTTTTTGTTTGAATGAACTGACTTCTGTTGAAAGGGCATTACGTTCTTTATCAAGGGAATCAATTTTACGTTGAAAATCCGCGTTGGATTGTTCCAGCTTTTTTGTAGTGGCTTCTAAGGATTGTTTATCATGGGAGAGTTGTGTGACCTGATTTTTAAGATCATCAAGCTGCTTGGACAGATTGTTCACTTTTTTTTCAGCATCATCTGAGATTACGCGAATTTTTTGTTCAAGGTTTGTTTTTTCAGTGGTGACGTCCCGAATTTTGTTTTCAAGCATATCCAGAATTTTATGCTGACGTTTAACTGCATCCTGGATGATATCGGGCGTTTGTTTTTTTTTCTCGCTGATGCGCACATCTGCACGTTGAACGATCTGATTGATACGTTCCATAATTTGTAATTTGGACGCATTGAGCTGTTCTTCTATGACCTGGTTGGTTGATTGCATAATGTCTCCTTTTATTCTATATTCTGGACATGTCTGACTTTGTCCGATTGGGGATTAATTTTTTAAACGTTTGTTAACGTAATTAGGGCGCATTAGCGCCCATTATCAATTCAACTTAGGGCTTTAATCTGCACAGATGCAGCATTGCGAAAAAATCGAACGTCCTTACATGGCTTACAATTTTGTCACTCCTCATCCCGCAACTGATCCCAATACTCATCCGGCATATCCTTGCACAAATATAGCGCACCATTTGCACCTGCATACAGAGGTTCTTCAACCCGGGAAACCTTGCCAAAACCAAGTTCTTCTTTCATGTACTTTTCAATTTCTTTGTGCAGACCAACTATTTGACTTCCACCGCCCGCTAAAACAACATTTTGTTTCAAGCCATCCTGAAATTCAGGATCAAACGTAGCGATGAGATGTTTCACACCAGCGACAATTTCCGGTACAATGGTGCGACATGCCTCACGAAGTTCATGGGTAACGTCATGGGGTGTGGGCTTGCCATTTACTGGCAAATTGATCACCACACTTTCTTCCTGATTGGAAATAAATGAATTTTCTTCTTTAATCTTTTTGATCATTGTCTGCGTAAAATTTGCCTGTGAATACTTTTCCTTGATCAATTCCAGAAATACCTGATCAATATGATCGCCAGCTTTGAATGTTGTGACCTGATCTTCCTCTGAAGGTATCGTGCCATGCATACGACACAAATCGACAGTTCCGGCACCAATATCAATAATCAGTGCATTGGAATAAATATTCAGCCCATATGCAACTGTAAAGGGTTCTGAAGCAATCATGACATCATCGAGAATGCCATCAGCAATATCCAGTAAATCCTGTTTGTTGTTGTAGGTTGCGAGAGCAGGCGCGCCAACAACACCTCTGACAATTGTCTTTTCTGTACGATTTTCATCAGCCATTGCCAGCTCTACCAGATGCATGAGCAGTTCTTTTGCAGCTTCTTTTGCTTTTTTGTATTCTTCAGTGTTCTCTGATGCATTGTCCGAATGCATGAGCACGCCCTTGTTAAAAGGACGAAATATATTCAATGCCAGTCGATTTTTCAGGCATTCATCACCAAAAACAATGTCTTTGCCCAACATTCGGCTGGATACAGCATCTTTTGGATATCCAACATAGCTGGAAACGTGCGTCCGAATACCATTATCACACGCAATTACACTTCGGGATGTGCCCAGATCGATGCCTATATTTAAGATTTTTGCCATTTGTTTTATGCCTCCACATAATATATTAGATTATGAAGTATAAAATTTATCCTTCATAATATTTTTTTATTTGCGCGTTCCCACGCTCTGCGTGGGAATGCATTTTGGACGCTCTGCGTCCTGTGTTTTAAACATCTGAAACAGAAGAGCAAGGGACGCAGAGCGTCCCAGATGCATTCCCACGCAGAGCGTGGGAACGAGTTCCGGCGCTGGTTTGTAAGAAAAACTTGAATATCGCATATTAGATTATGAAGTATAACATTTATCCTTCATAATATTTTTTATTTTATAATCTTTCAGCATCAAATAATAATCGTCCCCATCTTCAAGGCGCTCAAGATATACTTTTAATGCTATTTTTTTATTTTTAAGCCCGAGTTTGTTCCGAATATTATTACGATGCGTTGAAATTGTTTTTTCTGATAGATTCAATAAATCCGCAATTTCTTTGGTCGTTTTACCAAATCTGATCATATTGGCAATCTGAATTTCCATTGATGTCAATTGAATGAATGTCGTTGCCAGGCGACGATTCATGGACGACACAATTTCCTTCAAATTGTATTCGATGATATTCAAACACTTCATTTGTGATTCAGATAATCGTCCACCTTTAATTTTTTCAATATAGGGCTCTATTGAAAGCTTGAAATTGTAAATTATGTTTTCTTCCAAGGCCTTTTTATCAGCTTCTATTTGATTAAGTAGATGCTTGTAAGCAATTTTTACTTCATTAAGTTGTTCTGTCAGATTTTTCAAACGATTTTCAAGATTCGCCATTATAAACCTTTTGTTCTTTCATTTCATCATGCGCTCAATTTCTTCTAAAATAGTATCTTCCCCCACAACAAACATATCATTCATTTTGCAATATGCAGCAGCACTGTCCAATAATGCGATAGCTTTGCCGGGTAAATACTCCTCCTGAATATGTTCCATACTTTCTTCAATGGATGCCATCAATGCAATTTCTTCAATTTCAACATTGTGGAATTGCTCAAAACATCGGGCCACACCTTTCAAAATCCGAAATGCTTCTTCAGGTGTGGGTTCATGAACAATAATTTTTTTAAAACGCCTGGCCAGTGCACGATCTTTTGCAAATACTTCAGCATCAGCAAAGGTTGTGGCACCAATACATGGAAATTCACCTCTGGAAAGAACAGGTTTCAATATTTCACCGGCACTCATGGCACCTTCAGCAGAACCGGCATTTAAAATTGTATGGATTTCATCAATAAAAATTATTATGCGATCTTTGAGTGTCAGCACCTCTTTCATCAAGCCCTCGAGTCGATCTTCAAAATCACCCCGAAAACGTGTGCCCGCCACAATACTGTTCAAAGAAAGATGGTAAAGCATTTTCTCTTTCAAACAGTCTGGCACGAATCCATTGTGGAGTTCCCTGGCGAACCCTTCAACAATGGCTGTCTTTCCAACGCCTGGATGGCCTATGAGCAATGGATTGTTTATTTCCATCTGTGATAGAATCTGAGTCAGCCGCGCAATGTAACTTTCACATCCAATGAGCGGTTTTGTTTTTCTGATCATTTCCGGTGTATCCAGACGTACACCATATTTGTTCAATATACTGTTTTCATGCGCATTTTTGTCAGCAGTGTGCCGAAAAAATGGTGACAATTCTTTTGGCAGCTCATAGGCTGATGGTACAAAGAAAAAAACTGTCTGCTCTCTGTTTGTAAACTCGCGGGATAATTCTTTGACCAGAGATCGAATCTCTCCAACATTGGGTTGAAAACTATCCTTACTTCCCAAAAAATGATGAAAATCTTCCAGAATGTAATCCACACCATTTTGCGGCCTGTTAATGATGAATCGTAAAGCTTCCTGCGGCTTACTGAATACCTGGCCACTTTTACTTTCACTGGATTGATAGCTATTGGTTAAATAATCCAGCATGAACCCACGCGCATGGTTCCATATTATTGTCTTTCTGCCATTTTCCTTGATCGTGTTGATCAATATATGTAAATCATTGTGATAATGATCATAGTGCGCCAATGATAAATTTTTGCCGGGATTGACAGCCAATTCTAATTCATATTGCATGCATTCTCCCTAATCGAATAATCACTCTGCTGCCAGTTCATTGCCCTGCAAGACTTTTTTCAGTTTTAATGAAATATCCATCCGGCTTTTAGTTTCTTGAAACAAACTGTGTGCGCGTTTCAACATCGCATCATATTTTTTAAGTTTGGGCAGTTGTTTTTCTTTTTCCAGATTAATATTTTCAATGGCTTTTTTCATTTTCCGAATACGATCCAGAGCCATAATTTTTTCACTTTGAAAGCTGTCCAATTCTTCATCCAGGCTTTCCATCAGGTAATCGGTATTTTCTTTATCTGATGCAGTCGCTTTTTTCATGGATTGAATTTTGTTGATTTCATCAACGAGCCGATCATGTATATCTTTTAGTTTTGCAATATCATCAACAGACGCTGCCTTACGATGTTCATGATCTTGAATGGCGCCATTCAAAAACTCAATAGATTGATCCAACAGCAAATCGTCAGCTTTGAGTTGTTCATAATTATCTTGAAGTTGTCGATTTCGGACATACAAAGCATTTAATTGTTTTTCAAGGGAAATCAGATCCCTGGCCAGGATCTCAGCCGTCTGGTCATCAATTTTGATAGTGGTGTCATCCATTGTGATTACTTTCCTGTTGTTGTCTGGTTTGTTTAACATCCTGGTAAGCTTTGAACTGATCAGAATAAGCCTGTTTCAATTCATCTTGCAGGGATTTTAATTTTTCAGTCAAAGCGATTTTTTCACCACGCAGGGCATTGATTTTATCTTCGTATTTTTTCAGTTTTGTCTGATGCGATTGTATTTGCACTTCCATATAATCAATTTCCATTCGTGCATCAATTTTTTCCTCTTCAAAAGAATTGATCATCTCATTTAACTTCTCATTTTTCTTTTGCATGAAATCATTGGTTGCCAAAAGATTTTGATTTTGATGAATCAATTGATTTTTTTCTTCAGAAATATGTTCAATTTGAATCTGTAATTCACGTTTAGCAGGCATTTGAATTTCAAGTTGTTCGATTTTGGTCTGAAGTTGAGATTTTTCATGTTTCAGTTTAAGGATCATATCCTTGGAGGTATCGTTTTCTTTTTCAAGGGATGCATTGATAGACAGAACACGTTCAAGTTGTGCCTCCATATTTTTGATCACCAGGAGCATATTGGAAATGGTTTTTTCGAGATCCACAGTAAACGTGCCCTCTTTCAGTGCCTCAAGGCCTGAAATCTGTGGCATGACCAATTCATTCAATTGTGTTTCCTGTGTCGTCGCTTGCAAGTCAGATATGTCCGGCAATGTCTGGACATGCTGATCTGGCATAAATCCAAATTCTGATTGTTGTTTTTCCAGGGTTTGTGTTGTTGGCATTGGTTGACTCCTTTTTGTTAATTAATAAAACTTACAATGATTTCGATGTTGACCGGATGTCATCCCATTCTTTAAATTTTTTGTAATAGCTCATTTTCGCTTTGTTCTCTATCTCTTTCATATCCTGATACAGCGATGTAATAGCATTTGCGGTTGATCGGGTAATTTTATCTTCCAGGTTGTCGGCATCACGAATTCTCACTGGAAGTTCTTCCTCCAATATGGTCACCTGATCAATCAGGGTCGCGATTTCTCCTTTGATAAATCCCAGATCTTTAAGCATGGTGTCTATTGCTTGAAGGTTCTTGTCCAAAGATATTTTTATGGATTGATAATCTTGTGTTAACCGATTTTTTTCTGATTTCAAAAAACTGATATTGTTTTCTAGGTATTTACGCTCTGATGCTGGTTCGGCCGATTCTTGCCTGCATTGATTATTTTGCGCTATCAGTTCTTTTTGGGTTGCTTTTTTTTGATTAATTGATGCTTCAAGTGTTTCAATTTTTTGCATTAGCAGGGTGTTGGCTGAAGTCGTTCTTTCGATTTCCTTTGTCAGTTTTTCTTTTTTATTCAAATTGGTTGTGATGTTCATTGTTTTATTCCTTTATGGATAATTTTGAAGTAGATAACACCTCTCATATTTTCATGATTCTGAAAATTCGAAAATTAGAGAAGAGACAAGGCATGCCTTGTCTCTACATGTTCGTTTCCAGCGTTTGGATTATGCCATTTGGTTTCTACTGACCACTCTTCTCCATAATCCCACGTATAATGCGATTCCTAGTAAACGTATCATCAACTTGAATCTCAAGCTTTTTGCTCATGGCAATGAGCTCTTCTTTAGGCATCTTTCTCAACTCTTCCTGATCGAGTTTTTTGCTATCTGCATCTTTTGCATCTTTTGCCTTTTCAGGAGATGCTTCTTTTTTATCCGGCACAGGCGCCTTATCTTTTTCAACAGGTTTTACTTCCGGTTTAGCAGGCGGCGTTGCATCATTTTTCACAGCAGGCGGCGTTGCATCATTTTTCACAGCAGGCGGCGTTGCATCTTTTTTAACAGCAGGCTCTTCTTTTTTAGCCACAGGTTTAATAACAGCTTTTTCAGAAACAACCTTTTTTAAAGGTTCAGCCGGTGTCGTGATATCTTCAACAGGAATTTCAGGCACATCCAGTATATCCATATCCGATGATTGCGCTACATTAATTCTGCGTTGTTGCCACCATTCCTTGAGACGTTTTTGTGATTCAGATAAGGCATCGCCAGAAAGTTTGGTATCAAATGGGATTTCTTCTCCAACAATCATTTGAATGGCAGAATGCGATTTTTCTCTGATTTCCAGGCTTTGATCACTCAACAACTTGATCAATGGCATGACAGCAGCCTTATCACGAATGTTTCCCAATGCTGCTATTGCAGCGTATTTGACACGTTCATCATCATCTTTCAGGCATTGTACCAGTGGCGGAACGCCTTCAGAATAATCTTTCCAACCAATAAATGTGATAGCTGTTTTCCTTACCTCAGGATGATCATCCTTAACTGCTTTCAAACAGTAATCTCTGAATACCTGTACATCAGCAAGTTTGTACAGGCCACGCAAAGCAGCCATTCGAATGCGATAATGCGGGTCAGATAGTTTGTCCTCCAATAATGGCACAGCGCTCGGGGCTTTCAATTGAATCAACGAATTGAGTGTTTCCGCTACCAGATATGGATCATTATCTTTTGCAACTGCCATCAATATGGGAACTGCGGCCTGATTGCCAATTTTTGCCATCTCTGATGCTGCCAGCATCCGAATTTCACTTTCAGCATCAAGCAGATCATTAGCGACAGTCTCAAATTTTGCCTTTTCTGATGATGATTTAAAACGTGCGGTTTTTAATGCACCCTGAATGACAGATTTCAATGATCTATTACGAATGGTCAGCGGTGAATCCAGGGTGGTTTTAATTTGTTTTTCTTTTTCAATGCGCGCACGCGCCTGCCTTGCGCGCTCAATTTTTTCCATATTTCTTTCTTTGGGCGGCGTTTCTTTTGGTGCTTTTGGTGCTTTTGGTATGCTATCCTCAGAAACTTTTTCAGATTCAAGATCAGTAATTCGTTTTTTCAGTCGTTCAATTTCATTTTCATAGCCACGTACATCAGCAATCAATTTTTTGACAGGTTCCTGTTCTAGCGGATTCTCCTTGTCTTTTACCTGAGCGCCTTCCTTACCTATGCGATAATAAAGCGCAGCGATCTTTTTTTCTCTTTTTTTGATTTTTTCAGACAGTTCTTTTGATTCGGACGTCGATTTCTTTTTAAGAGATGCCAGTCGGCTAGGATCAAGTTTTAACTTCCCCTCGTCAAATAATTGTTTGGCCTTTGTAGATACCTTTTTGGACACTTCTGGTGTTCTTTTCACGCCTTCCTTAATTCGTACACAGCCATCTTTGATGCGTGCGCATCCATAAGATACACCATCAAAAATGCCAATAATGGCATTGCCACCTTCATTCAGAACTTTTGACACAAAGCCTGAAACGCCTTTCCTCTCCTCAGTTTTGGATTTTATGGACATTTTTCCTCCACTTATTGTTATAGGTTCGTTATGCTTTCAAGCGGCTTTTTCTTTCATTCAGATAAGATTCTATATTGTCGGAAAGAATATCCAAACGATAGAAATACTTTTTCAAGACAGCATCAGATACAACATTTTCAACTAATGATGGGTTTTTTCTTCGCATGATTGCGAGCCGCCGCCCAATTCGTTTTTCAAGCATATCTTTTTCTTTCTGTAACTCCTGAATATTATAAGTTATAGAAATCCCTCGTGTGGCTTCAGTAAAATTTTGCTTGATTGTTGAATATGCGGTGTCAATCTTGTTAACAAAGATATCTCCGACAGATTGAAGTTTCGTACGAAATGAATCTTCCATTGTTTTCTCCTTTTTATCTCATATCCACAAACATTTAAAATGTTTGCAATATGTTATGACACGGTTCCATAACTTACGTACCTTCAGACGAAAGTTTTTTTGATGACCGCTTTAATTGTTTGTTATCAAATAGTATTTGCTGTAATAAGCCTTTTTGTTTAGTATCAATTTTACGTTTATGGGCATGAACAGGTGCCATTTCAACACTTCTTTGCGCATGTGCCGCTTCAAGCTGTTTCAGACGTAATTCCAAATCATGTATTGTTAAATTTAATTGGTTAATATGTGATTCATCAATTACTGGTTGAATAATTTGTACGTCTCGAGATATACGATTTAAACAGGGCATGCGTTTGACATATTGAATTAATTGATCTACTTCCAGTTGTCTGTAAACAAACCGGCCACATCGTCGCATGGATGACATTGTTAACATGCCAAAGTAATCAATTGCGGATTGTGTATAATTGAAACACACATGAATTTTTTGCGTGTAATCTGTGGATTTCATATCAATTATTATTCCTCCGCTTTCTTTCAATAAAACGTTTTCGATAAACCATCAGGGCAGTCTGACCGGACTGTTCAATGATATCCCTGTTGGAATGCGCACTCACTGCCATTGAAATTATGGGAAGTGAACATGAAAGTATTCTCACTATCATTGCAACTGCAACACTTTTTACATAACGATCAATGAATTTGGTTGTAACTACATTAATTCCCTGATACGTTTCCGGATCACGCAGTTCTTTTTTAAGTTCTTCGATATCATTAAGTATTTTAAACTTGACCTCTGTGCCGCCAATGCCGCCCTCGATGATGCGCAGGATTATTTTTTTTTCGGTCATGTCTCCAGGATTAAATCCATAGCAATAGGCGATATTTTGAATAAGTCGAAAATCTTCAAGCAGCAATGTCGTTAAATCGACTGTTGCCAAAAGTTCTCCCCCGATACCAGCAACAGCGCCCTGAAATGTTGCCACGCGTTTATGAAATGCGATTTCTTTCGCATTACATTCATCGAGAAATTGTAAAGGCAGCTTCTGCATGTCATCAATTGTTTTAAGTGAAACGCCATATTTACTGGCCTTTTTGCTCATATTTTCAAAATCAGTGGTCAGGCTTGATGCAAACATTAGTTTTTCAACAACCGCACGAATGGCTTTTTCAATGGCCACGAATTTTTCTTCGCCCACTTTGTTCAATATGTAGTTGATTGGGGCGGACACAGAATCTTGAAGCTTTTTTTGAATACCGGTATACTTGGATTTTTCCCATTTTTTAATTTCAGTCAACGTCCTGATTTCATATTTTTTTAGTTCATATTCGTCCCATTGGCGCATTGTTTTGGTTTCCTTTATTTTGGATAATGATTCATATCTATTGCGGTCAATTTGGCAACTTACCTCCCCGCCAACGTCTCATAAAGCCGAATCCAGATCTTTGTTTACAAACACCTTCCTTGGCGATTTCCTCCTGAAAACAAGCCCGCCGCTTTTTGGTACATTCCTTCCAGACAAAAATATCAGCCGCAACTTTTTCATCAAGCGCAATGTCAGCCCCTTCACATTGAATTACAAATGAAGGCGTTTTTTGTTCCAGCCTGATCATTGCTCCAGGTCGAATCTGCAACGATCCAATTTTGTTCAATCGTGCATGATTGTTCAGACCATTTATGTAAGCCACACGAGATGATTGCTGCGGAATCATTTCAGAAAGCGGGATAACCGCACATTCTGCTGTTTTCAATGCACGCTTGCAGCATTCTCCCTGGGGTATAGGCCGACCATGCGGACATTCTCGTGGATGTCCCAATAATATACAAATACTGTCAACCATCTCGCTGTTGACCATATGCTCAAATTCACAGGCCCCTGCTTCATAATTTCCGCCCAGAGCATCAAAAATGAGCTTTTCTGCCAGACGATGTGCACGTATAATTTTTCGCGCTCTTTCTTCACCCGAATCTGTCAGACATACCTTCCCATCTTCAATTTGAATAAGATCATCCATTTCAAGTTCTTGTATAATCTTGTCATGTTCTGCATGGTTCATTTCTGATGATAAAGTCATTAAATCATCTGAATTGTCTTCTTTCATTCCCCATAATTTTTCGAGATATTCTTCTTTTTCTCGTTTGATACTCATTATTGTTCCTTAAGGTAGGCTTGATTTTTAGACCTGAAAAGGCTTAAACCCGCCTCCCCAAAATACGTTATAATTAACTAATTATTTACTAAAATATACCCTATTATTTAAGATGGGTATAAAGAGCAAAAATGGCAGAAATGCCTCTATTTATATGAATATATCAATGCCCAATTCAAACAACCTGCAATCACAAAAGAACTGGCATTAATAATGACTGTCATCACAATTGCTCTAAATGTTCCAAGTTCCCTGATCATGGCCATGATGTTGGCAAAACATGGCACAAACATGGTTGTAATAACGACAGCAACAATACATTGTGTAAAATTAAGAAGGTTTTCACTGATAAGTTTGATAATCAATCCTGCGGCAGCTTCATGGCGCGCCATACACAATATTAAGGCATCCACCATTTCAAGGGGCAATCCAAGCCAACCCTGAATAATGGGGCTTAAAAAAATCTTTGATGCCATCAGGATGCCTGTCTTGTCCAAAATAAATAGCGCCAGAGCAGCATAAATGAAAACAGGCACCGCTTCTTCAAGAAACCAGATCATGCGATACCACGTTTTTACCAATACAGCTTTCATGGTTGGAAATCGAATGGGAGGTAATTCTTGAATAAATTCTCCCTTTTCTTCATATGGCAGTATCAGATTCAATATGAGCCCAGCAATAATTTCAACTATAATCAATACTGAAAAAGCAATGACAAAGGCCTCAAGTCCCATGCGGCCTAAAATACTGATATTGAGTCCCATTTGTGCGGCACAGGGAATTGCAAATGCTATAAGGTATATGGCGATATAACGTTCACGATTCGATTGAAGTGATTTTGTCGTCAATGTAGCCATTGTTTTACACCCAAATCCCAATACCAGTGGCATCACAGATTCACCACTCAAGCCCAGTTTTTCAAAAAATCGACGGGTCAACACACATAAATTGGGAATGTAGCCAATATCTTCCAGTGTATTGTATATGAGAAAAAATACCGACAAAATTGGCAGTACTGTAATAAATGCATTGGCAAGACCCAATGACAATATGCCATAATCGCCAATGAGAAAATCATTGAAAAATCCGGCTGGCACCAGTGCATTGATTAAATTTTGCACTGGCGCCCAAAGCGTGGCGTCCATCCATTCGGCAATAACATTTGCACAATTGACTACGCCCAGATATACCAGATAGATGATAAACAATAATATCGGTATGCCGGTCAAGGGCGTTCGGCATAGGCGGGCAAACGTTTTTTCAAATATATGCGGGGTGATTTTCTGCTGAAGAATAACCTCATTGGCTATATCATCCACCCATTGACTTCGTCGTGTATTGACCATGCGGGCGATGTTGCCTTGAAATTCCTTTCGCGTTTGGTTAACACGTGTCTGAATGTCAAAAATATTCTCATCTGTAATATTTTCATACGTTTTGATAAAGTCAATTATGTATGGATCATTGAGTAATAGTAGGCTGGCTATTTTTCGTTGATTGGGTATGGCTGCCGGTAATTTATGTACAATTTGTTCAATTCCATTCTCAATCACCGAACCATATTTAAACTCCCATTTAATCCCTTTTACCTGAAAGATAGCTTCTTTAAGCTCTGTCATCCCCTGACCGCTCAGGGCAATACATTCAATAACCGGAACACGTAAAAAATGAAATAATTTTCGGGTGTCAAGCAGAATGCCCCGGCGACAGGTTTCATCAATGGCATTTAGCGCTATGATAATCGGGATGCCCAATTCGAGCAAATCAAGGGTTAAATTCAAGGATTGTTTCAGCCGGTTTGAATCCATGCACATGATGAGAACATCAGGTTTATCACCAAATATGTAATCTCGCGTGCTGGCTTCCTCAAATGTTTGTGCCAGTAATTCATGGATTCCCGGGGTGTCAGTAATTTCACATAGACAGTTATTGATTTCACATGTGGTTTTTTTATGCGATATGGTTGTCAATATGGCATTGGCAACAACATTATACGTACCGGTAAGGTTGTTGAATAGCTGGGTTTTTCCACTGTTTGGCAGTCCAACGATGCCTATTTTCAAACGCGTTTTTTGTGTTGCCATAACTTTTTGCCTGTTTCTGGTTTTTAATCATTGAAAATGGTATATTACATGGAAAAAAAAATTATGGCGCGTGAGCATTTGACCTTGCAATTGCTCACGCGTCAATTTTATGGTTCAAGAGCGGCTTTTGTAATTGCATAGCTCAAAAGCCCGACACCGACAACAACTACACCGCCCAGCAAAAAACTTCCTATCGTGCCTGCTGTGGCCAGTGCCCCGGTTCCATATGTATAATATGTAGGATCAGACAACAGGCCCAGTTTTGATGAACTGGTTGATGTCAATGTTGCAGATCCTGTGGAACTGGTTGTTCCAGATGTCAATGTTGGTTGTAATAGACTGGTATCCAGTGCCATGTTTGATCTCCTTTCATTGCATTTGGATGCTATTATCTTCTTTCGTTCTGTTAACCAGTTGTTACTTTTTCTGGCTCAGCTATTGGCTCTGAAGATAAAATTTCATCCAGTTCTTTTAATTTTGCACTATTGCCACGAACTTTCATGCCTATTACTATTATTGCAATAAGCAATGCGAGAATTATTACGCCTCCAATTGTCATTAGGTAACCTCCTGAATTTAAAAATTAATAATTGTGATGATATGAATTGCTTTATTTGCTTAACAAATCATCTAGTTCTTGAATTTTATTTGTATTGTCGTTTACTTTGACGCCAATAGCTACAACTGAGCATACTAACGCCAATATTATTATTCCGCCGATACTGATTGACATTTTTACTTCACCTCCTTTCCTAATATATGAAATTTGCTAAAATTTTTTAGGAAAGATCTAAATAAATCTTCCCTATTTATTGATTTTGTTCGATTTGAGGTAAATGTTCAGTAGACGCATCGCATGCGATGTTTCTACGCGTCCATTATTTGTATGATCACGTTAAACTGAGCAAGTTAGTTCCAGAGTATCACTGAGCTGTACATAAGGTCATGATGCACAATAACCAGATGCGAAATTTTCAACTTACTTTTTCCGCTGATTAAGCCCTGTTAACAAAGAAAGTGTTCCGACAAAGATCATAATCAAAGGAATAATAACGCTTACAAAATCCATCACTGCCCACCAGTTACTTGCTATTCCAGCAATTCCCAGGCTTAACAGGCATATACCCAGCAAAATATGAACGATTGTCATAACCATTTACTATGCATCTCCTTTTAAATATTGAATTTTCATTACAAGCATTTTCGCCTGATTGATGGGAATCGCAAAACCAACACCACAGTAAACGCGCGTTGGCGCATATATCGCAACATTGATTCCTATTACCTCTCCTGCCATATTCACAAGCGGACCACCACTGTTTCCAGAATTGATCACTGCATCGGTTTGAATCAAATCTATATATTTTTTGCCCTCTATCTGAACAGTTCGTTTCAGATCGCTGATAATGCCATGCGTGACCGACTGTTCCAGACTGAATGGACATCCCACTGCCAAAACTTGTTCTGCAACCTCATGCATGTCCGAATTGCCTAGTTTTACTGTGGGAAGTATATATCCAGTATGGATTTTGATTACTGCCAGATCTTTATCAGGTAAGGTGGCTATGATCTGACATGGGTATGTTCTATCCGGTTCACTGAATAACTTTACCTGCAACGAACTTGTATCTGCAATGACATGATAGTTGGTCAAAATATACCCCTGTGAATCAAAGATCATCCCTGAGCCCATTTTATCACCGGTGAGGGCCGATGGTGTAAACATGATATCATCCTGAATTTTTGGACGCGCTGTGGCTCTTTTTCCTGTAATATACACAACTGCTGTTCTCACTTTGGATAAAACATCTGCAAGATCTTCTGTGTCACAGGATGTCAACACCACTGCATTTGTACATGTGCCAGGTGTTGATATTAGAGGCTGATCATAGTAATACACATATAAATAGACTACCGGGCATATTATCAGAATCGTTAGCAACACCATATACAAGATATTCTTTGTCTTTGAACCAGTTAACATTTTATATTCTTTCTATAAAGTTTTTGTTGATGTTGACGTCGTGCTTTCACCTTTTGATTTAGACTTACTTGATGATGGCGGTCCATGCTGTTCTTCATCATCACTATCTTTGTTGTTGTTCAGAACTGTTGGTGTCAACCGATCATCCTGATACCAACGCAATGCCTGCGCAGCAGTTCCACGTATACCGGTATAAACCTGTACGTTCAGGGTATGCAGCTCTTCAATTGCTCGAATGCCAATGTCATTGGTCAACACGACTCTTGCGCCTTCACTGACAATTAATTGCGCGGATTGAACGCCGGAACCCTTTAAATCATCTACATTTGGATTGGGTATGACTTCTATTGACCCCAGGCCAACAATGAGAAAATAGGGGGCTTTGTCAAAAATATCTGCAACCTGCGATTCAATTGTCTTTCCTGTTGCTGCTATACAAACATTACCGGAACGTTGACCCGCTATGGTCATTGCAGGTAAATCTATGATGCCTGTTACAGGCATGGCACCCATTTGTGTCGTTGTTCCTGCAGGCGGTATCATTGTTGGTTGTCCAGCAATCGTAATTGCAGCAGGTATTGTGGGAAATCCAGCAGTTGGCATTCCAGCGGTTGGCATTCCAGCGGTTGGCATTCCAGCGGTTGGCATTCCAGCGGTTGGCATTCCAGCGGTTGGCATTCCAGCGGTTGGCATTCCAGCAGTTGGCATTCCAGCGGTTGGCATTCCAGCGGTTGGCATTCCAGCAGTTGGCATTCCAGCAGTTGGCATTCCAGCAGTTGGCATTATTGCAGTCACTGCTGTTCGATTAAGTATTGCGCCTTCTCTAACCATCAACGTGCTGCACTTCGGACATGGAATCTCGTAACAGGCTGTGCCGCGTTCATGTGGCACAGTTGTGCCGCATAATGGACATACACAATTTCCATCAACTGTGCCTTGCAGGACGCCAGCGCCTGTCGATAAAGAACCAGCAGTTGTTTGAACCTGCGTATTCATGCCAGATGGATTGATTTGCGTAATGGGTGCATTCGCGCCCATGCTGAAATTCATTTGACCTGTTGGTGGCATTGTCGAAGTTGTTGTATCAGTTGTTTGTGTAGTAAATGGTTGGCCGGCTACTGATATTGCAGCAGTAGTTTGCCCCATTGGCGGTATTGTCGCAGGTTGCCCTGATGTTGGCATGCCTGCGGTCGTCTGCCCCATTGGTGGTATTGTTGCAGGTTGTCCTGATATTGGCATACCCGCTGTGGTCTGTCCCATTGGTGGTATTGTTGCAGGTTGTCCTGATGTTGGCATACCCGCTGTGGTCTGTCCCATTGGTGGTATTGTTGCAGGTTGCCCGGATGTTGGCATACCTGCTGTGGTCTGCCCCATTGGCGGTATTGTCGCAGGTTGTCCTGATGTTGGCATACCTGCTGTGGTCTGCCCCATTGGCGGTATTGTTGCAGGTTGCCCGGAAACAATTATTCCAGCAGTCGTTTGATAGACTTGCGGTACTTGCTGAATTTGATTGATTGCTCCACCATTCAGGCTGATCAAGCGACTGCCACATGCAGTGCATGTCAACGATGAACAGGGAATGCCGCGCGGATGTTCATACACCACATTGCAACGCGGACAATAACAGTATTGCGTTTGTTGATTCAAATTCAGCAGTGCAGACGTATCTGTCACAGATCCGGTACGAAGCTGATTTTGTGTTGGTACCTGAATATATGTTGTTTGCGGCACAAGAGTCGATAGCACCTGTTGGCTTAATGAAGGCACCTGGACATAATTCGATGTGCCACTTAATGTGCCAGCAATGGTTTGTGGTATTGTTTGATATTGGGGAACAAGCGTTGTGCTTGTGGCATCCCAATTCATCATGCGATTTCCGCATTGCGGACATGAAAGACTTGAACAGGGTACTGATGTTGGATGCGGAACCAGTATCTGACAATAGGGGCAATAACAATAATCTGCTCGCTGGGTGCTTCCAGCAGTGGTTTGCGCGTTTGCCGGATCAAGTGCAGGATCGTATTTTCCCTGGGGCGGAATATTGTAAGGCATGCCTTTATAACCACTTTGTTCCTCTTCTTCATCATCCTCTGTGCTTGCAAATGGTGATCCGCCGGTCGATATGATGGTCTGGTTCTGATATTGCGGTTGTGTGGCTGCATTTGAAACGCGCGGTAACGCTCCGGCCTTATATAAATTCAGTATGTCAGACACTTTTCCCGGATTTGATGTAAATGGAATGACATTGTTACTCACCAAAAGACTGTAACACACCGGCCCATACATCCCTGCTATGGTTGCCCCTGCTTTTTGAGATATAACTACACTTGATGGTTGAATGGTTGTATTGCTCAGTGCAGGATTTACAATTGCAGAAAATTGATTGGTTCGTATATCGACTATCAAGAAGTATGGCGCATATCGAAAAACCTGTGCCATACTGGCATTCAGATTATTGCCAGTTGATGCAATTGCTACAATTTGTGGAACAACATAATTTTGTGTGGGGGGGGATGTTGCAGCATTTGCAGGATCCAGGGTTGGATCATATTTTCCTTGTGGCGGAATTGTGTAAGGGATGCCTTTATAACCACTTTGTTCTTCGTCTTCGTCGTCATCATCAGTTGCAAAAGGGGCACCACCGGTAGGCACAAGGCTTTGGGAATATGTATAGCCAGGTAATGATGTATTTGAAATAGGTGTCAGTTTACCTGCACGATAGGCCTCAACGCCATCGGTAACAGTGCCCTGATAAGTATAGGGAATAATATTCAATGCAAACAAGGCGGTATTTGCGCGGGAACCATAATTTCCTGCAATGACTGCACCCATATTCTGTGATTGTAAAAATTGCGTGGTGATTGAACCATAGGATCGGGTACTGGTAATTGATGGATTATTCACCACCTGATATTGTTTGGTTTCTGTATCAAATAAAAAGAAATAAGGGGCCGTGCCATAAAGTGGTGCAATACCAGATTTTAAATCTGTGCCAAGAGCTGCAACAGCAACACGTCGCTGAACGCTTGTGCCTGATGACAATTGCGTTGACGAAACATTCGACTGAACCTGATTGGCTGGATCAAGGGCTGGATCATATTTACCTTGCGGCGGAATGGTATATGGCAAACCTTTATAACCGCTTTGTTCTTCGTCATCATCCTCGTCATCAGTGGCAAATGGTGCGCCGCCAGTTGGAACCATATTACGCAACATGCCTTGCGTGGTGGGATTGCTGACCTGCGATAAAAGGTAAGACTCATATTGCGCAAGCGCCTCGGACACCTTGCCATGCTCCGCGCGAAACAGTTGTAAATTTTGAACAATCAAAGCCTGATAAACCTGCGGCCCATAATTTTCTGAAATAACGCCTGTGACACCCTGACTTAGAATCAATTGCACTGTTGCTATGCCATACGCGCCAGAACCTGTTAAATTGTTGTTTTGGATAACAGAAAATTGCTTTGTTGTAATATCAACAATAATAAAATAGGGTGCAGATCCAAAATAGGGCGCGAGCATGTCATCCATATTGGGCCCTAGTGATGCTACAGCCACACGTTTAGGCAGGTTTGATGGAATTGATACACTGGTACTTGTGGTTGTATCATCAACGCTGCCGGCAATTGTGGCTAATGGAGGAAGCGTATTGTTCTGTTGAATGCGTGCATAGACAAGTCGTCCAGCGCGGTAAATTTCTAAAACAACAATGGGTTGGTCTTCAATACTGCGATAAAAGGTCTGTAATGTAGGCGTAGGATATCGATTTACTTGTGTAATAAGATCTCCGGTTTGAATACCAGAGGCTTTCGCCAGACCCGTGGCTGAAACAGATACAACAACGACACCTTTGATATCAGCAGGAATAGATAATTTGCTGATTAATTCATCAGACAGTGGCGCAATGGTACATCCCCATTGTGAAGTGACCTGCAAATTGACAGACGTATCAGATGAAGTCAAAGAAGTGCGCTGTAGGTATGTTGATGCCGGTGAGCCAAGTTCAACATAAAAAGTTCTCGTAAGGCCATCTCTGTCAACAACAATCTTGACAACATCCCCGGGATCTTCATCCTTTAACGCAGAAAGAATTTCCGAAGAATCTCTGATACGATCCCGATCAAACCGAATAATAATGTCTCCAGCTTTCAGGCCGCTAATATCAGCAGGTGATGAAGGTATGACACGTGTAATGACAACGCCGACATTATCTTTCAATTTAAGCGCACCAGACATGGAATCGTCAAAATCTTGAATCTCAATACCCAGGTATGCGGATGTCGCATTACCAGAGGCTTTCCGCAAATAGGTCGAACTGCCTGAGCTTCCTGAACTCCCAGTACTGGAACTCTGATAGAGTGTCGATCCTGAAAGATCGCCTCTTTCCTGGTCACCCAGCAATTTTCGGAAAAGCTCAGGATAAAAATTTATCGCCAACATACCAGCAATAGCAATTGCAGCGATTACTATTACGACTGTCAACCATTTGATTTTATTTTTCAAGGCAAGAAGTCGGAGCTCTTCTGCCGAAATCCCTTGAACGCCATTCAGATCATCCATTTGATGTTTTCCTTTCATTTTGTAATATTATAAGTCGTTTATTCATGAATATCATGATCAATTCATCCCCTCGTAATATCCGCCTGGAGTGACATCGAGAAACCCCAATGTCGTATCCATATCAACAACTTTCGTAATAGCCTGTTTGACCCGATTACTGATTTCATATCCACGATGCAACGTGATATCGGGTGAAACAGCCAGTTTTAAATCTATTGAAAAATAGGGTCCCATGGCTCGCGTTCTTAAATATACAATATCTTTGACTTCATCATCAGCCAGTGCTTTCTGTCTGACTTTTGACTCGATATCAACATCAATGGAATGATCCAGAATACCATTCCAGGAATTTCTGATCATTTCAAAAGCCGTGCGTGAGATAAGAACGGCCACAAGTATCGCACCAACAGAATCCATCATCGGTACTCCGATCAAAGCACCCACAACGCCTATCAGTGCAGCGATCGAGGAGTAAACATCTGCTCTGTTTTCCCATGCATTGGCAATCATTGCCGGTGATTTAAATCGAATACCGCAGCAATATGAATGACGAAACATCAACTCGTTGCCAGCGATCGATATCAATAAACCTGCAAGAGCTATGGTATCTGGATGTTGACTGACCCCATTTACTATATCTATTATTGATGAATAAATTATCAGGATCACAACCGCAAACAGTGAAATACCAATAAACAAGGATGCAATATATTCGGTATTGCCATGCCCATAAGGATGTTCATCATCCGGTGGAGACTTGCTTATTTTCAAACAAATCATAACAACTGCAGCGGTGAGGACATCAGCCCCAGAATGAACGGCATCAGCCAGAAGCGCTTTTGAATTACCCGCAACACCACATAGCAACTTCATCATGAACAGGCCAATATTACCCCATAACGCTATGCGGCCAACATTTTCAGAGCACCAATAACACTCAGGAAACAGTGTTTGGTCATTATTTTTTATGTTGTCATTCATGGCTTCAGACTTTTTGTTTTATCATTATCATTATCAGCATGATCCACCTGCGGCCATTTCAAGTGAGGTTGTCCCTTGAAGTGTGGCCATTCGGACACTTTCGCCCCTTTGTAGTAGTCATACATGGGGAAATTGAACAATAAACTTGCATACATATTGCCTGGAAACATGGTGATGGCTGTTGTATACATATTCACCTTATCATTGAGCGTCACTCGGTTCTGATACAATTGGGCTTCGGCTTTAGTAACGTCGGTCATAAGCTGTTGAAATGGGACACTCGATGTCAGCGATGGATATTGTTCTGCAACAGCAATAATCTTTTTCAACATGTCATCCATTGGCGATTTCGATGTAATGTTTAGTTCCTGCTTGACTTTATTTTTAATATTGGCGCTCATTGATCTTTCTCTGGCATCTACTGCTCTGTTGAAAACATTGTCTTCATGTTCCACAAAGCTGACAACACTTTCTATGAGAACAGGAATAAGATTTGCCCGATATTGCATGGCAGCCTCCACTTGAGATTGGGCAGTTTCGACATCAAACCTGAGAGTGGTCAAATGATTATAATAATAGATGACATGACCAATCAATGCGATTGCCGCAACGATAATAATCAGGATTAAAATCTTTTTTAAAATTAATAGATTTTTCACCTGTCGGGTCAAAAAGTATTTTAACTCTTCGGTACTTATTCCTTCAGAATGCTCCATAAATCTGTCTCTGTGGTAAATCCGCCAGAAAACATCCATTTTTACATGGATGTCTGCGGGTTAAGATATCGTTTCTTCAAGTTCAAGCACGCGCTTCAAGCAATCCAGCGCTTTTTTGTGCTCGTCGATACTGTCATAAGTCAGGGCCATATTTTTATATGCCTGAATAAATTTCGGATCAATCGTGACCGCTTTTGTAAAATATGAAATCGCCTTTTCATATTGTTTAATCCGGTCATATGACTGGCCGAGGCGAAAATTGATTTCAGCCGATTCAGGGTCAATCTGGACTGCCTTTTTGAGAGCACCAATGGCTTTTTCAAATTCTCGTTGTCTGATGTGGATAATACCAATTCGGTAATGCGCTTTAGTGTAACGCTCATTTAAAACAATCACCTGTTGGTATGCCTGAATCGCGGCACCAAATTGTGATGCCTTTTCGCTTGAAATCCCCAATTGATAAAATATATCTGGATCGTCGGGATATTTTGATGCCAGAATCTGCATGAATTTCATACATTTTTGAACATCACCACGAAGATCGGCTGCTCGCACCTTTTTTAGATACATGGCCTTTAAGTCTTCTGGTTCTAGATTAAATATCCGCTTATATCCATCAACCATGGATTTAATGGAACGCCCAAACTTGATAAATGGCCACTGAAAATACATAGATATAGGAATACTATCCGATTGACCTGGTATGACGTTCAAATCGTCGTATTCTCCCATATTATCCTTTGGTGTCAATTGAGCCCTCCATCGGTTGCCCTGAATTGGCTGTTTCTGCGGCCACTTTCCTTGATGGTGTTTCGCTGAAATTACTGATCCCTGCCAGCAATGCAACGATCCCACCGATCAAAACCAGCATGGGAATCAACACCCACAAAAGATCAATAAATTGATACCAGTTAACAACAATTCCCCATAACCCAAGAGTAATTGCTATCAGTCCGATAATAATGTGTTTCATATCCAACTCCTTTTTTAGATAATTAAATTAAAAGACTATTTAAAATATCTCGAAAAATAAGTTCCCACATTTTCCGAAGACAAATTTCATGTTAAGGGCTTTTCACGTGAAAGTGCCCGTGCATGTTAACGTGAACGCTATCTTTTACGTTCACGAATAATTGAAACGTTAATCATGACTCGAAAGAGGAACAAATTTTCCTTTCTTGTTCATGCAGGTAAACACCTGATTGTAACCATATGATTGACATGCGACAGCATATTATAAATCTGTTTCCGAATACGTGACTCTAAGGCATCAATGTCTCTAATCGGATAATCTCCATTTACAGATACCTGAATATCCACACATATATTATGCCCGGCATGTCTTGTCCGAACGTAATTTACTTCTTGTACCCCATCAATTTCATTAATCATATTCATCAAGGATGATTCAAGCTGTTCGCCACCGCTCCGATCCATAATACCATCCAATGACTGCCGAATAATTCTAAAACTCAACACCACAACCAGTAATGATATGCTCAGACTACCAATACGCTCCATAAAAAACCATCCCAGCAATCCGGTCAACAACAGACTGTTACAGACAATTACTGATGAACCTATGCTGATTATCTGCAATTTTATTATTCTCATAATTTCGAGATGTTCGTCTCTGTTTTTATGTTTGATATATTGAATCAATAATATACAGGCTGCAATGGATACCAGTGTTGTGCTTAATCCAAGTCCAACCGGTTCGAGATTCATGGGAATAAAAAAGGTTTTAAATGCCAATCCCAATATGATTGCCGCAGCAACAGATAGTATCGTACCAACTAATAAGGATCCAATATATTGCGCTTTTCCCTTGCCATAGGGATATTCTTCATCAAAGGTTTGCGGCTGACTCATATATCGACCAAATAAAATAATCGAAATTGACATGGCAACAGCCGCAGACGTAAGGCCATCAATAATCAGCAGTTGACTGAACCCCATTGTACCAGCAGTCTGTTCCAAAAATCCTACGAGAATTTTAAACACTGCCAGCCCAATATTTGTCCAGAAAGCCTGCCAGCAAATGTTTTTTATATCAGTTTGATGGATTTCACCTGATAACCCGACCCCAAAAGCAGGAGTATCCTCATTCAGCGTTTTTAGTGTCAGCGTGTTTTCATCTATGATAGTGGCATCTAACATATTAAATTTCACCCATCAGTGTTTTTTCTGCTCGAATTTGACTATATTTTTTGGTTTTTTGACGTTTGGAAATATTTCTGACACTCATGTAAATATAGCAGCATAAAAACCCCAATAAAAACGATGCCATGATTACCAGAAATACAGCGGTATCAGTTTTTGCAAAATAAAAATCAACATGCGCAGGTGATGAGTTTAACACAATTAAAATGCTCACGATTGCCACTGCGGTTATCACGCCCAGTATTTTTAGTATTGACTTCATATTCATCCTCAAAATCTAAAATAAATTAAGGCACATATTTTGCCATCAAACGCTTCACCTGATTGATTGGCAACGCAAAGCTGACACCATTATAAACCCCTGATGACGAATAAATGGCCATATTGATAGCAATTACTTCACCATTCATGTTAACCAATGGCCCGCCACTTGAACCTCTGTTGATTGGTGCATCGGTTTGAATCATTTTTTGGTAAATAACGCCCTTTATCAACAAATCTCTGCGATTATCACTGATAATGCCATGCGTAACACTTTGCTCTAATCCGAAAGGATTACCAATTGCCAGTACAATATCAGCAATTTCCATCAAGTCTGAATCGCCGATTGTGGCTTCTGGTAATTTGTATGGGCATTGGATGCGTAGTATGGCCATATTGATACGTGTATCAGTGGCGATTATTTCAGCTAAAAGTTTTTTCTCGTTATAACCAAATGGTATAACATAAATATTTGTTGCATTTTGAATGACATGTAAACATGTAAGAATATAACCCCGCGAATCAATTATCAGGCCAGAACCAATGCCACCCAATATCCTCAGATTGGGCGTGGGGTCATCAAAAACAGTATCGCTGGCGGATTGCGAAGGTGGTTTTATGGAATCGCAAGTAATATTCACCACAGATGTTCTCACTTTTGAAGCGGCAATGGAAAAGGATTCATCAGAACATACCAGTTGCACGTTAGGATCTGTAACAACGCCGGAAACATGTTTTGTTTCATGATATACATCCTCATTAACCATATGGGACTCGTGTGATAGATATAATGATGGATTTTGTAATATTTGAAGCATATTATTAGAAATTTGAATAAATTGCTGCCAGCCAATTCCCATCATGCTAAAAAAAACAATGATTATGTTGAGTACCAGCAAGATTGACAACAAACCAGTTAAATAGCTTGCAATAAACTCTTTAAATCTTTCCACTATTCGCCTCTCTTTCGGTTTGGAAAAATCAGAATAATGTTTAATGAATATGAATTAATTAAAAAGAAATGATATTGCCCGAAGTTTTGTCATCAGGTTCGCCACTTTGTGTTTGATCATATCCAGGGACATATAAGGGACGATTCATGCCAATTCCTTCCTGAGCGGCAACAATAATTGATGTCGCCTGTTGATTGGATGCTGAATTCACTCGGGTTGTACTGTTAACTGAAATGTATAATTCTGAACCCTGTCTCAAAATATTGAGCAGCAGTTGATTGTTTTCTGATTCCAGGGCATCGAAAAAGTCAGACATCCGATAAACCGGTTTGTTATTAACAGAACGAACAAGGTCGCCCTTTTTAACACCCGCTTTATCTGCAAGGCTGCCTGAAATAACTTTTAAGATAAGTATGCCCTGTTCATTGGGGGGGATACCATAAGTGGAACAAATTTGGGGCATCAACTCAGTGACAACCATACCCCATTGTGATGAATCAATCGACGCATCACCTGCAATCTGGCGAATTGAAGAATCTGGAATGTCTGCACGTTCACCCAGTAGAACGTAAAATACCATACGATTGTTTTGACGAAATATGCCAATTTTAACGCGTTCGCCTGGATCTGATTTTTCTATCATTTTTTCCAGATGATCGGTATCTTTAATATCGCGATATTCATATTCGTACAGTATATCACCACGCAAAATACCTGCCTGTTCAGCAGGCGAACCTGGTATGACACGACTTGCCAACACTCCGCTTTTGATACTTAAACCCATTTGATCAGCCATCGAAGCATCAATATCCATTGGTTCAATTCCCAACCAGGGTTCAGGTTCGCTATCTTTTGTTGAACTGACTGTTTTTACATATTCAACATTCACACTCGAAACTGGCGTTTCAATGGAAATCTCACGCGGATTTTCCTGAATTTGACCCAAACGCCCTCTGACCAACACACTGTCAAAAACCACTATGGCAATGATAATCACAACCATACCCATTAGAAACGAAACCCAGACTTTAAAATTCTGCGGACAACGTTTTTTTATAGCATCCATCATTGTTACCTCAACTTTCTTTTCTTAACCTTTTTCATTGGTATTACTTTTGCATAAATTCAACTCAGATTTTAAACGTTCAATAATCAATTTTTGCCTGATTACCTTCCGAACGATAAAATATAATATACATAATAAAATGATTAGAAATATAAATGTTAGCATTTTCTACTCTTTATTATTTAACATATGGTTATAAAATATCTAAAATGTTAAAAATTATTTATAATATTATCATTTATATTACAATGCCTTTGGATCATGTATTAAACATGTATTAGAAATACATGTAAATTTGATAAGATATTGAAATTAAAGCAATATATATGTGCTGCATTTCTGGACAATCCTTTCGTTTCATCCATTTTTTACATTTCATCCATTTGTGCACGGTCACGTTGATGATCATGAAATAGTTATATATTTAACGTTTCGTTCTTTCGTGCACGTTTCGGTTATTTTTTCACATTTCATCCATTTTTCACATTTCATCCCTTTTAACACGTGCATGTTTCGGTCATTTAACCATTTGT